>MDTG01119967.1_pt1 | contig 17277 bp, 13 predicted proteins | sample 811421 | NCBI WGS metagenome assembly MDTG01 (sample SAMN05326645, study PRJNA326480) | marine metagenome | isolation source: seawater | place: Pacific Ocean: South East | collected 2011
AAATAGATACTAGATACAATTCTTTTAGGATAATTAAAGGCAAATCCACTTGCTCTTAGTTGAGATTGAAGTAAATGATATTCGGAATAATTAAAACTATACTTTCTCTCATATCTCATGAATTGGATTCCAAAAATTAATTCAAATTTTTATAAAGCTTATTATAAATTTCATCAGAAGTAAAATTACCTTTTACGTTTTTATTTAGAACCTTTACATTTGAATCATAGGAAACATAGCTATCATCCAAAATACCATTGAGTGTTTTTTTTATAAAAATACTGGGACTATTAAATTCTTTCTTTTTGATAAACGCGGCGAGTGGAATCTTAACAAGAGAGTAATCATATTCACTTACATTAATTATTGATGAATCTTTACTTGCTAAACCTATAAAGCTATTTATGACACTGATAAATCCAAGATCTAATTTTGAAGATTCTCCAGTACTTACAACCTTGTCTCCTACTTCTTTAGCTTGGATTGAGGATATTTTCGCATTTGAATATGAAAAATCAACACAATCATTTCCTATCTTATTGCAAAAAACATTTCCTATTTCTACTTGCGAAAAATCTGAATCAATTGCATCATATGCTATCTTATCTGCTGATATTGACTCTCCTTTAACTTTAGAATCAACAAAATTAACTCCATCTTCAGATTTTCCTTCAATAATATCTAATTTATTAAAATAAAATTCTGATCCAATAACATTTAGTCCGCCATATAGAATCCTTAGAGGTAATTTAGGAGATACCAAATTTACTAACTTGATATTATCCAAATCAGTTTTTGAATTTTGGATTAAAATTGAACCAGAATCTTTATCACAACCTTTTATTGTTAAATAATTAACTGCCTCTTGGCTTGTAATTATTGAATCCTTGATTATTAATGTTGATTCTTTAGATAAACAAATTTTGAAATTATTAGGAAATATAATTTTCTTATTAACTATTTCTAGATTCTTATTTATAGATAAAATATCACCATTTAATATAAGCTTTTCTTTCTCTTTTTCTTCATTAAAACTTTTATGATTGATAATTTTAATTCCTGTACTATCGATTAATCTTTCTTCAAAATCAGAATTTCCTAATTGAGTTTCAGTAATTTTATAAATCTCAGAATTTTTCTTTAATGAATAATTTAATTCATTGATATCACATTCTTCATAAAGATTTGAATTAACTCTATAGATCAATCCAAAGGGTAAAATAATTTTATCTACTATTTTATTTTTGCAATATAAATTTATTATCTGCGGAAGTTTAGAAGTCCGATTTAACATTAAAATATTTTTATTACTTATGGAGATATATGGTTTTTTATTTTCCGCATCTTCTAATGAAGATCTTAATAGCTTAATTCTTTTTTTAATTTGAGAGATCTGTTCTACATGAGGCAATAACCCGCCATAATCTATTAAATCATACTTATGGAATTCTCTATAAATTGCTCCCCTTATAGGACTCAATTCATCCAATGATTTATCTATAAAATTACGTTCGTAATTTCTAGAAGAAAATATTTTTAATGCATTAAAGTAGTTTTCATAAAAATTAATATCTATATTTTCAGCATCACCAAAGAATGACTGGAACCATCTACGTGCCTCACAATACCTAAGAGGACATTTTTGATCTATGAGATCATCATCAGTTAAATTAATAAAATCAGATATTAAAAAATCATCAACTTTTATAAATAAACCATCAGTCCAAACACTTACTCTATGACCATCATAAAAAGCTGGTTCAAAAAGTCCAGAGACTGGATTTAAATAATATCTTACACTTTTAGGAATTGCTCCATGGTGAGATGGTAAGAGTTCCATGAGTGCAAAATACTTAGCCCACAAATTTGTATCAAAATATTTATTTATTAGAATTTGATTAAGCTGAGTATATTCAAGTACTGCTCTAGCATCACTGGCTAAATTTTGGTTAGAAATTTTCCAATTTTTAAAATCTTGCAATTCATATCTAACTAAGTTGCTTAAAGAGTTAATAATAAATTTATTTGAAAATGGACCATTATTTTCATCAATTGAAAAAACAGGGCCGTTTCTTTTTTTTGATGCTTCAATTAATTCCTTTGAGAAGGATTCTTCAATATGTCTTATGCCAAGATATTCACCATTTAAGTATAACCTTACGTAATAATGTCTTGGTGAAGCAATTTTGTTATCTCTTACAAGCTTTGCTAGCAAAGCTTCACTTGTATAATTCCTTATTATAGGTTGCTGAATAGCAAATTCCTCCATTCCTAAATATCTCTTTTCACCTTTAATATCAACTTTAAAGCTCATTTTTTTTAAATCTATTCTGTGAATACCTCTATCGCCTTTTGCCTTAATTTTGATTTTATATTTGTCTAAATTTGATATTAAAGTTGCTTGAGACCAATCACCTCCACAATTATTCAAACTCTGCCTAAGACAATTAAGTCTGGTAAGGTTTTTATAATCAATAGAAAGTTCAACTTTATCAAGTTTATTCTTTGAATAAAATGATGAAATAAAATCACTAGCATAATATTTTAAATCAGCTAATTCTAGTGATTTAATATATTTATAACTAGTGTAAATTTGGTATCTATTTATATAAGCCAGTGGTAAGAAGATTAGATTGCAAGCCCCTATCGCAAAAATTAGTTTTTTTGAACCTCCTACTAAACTTCTTACTAAACCTCTTATTTTTTTTAGTTTTGATATGGATCCATTATTTTTAGATACAAATTTCATTAAAGATTAATTTGGGCTGTTGTAGAAAGAAACACTAAGAATACCTGGAATTTTATTTAAAGTAACTAAGAGATCATTTAATATTGAATTTGAATCTATAACTATTCCAATAGTTGCTACAGTCTCAGAATTTACATTGTTAGTAATATTTTTAAGATTATAAATGGAAACCTTTTCAGAAATCTCTGAAATTGCTTTCATTATATTTTCTTGTTTAATAGCTGTAATAGTAAGAGTATCTATATCATTATTTTTTAAAAATTTAGAATTGGTTTCTGTCGATCTAAAATAGCTAAAGAAAGCTATAAATGAACCTGTTAATAATATTAAGATTGCAAATATAAATTGCGAAGCTCCTATTGAAATCCCAATACAAACAGCAAATAAAATAAATGCAAGTGTGTAAGGTTCTTTTACCGCAGTTCTAAATCTTATAACAGAGAGGGCTCCAACCAATCCTAATGATAATGCTAATGATGATTTTACAACTGCAATTAACCCTGCTACACACAAAGTAACCATCAGGAGAGTATTACCATAAGATGATTTTGATGAAATTGATTGAGAGTATCTCGTATAAATATACCTTACAAAAAAACCTGCTACTAAAGATGAAAAAATAATTCCTAAACTTTCCCAGAAACCCAAAATTATATTCTCAGAGAGAGAGAATTGAGGCAAATTATTCATATATAAATTATTTTCAAAAATGAATATTTATTCTACAATTACTTTTTTCTTAAGTTAGCTTTTGTAAAGAGATTTGTAAAGAAAAATTTATAGATACTGAAATTAAATTATAATCCAATTTTTAATAAATAATTATAATTAGAGCTAAGTCGCTTAGTAATGATAGATAAGTTACTAAATATGCTTGCAAAAAATTATTTATTTGGATTTCAAAAATTGTAATTCCAGAACTATAACTATTAATTAAAAATTACTAATAAGTCATATTATTTTTGATACTTATAACGGAAATCACAATCATTTTTCCAAGCATTGCAGATCAAATTACTATAATAATTAATTCTTTTCTTGATATTTATTCTGTAAATATTTTAGATGTTTTTAATTAAAGTAAAATTATTTCTTATCAATATAGATTTAACTTTTATAATTTTGTGTGCAATCAATTGATAAAATATAAATTAAATTATTTCATTGTAAATGAAGACAGTTGTTATTCAAGGACTTGGTTTCGTCGGTTTAGCAATGTCAGTAGCGGTAGCATCAGCAAGGAATAAAAATAATGATACTTTGTATGATGTTATAGGTCTAGATATCCCCACTGCTGCAGGTAATAAAAAAGTATCTGATATTAATAATGGGAAATTCCCTTTAAAAAGTACTGACGTACTTCTCGAGGAGACTTTTAATAAATGTGTAGAAATTGGTAACCTTTCTGCTACTACTAATCCTGAAGTTATTCTTGAAGCGGATTATATTATTGTTGATATTAATTTAGATGTAGATATTAATAAAGAAAGAGGTAATATTGATTTTAGTGCATTCTCTAAAGCAATTGAAACTATTGGAGAATATCTTAAAGAAGAGGCTTTAGTAATAATAGAAACTACTGTACCTCCAGGAACTACAGAAAAGATTGTTTATCCTATTCTTGAAAAAAAACTTAGTGAAAGATATTCTAAGAAAATTTTGCCTATGGTTGCGCATTCATATGAAAGAGTGATGCCTGGTCCAAATTACTTTAATTCTATTACAAATTTTTGGAGAGTTTTCGCAGGATGTAATCATAATTCGGCCATTAAATGTAAAGAATTTCTTAGAACAATAATTAATATTCAAGACTATGAATTAACAGAGGTAATGACAACTACTGCATCTGAGACAGCAAAGATAATGGAGAATAGTTATCGAGCTCTTAATATTGCTTTTATTGATGAATGGAGTAAATTTGCTGAAATTATAAATATTGACTTATTTGATGTCATATCAGCTATTAAAGTAAGACCCACTCATAATAATATTATGAGACCAGGATTAGGAGTAGGTGGATACTGTTTAACAAAAGATCCGTTAATGGGAATGATTTCTTTAGATCAAATTTATAACAAGAAATTAGATTTTCCTTTATCAAAAATGTCAGTAAAAATTAATAAAAAAATGCCTGAAAATACACTAAATCTGGTTTTAGAAAATCTTTCAGATATTAACAATATATTAGTATTAGGAATAACTTATCTTGAGGATGTTGGAGATATAAGATTTAGTGCTAGTGAAACTCTCATCTCTTTGTTAATTGAAAAAAAATTAAGTGTTGATTGTTTCGATCCAATGGTGAATTATTCCAATTGTAAAGATGTAAAAATGTTAGATGATTTACCTGAGGCAATAAATTACTCTGTTATTATATTGACTGTAAAACATACTATCTTTAAACATCTTAATTATAGTGATTGGCTTAAAAATTTTTCTGGAACTTTAATTGATTCAAATAATGTTCTTGATGGAACTGGGCTAAGAGAATTGAAGAAACAAGGTATCCGTGTAAAAGCAATTGGTAGAGGTGGACTATGAAAGTCTTAATTACAGGAGGTGCAGGTTTTATAGGATATCATTTAGCAAAATTATTATTAGAAAATGGGTTTACAGTAGATCTAACTGATATTCTTGATGAAAATAAATTTGATATTGATTTAGTTAAATTATTAAAAATAAAAAATTGTAATTATATAAAATCAAATTTATTGGAAGAAAATCTAATAAAAAATTTATCTAATAATTATGATCTTATTATTCATCTTGCAGCAATAGTAGGCGTAGAACAAGTAATTTCTGATTCCTATAGTGTTTTATGCAATAATCAAAAAATGTTAGCAAATATAATAAATCTTGCTAACAAACATTCAAGAAAACCTAGATTGATTTTTGCTTCAACAAGTGAAGTATATGCTGGATCACAATTTCATGAAAGGATAAAATACCCTACGTCAGAAAATACAGTGCTTTCTCTTCCTGAACTATCATTGCCTAGGACATCTTATATGCTTTCTAAGATATATGGTGAGGCAATGTGTCATGCCTCTGGCCTAGATTGTATTATTTTGAGACCACATAATATTTATGGCCCAAGGATGGGTATGAAGCATGTTATCCCACAATTAATAAAAAAAATTTTTTCAACTCCCATTAATGGCACTTTAGATGTATATTCTCCAGATCATTCAAGAACTTTTTGTTATGTTGGTTATGCTGTTAGAAAAATATTAGGGTTTATAGAAAAGCAAACTATTGGCGAAAAAATATTTAATCTAGGGGTAACTGATCCAGAAATTAAAATTAAAGATCTTTCAAAAATATTATTAAAAATAGCTAATAGAAATGATATATCAATAAACGAACTTGAAAATACTCCAGGTTCACCGTCTAGGAGAGTTCCAGATACTACAAAATTAAATCAACAAACTAAATATATTGAGATACCAACTCTTTATGAGGGGATTACTAATACTTTTAATTGGTATAAAAATTATTTAGAAAAAGATGACTGATTGGATTGAGCTGTCTATTCCCTCTTTAAGAGGAAAAGAGTATGACTATTTAAAGGAATGTATTACAACAAATTTTGTATCTTCTATAGGACCATTCATTAGAAAGTTTGAAGATTTAGTCGCTCAAAGTATAGGAATTGCTAAACAAAAAACCGTAGCAACATCTTGTGGAACAACAGCTTTACAACTTGGATTAACAGCTTTGGGAGTTTCTCATAATGATCTAGTTATAATTCCCTCTTATACATTTATAGCTACCGCAAATTCTGTTTCACACATAGGTGCTAAACCTTGGTTAATGGATGTAGACAAGAATTATTTAACTATCGATCCTGATAAATTATTATATGAGCTTGAGGAAAACACATTTTCAGAAAATGGATACAGTTACCATAAGGATACAAAACAAAAAATCGCATGCATTGTCCCCGTACATGTGTTCGGTCATTCTCCTGATATTGATCAAATAAAAATTATTGCTGAAAGATTTTCTATTCCTATTTTATTAGATTCTGCTTGTGGAATTGGTTCAATTTATAAAGAAAAGAAGCTTGGTGAGCTTGGATTATCAGGGATAATTTCTTTTAATGGTAATAAAACAATTACTTCTGGTGCAGGAGGTATTTTTTACTCAAATGAAGAATTAATTGTTAAAAAGGTAAGACATTTATCTTCAACTGCAAAATGTTCAAGTAAATATGATCATGATGAAATTGGATATAACTATCGAATGTCAAATATTCAAGCTGCCCTTGGATTGGCTCAAATAGAACAATTAGATAAAATAATTTATGAAAAAAGATTGATTTTTAATATTTATAATAAAGAGTTAGGAGATCTCGATCAGTATAGATTTATTGGTAATCCTCCTTGGGGAGAAAGTTCACATTGGCTAAACGCTATTATTCTGAAAGATATTGATGATTTAAACATTGAAGAAATAATTATGAAGCTTAGAGAATCGAAAATAAGAGCTAATTATTTTTGGAAACCTTTGCATTTACAAAAGCCTTATAAATATTCTTTGAAATCAGATTTAGAAGGCCTCAAAAATATCCAAGATAGATTACTTGTGCTTCCTTCTTCGCCAACTTTGACCTTAGAAGAACAATTTAAAGTTACTAGTGTAATTAAATCTCATTTTAATAATTAGACTTATTATTAAGTTTTTTATAAAATTTTATTTGCCCTTTAATATAAAATATTAATATTATTAATTTAGTCAAATTATTTATAAGATAAATTAATTAAAAAAAAGAATAAATAATCCTTGATTTTTTATGATCATTAAAAAAAATTATTTGATAAGAAATAAATTTATAATAACTTAATAGTAAAAATTGCTATATTTAAATAATTACTTATAAAATATGATTGAATATAAAAAATACATAGTTAATGAAAATAAAAATATTATTGAAGCATTAAATATTCTTAATGAACTGACTCATAAAGTTCTTATAGTAACTGATCAGGAAGGAAAGCTTCGCGGAACTATAACAGATGGTGATTTTAGAAGATGGATAATAAATAAAGACAAAAAGGGCACTTGTAAATCACTAATGAATACTAATTGCCTTTTTGCAAATGAAGATAATCTCGATATTATCGTTGCTAAAGCTAAGAAGAAAGGCGTCTCATTACTTCCCTTAGTAAATAACCATGGTTTTGTTGTTGGAGCCTATGAAATAGAATTTATCTTAACTGAAAAAAAGGAAAATACAGTAGTTATTATGGCTGGAGGAAAAGGAACTAGACTTCTTCCTTTAACAAAGAATATTCCTAAACCCATGATTGAGGTAGGAGGCAAACCAATAATTGCTCGAATTCTTGACAAGTTAATTATTGAAGGATTTGAGAATATTATTATTTCAGTTGGACATTTGTCTGAAGTTATTGAAGAATACATCAATAAAAGTGATTTTGATGCATCAATAATTTTTTCAAAAGAGGATATACCCCTTGGAACAGCTGGATCGTTATTTCAAATTTGTAAGAAAGAAGTAAATTATCCAATACTAGTTACTAATGGAGATATTTTAAGTGAATGCAATTATAATAAAATTGTAGAGAAAGTAAAAGTTAATAAATTTGATGCGATTATGCTTGGTAAAGAAGAAAAATACACAATACCTTATGGAGTTATTGAACATACAGATAAAAATTGGGAAGGGATTATAGAGAAACCTAGTTATTCCTTTATGATAAATGCTGGTATTTATGTATTATCTAAATCTATGATTGAATTAATTGAGGATAATAAATTCCTTGATATGCCAACTTTATTTAAAAGAGCTAATGAACAAAATTTCAAATTAGGAGTAGAATCTACTTCTCAATATTGGATTGATATTGGTAGACATGAAACATTAGAATCAGCAAATAATTATTTTAAAAGTTAGACATTTGATACTCGAAAATAAGTTAGTAAATGTTCTCATAACCGCCAGAGGCGGTTCGAAAAGATTACCTAATAAAAATAAGAAAAATTTATGTGGAAAGCCTTTAATCGTTTGGACCATCGAAGCTGCAAAAAAATCAAATTTTGTAAGAGATATATTTGTTAGTACAGATAGTCAAGAGATTGCTGAAATTGCAAAAATAAATGGAGCAATTGTACCTCGTTTAAGAAGCAAATTACTTGCTGAAGATAGTACCTCTAGTTTTGATACGGCTATGGATTTTATTGAATATTTTCCAGAAAAGAATTCAGGCGAAATGCTTTTATTGCAACCTACTTCTCCTTTGAGAAATTATATGCATATTAATAATATGATGATGAAAGTAAGAAATAATCAATCAGAACAATGCGTTTCAGTAAGGGATATTACAAAATTGAGTCTATTAGCTAATAATAAATTAAGTAAGAATGATAAAATTTATATTCCTAATGGTGCAATGTATTATACCAAAATCAGTTTTTTACAAAAAGTTAAAAGATTTTTCTATGAGGGGTGCGATACTTATCTAATGGATGATTTTTCTAGTATTGATATTGATACGCAAGATGACTGGAATATTGCTGAAGCCTGTTTAAATAAAGTTATTTCTGATAAAGAAAAATTTTTTTAATTTAACTACTTTGTTATATTTATTTGAAAATATTGATTATTTTCCTTACAAAGAGTCAAAATTGAATCTTAAATAAACTTTATTAAAAATCGAATAAAAATAATTTTTCATATAGTTATAAAATATTGATAAATAAATAATATTTTATTCTGCAATATATTAATAAAAAATTTCTATAATATATTTTTTAAATGATAACTAATTTTATGTACTTCTAGCAAAAAGTAAATCTGATTAAAATAGTAATATTTGCTAATAAATTTGTAAGTTAATTTTTTATTTCCAAAATAAAATCTTTTCTGGATTGAAAGATTTGTTCATCTCTTTAAGAAGTCTTTCATAAGAATAACTATTTATTTGATAAAAGATTGAATATCTAATACTCTCTCCTCCAAATGACTTTTTAAAAGATTCATCACCACCTTTACTCTTATTAACTCCACCCATATTTATGTATAACGCTGATTTACTATTTAAAAAATACTCAATTACATAATATCTTAGAAAACTAGGCGCATTTGTTTCTCTGCCATTGAAGTTACTTGCAGACAAAAATATAAATTGTTCAATGCCATCTAATAAAAGAATAAAACCGTTTAAATTTCCAGTTATCTTATCAATTGCACAAAAGAATTTATGATCAGTATTAGTAAGATTTCTTGGGTCTTCCCAAAACTTTCTGAATAAATAAAAAGAATTTGTTTTCTTCTTTTTCATAAGACTTTGATACATTTCGGCTACTTGTATAAAGTAATCTTTCCTTTCTAAATCTTGACCTGTTCCTATAAAAAGATTATTTTGCGTTTTTGATTTTCTAATCTTTGATAATCTTTTCTTTCGAATAATGTCATTTGGAGATAATCCCTGATGTATATTTTTTGATAGAAAATAAATATCATTCCCACCATACTCTTTTTTAAATTCTTTTAAAATATCATTTTCATAAAAGAACTTATCTATTAGATTTGTTAAACTCGGCCTCAAAAATATACAAGCTAATTCATCATCTTTTTTTCTTAAATAATTTATTAGAGGTTTTTTATTTTCGTCTGATTTATTTTTTTCAAGTATATTTAAATGATTAAATACATATGGCATTTCAAACCATCTAATCTCTTCATTAGTATTTAATTTAAGTTTTTTAATAGTTCCTAAAGAATTTAAGATTTTATTTTCTTTTTTAATTAAAACATACTCACTAAATAATTCTTTTTCATGGAGATAATATAATAATTTAGTATTAGACATTAATATTTTTTACAAATATCTGATATTTCAAATGGCTGATCAATATCTTTATCACATATTAATGATTTATTTATAAAAATATCTATAAATGAATGATCTAAACCATTAAAAGGTCGCTTTAAACAAATATCCTCTTTTTTTAAAATAGTACCTGCTTTTAGTTTTCTAGAGGCGCAAATACCCCTTCTGATAGCAGATAAATTCTTTTCTTCAACCTGAGTTCTATACTTATGTTGAGTTCCAAGCATTTTTTCTATTCTTCTTATTTCTTTAACAAAATCTCTAAATTCTTTAATATGCATTGAAGCATTTTTATCGGGAGTCCATATTTCTGAATCAATATAGATATGTTTTTCAATTACTTTTGCTCCTAATCCTATGGCGACATAAGAAGCAACTTTGCCAATACTATGATCTGAAAAACCTACAGATATTCCAAATGCATCCTTATATTGGCTAAGTACTTTCAAATTTAAAAACTCATCATCACAGGGATAAGAAGAAGTACATTGCATTAGTATAAGCTCATTTAATCTTTCCCTAAAAATATTTATAGCAGTCGATACCTCATCAAATTGAGCTGTTCCAGTTGATAAATAAATAGGAAGATTAATCTTTGAAACTTCTCTTAGTAAAGGAATATTAGTAATTTCTGTAGAACCTATTTTTAAAGTTCTTAACAATTTATTTTCTATAAGAAAGTTCAGACTTTGAAGACCATCAGGGGTAGACATAAACTCTATCCCTACATCATCAGCATGATTTTTTAATTGGATAAATTCTTCATGGTTCAACCTTAATAATTCTGAGATCTCGTATCTTGATAATTTTTCTCCTTTTCCACTTAGCATATAATCACATTTGGATGTATATGTACCAGTTATTTCTCCCGGAAGCCAGGTTTGAAATTTTATAGCATCGGCCCCGCTTGCAAATGCTTCATCTATATATTTATGGGCAAGAGATGTATCACCTCCATGATTAACTCCACACTCAGCAACTATTTTTACTTTGTTAGAAGATTCCATTTCTTTAAGCTAATAATAATATTATTACATGAGCCACCTTGCCAATATGGATTTGCAAACAAATTATGGTCTTTTTCTAAATTGTTGGGATGATTCTTCTTAATAGCAAAATCAATTGATTCAAAAAGTTTTTTCTTATCATAAAAAGTATGAAAAACTGATTTTGCTGACTCACGACCTTCTTGTCTTGATCCAATAATGATACTTACTTTTTTAAGACTAGGGGCTTCAATCACAAACGAAGAGCTATTACCTATAATTAAGTGAGAAGACAAAAGCGAATGAAGGAAATATTCATCAGAAGTTGTTGAAAGAATTTCAAATGAATATTCTTTCAATTTAAGAAACTCTTTAATTGACTTGTATGATTTTTCAGATTGATAATCATTATTTGGTAATGATAAAACTATATGTAGTTTTTGTCGGAATATTTTTTCAGCATATTCTAATGAATCAAATACTAAACTAACTATTGCGTTGTTATCCTTCACCTCAGGATGTAAAGCAATTAATACTTTACCTTCTCTAACAACCACTTTATTTCTTTTAATAAATTCATAAACTCTATCTAAGCCAATAGATCCTGTTAAAGAAATATTAGTTGCATTAAATATCTCTTGTTTAATTAGATTTTCTTTCGATTTGGCTGTAGATACAAAATGATAATTACATATTATTGAAATACATTTTCTATATAAATTATCTTTAGAGCCTTTACTTATTTGTCCTGCTCCATAATGAATTAAATTACATCCAATCTGAGATAGAGGAATTGCTGCAAGTAACATCTCATATCTATCTCCACTAATTAAAATATTTTTTATTTTATTTTCTTCAACAAATTTCAATGAATCATTTGTTGATGATAATGTATCTAAATAAATATTATTTAAATTATTATTTTTTTTAGAATATCTAAAAATATATTTCTCATTAATATTTAAAATACTAGAGGCTCTTTTGGATAGTTTTAAATCATATGTATGTTGTCCAGTAAGTAAAAGTTTAAATGGGATATGATTCTTATAAAAGTGATTTGATAATCTTCCTACAAAAGAAATATCTGATAGCGAAGTAGAAATTAATCCAATCATTTTAAATATAATAAGGAGTAAAATTCCTTACTTTTCCTCTACTGTTTGGAGTTATTAAACCTTCTTCTACACTAATAAATAATGAGTTACCAGAGAGAATACTTAATTGCTTTTCTATCCTTTTGCAAATATACTTCTTTTCATTTTCGTTAAAGTTACTAAATAATTCTAATGTAACATTAACTTTCCCTAAAGAAGGTTGATAAGCTTTCCAATATTTTACATTAGACCAATCTACATCATCATAATTATAGAATAAAGAACTTAAAGGGATAGGATCTTTTTCCTTTGTATAAAGATAATCAATCTTTCTTCCAACTAAAGAATTAAAAACTAAATAATTATGATAATTTTCTTTCTCTGAATAATTTAAAGTGACTTCATCACCAGTTCTATATCTTATAAAAGGCATTGCAAAATTATTTAGACCTGTAACAATAACCTCACCCTGCCCTATATTTTTAATTTTTTGATTTTTATCTAATACTTCAACAATACCTGAAATTCCTTGAACCATTAGACTTGTATTGCTATTACTTTGAATAGCAAATAAAGCCCCTTCGGTATGCCCATAAATATTAATTAAATAAGCTTTTAATGCTTTCTCGATTATTTTTCTATCAATTGATAATACAGTCTCGCCATCTACAAAAATACTTTTTAAAGAGTCTATTTTATAATCTTTATCTTCATTTAAAATTAGCTTTGCTAAATGTGTTATGGCAGACATTCTTCCATGTATATATTCAGGTTGATGTATTAAAAGTGCCTCCATAATATCTTTTATATTGAAAGGATTTATTAAATAGACATTTATTTCTAAGCGATTTTTATTTGATCCTTTGCTATATAAGATATCATTACCTAATGAATCCTTAATAGACTCTCCGTAAATTCTTACAGATTTTGAGGAAAAAATATTATGACCAAAAGAATTAACGTAAAAAAAAGTATTTGCTTTGTCTTTACTATAAAAAGAATTATTGGCTTTAACACATAGTGGGTTACCTGATGAACCACCAGTAAATCTTGTCGTTATTTGTTTAGATTTATTAGTTGTAAGAATATTATCACCAGCCTTTTTAAAATCATCTTTATCACTGATTGGGAAATGTTTTAAATCAAAAATAGTTTTAATATCAGATGGGGAGATACCCTCTTTATCCATTAAATTTTTATAATAAAAAGAATTATTATATGCCAATTTGATAAGCCTTTTTAAGGTTTTATTCTGATAATTAATTAGAGCCTCAGAATTAAAATTTTTACCTCTATTTAAGAAATCTACTCTATTCCAAAATCTTTGTGACCCAAGTACTATATGCTCTTTTTTCATTTTTAAATTTGAAAGTCTTCTGAAACTATAATGAATTCACTTATTAAACTTTTTCTTTGATTATAAGTTCTTATAGCCTTTTCTAAAATAATTTTGTTAAAAGAATCGAAGATTTCATATATATCTGATTCTTTTCTTAAAATCATTCCTTTTATATTTCTGAGAAGATTTATATTTGTATCCTTATTAAACATTAAAGAAAAAAATTGACCATCATTGGATAAATTTTTTGAAACTTTGTCGATAACAATTTTTGCATTTTCATTACTAAAGCAATATAAACATTCTACATCTACAATCATGTCAAATTTGAAATCAAAATTTAAGTAGTTTATATCCATTATATTTCCCTTTAAAAATTTAAAATTACATTGGTTAAACTTTTGTGCATTTTTTTTGATTTTTAAAATTGCACTTTCACTATTATCTATTCCAATGAAATTTTGACAACATTCATTATAAAGTGAGAGATTAGCGCCAGTTCCGCAACCTAATTCAATTACATTTAATTTTTTATTTAATTTTTTCTGATATTTTGACAAAACCCTTACTAAGTGTTCGCATGGAAACATTCCCCACTCATTATGTTGATGTATACTTTCCCATTGATTATCCCAAGACATAAATACTAATAAATTAATTAATACAAGTTATTTCTATTATACTTATTTATTAATATTGTAATAGTAAATCAATTAATGACACAATATACATTTATAATAAAAAATTTTAGAGTTATTAAATATTAATAAAATAGTTATATTTATTATTTTTAAATTTCTCAAAAATGTATTTATTATTTAAAAAATATATTTTTTGTGATAGTTTTTTATTAACTATGCCAAAATAAATATGCTTGATAATGGTTTCGTCTTAAATAAAAAAACAATATTTGAAAATGATATTATTCAAAATTATTTAAAATATTCTATTCAATCTCTTAAAGCAGAAGAATTTAAAATATACAAAAGTAATAATTATTCAGAAGATATAAAATTTTCAATTACAACAATTATTTATGATTCTAAAAATGATGATTTGTTTTTTAAAAATATAAATTCAGTTTTAGAACAATCATTAGATAATGTTGAACTAATAATTATAAGCAATGGTGCAAAGATAAGTCTTTTAAATAGATTAAGTTATTTGCTAAGTGATCATAAGAATATCACTATAGTAATAAATCCTGTCCCTCAATTTGAGAAGGTTATTGTTAGTTTATATTGTCCAGTAATATCACTAGCTAATTTAGGTTTGGTTTTATCAAAAGGTCATTTATTTACATGGCTTTCTTGGGATGATGAAATTAATAGAAATTATTGTAAATCAATATATGAAAAATACCTTAAAAAAGGCTATAAGTGTTTTTCCCCTATTCCAAAAGCTATAGACTTGGATTCAAGAATTATGAAAAAAAGAACTAATGATTTACTTAAAACTTTTGAGGGCTTAAAGGATACGGTTGATTCAATAGATATTATGAAGTCAAGAATAGATAAAAATAGGAAAGTTATATGCATATCTCCAGGAGAATTATTATCTTTTGAAAGGGAATTTTTAATATCTAGGCAGGGAATAGATTTTGATATTGACTGTTCTCAATATTTTAGGGTTTCAGCTGGGGAAAGTATTGCTTTAGTAAAAGATGCTTTTTTATTTTGGAGATATCATCCAAACCAAGCCCATCTTATTCTTGGTTCTTACTTCAACAAAACGCATATTAAAAGAATTAAAGATTTGTATAAAATAACAAACTTATATCAAATGCACTTAAATCTTTATGGAGAAAAATGGGCTAAAAAGATTAAAAATTATTATGAGAATCGTAAAATAGTAGATTACATAATAGATAATATTATGTTATTTATAAATGATAATAAATTTTATCCTTTGAAATTTTTTACAGAAATCAAATCAGAAATAACTTTTAGCCAATTCTTTTTAATATTATTTGAAGTAATGTTATTAATGCTTAAGAAATTTTTATATTTGATAATTGCTCTTATATTAAATCCAAAAAAGATCTTAAAAATAAAAAAATATATCAAATAAATTTTTACTAAAAATATTATAAATTTATCACTATTTATTTTAAAATATACAAAATAATTAATTTATATGATTGAGAATTTTTGTAAAGTTTCTTCTGAAAAAATTTTATCATTGCATGATTTTGGAAAACAACCTTTAGGTAATGGCTTTCTAGCAAAAAAGGATTTTAGTAAGGAATATTTCTTTGATATGTCTATAGGCTTTTCGAAAAAAAGTTTACTTCTTCAACTACTACAACAACCCAATTGCTATGAAATGTTTCACGGGGAGTATGCTTTCTTTTCGAGTACTTCAAATGGTATGAAGAAACACTTCAGGAAATTTGCAGAAGAAATATTAAACTCTAAATATCTTTGTAAAAATGATCCATTTGTTGTAGAGCTAGGATGTAATGACGGAATATTAATAGAGAATTTTTCAAATAATAATATTAGACATTTAGGCATAGAACCTTCATTAAATGTTGCAGAAGTTGCAAGAGGTAAAGGGATAAATGTGATTTCTGAATTTTTTACATCTAAATTAGCTTCAGAAATTATTTCTGAATATAATAAAGCTGATGTTTTTATGGCAGCAAATGTAATGTGTCATATCCCCAGTCTGGTAGATGTTTTAAATGGAATAAAGTTACTCTTAAAACCTAGTGGCATAGTTATTTTTGAAGACCCATATTTAGGTGATGTTATTACTAAGAATTCTTATGATCAATTTTATGATGAGCATGTTTTTATTTTTTCTGCATTAGCTATAGAAAAACTTTTCAGTAAATTTGGAATGGAATTGATAAATCTTAAACCTCAAATAACTCATGGAGGATCAATGAGATATTACTTAGCACATAAAGGTTTTTATGAAAAGTCAGAAAATGTTCAGAAAATAATTAATCAGGAATTAGATTTGGGTTTGAATAAAGAGATTACTTTTAATAAATTCTCAGAAAATGTAAAAAAATCAAGAAATGATTTAATTGCACTATTAAAAAAATTAAAAAAAGAAGGTAAAACAATAGCCGGTTATGCTGCAACTTCTAAAAGTACAACAATATTAAATTATTGTGGAATAAATAATAAGCATATCGACTATATATGTGACACTACAAAAAATAAAATAGGTAAGTACACACCAAAAACACATATACCAATTGTAGATGTAAATTATTTTAGAAAAAATATTCCTGATTATA
>MDTG01205709.1_pt1 | contig 17277 bp, 16 predicted proteins | sample 811421 | NCBI WGS metagenome assembly MDTG01 (sample SAMN05326645, study PRJNA326480) | marine metagenome | isolation source: seawater | place: Pacific Ocean: South East | collected 2011
GTCGGCTAATAAACATCAAGGAATTAGAGCAGCACTTTGTTGGAATACACATATTAGTGAGCAGGCAAAACTACATAATAATGCAAATGTGCTCACTATGCCAGCTAGACATTTAGAATGGGAAGAAGTAGAAAAAATTGTAGATGTTTTTTTAGAAACAGAATTTGAAGGAGGAAGGCATCAAAAAAGGGTAGAAAAAATAAAAATAAATTAAAAGAATCACAAAAATAGAGTGTTTAAAAAAACAATAATACTATTACTAGCACCCTTTTTAGTATGTGGCCAAGAAAATATAAAATTTTCTAAAACAATTGTTGTAGAAGATTTACAACGACACCTTAATATTTTAGCCTCCGACTCTTTAGAGGGAAGAGAAACAGGTAAGCCAGGTCAAAAAATGGCGGCCGATTATATAATGAACCACTTTAAAAATATAGGAATACTCCCCTACAAGAAAAAAACCTATTATCAAAAATTTAAAGTAAAATCTGGAAGGCATCTTTGTAAGTGTGATGATTGTGATCAGAGTCTAGTAAAAAAAATATTTGGAAATAAAAAGAAAATAAAAGGAGAAAACGTTTTGGGTTATATTGAAGGAACCGACCTAAAAGAGGAATTAATAATAATAACAGCTCACTATGACCACCTTGGAAAGCATGACAGTTTAATTTATAATGGTGCGGATGATGATGCAAGCGGAACGGTTGCGGCTATGGAAATTGCAGAAGCATTTATGTTGGCTAAAAAAGCAGGAAACGGACCAAGAAGGTCAGTTCTTATTATGACTTTTTCAGGGGAAGAAAAAGGGCTTTTAGGAAGTAAATACTATACAGAAAACCCTGTTTACCCTCTTAAAAAAACGATTGCTAATTTAAATATTGATATGATTGGCAGGATAGGAGACTTTAAAGATAATCCCAACTATGTATACCTTATAGGGGCAGACAGGCTAAGCCAAGAACTGCACAATATAAACGAACAATTAAATAAAGAGCATGTAGGTTTAGAGTTAGACTATACGTTTAATAAAGAGGACGACCCTAACAGGTACTATTATCGATCGGACCATTACAATTTTGCAAAAAATAACATTCCTGTAATTTTTTATTTTAATGGTATTCATGAAGATTACCACAAAGTAACTGATACTGTTGAAAAAATAGATTTTAAAAAAATACAGAAAATTACACGCTTGGTATTTTTAACCGCATGGGAGCTTGCAAATAAAGATAAAAGAATTGTGGTGGATAAAGCAGAAGACTAGTGTTTAATTAGTTTCATTTTATGAGAATTACACTCTAAAAAATAGAGTCCTTTTTTTAAACCTGAAACATCAATTTTATTATTAGATAAATTTTTAGACCTTAAAAGGCTACCATCCACACTTATAATATGATAAATACTGTTGCTTGGTACTCCCTTTAAAACAACCATATTGTTTGAGGGATTAGGGTAAAGCAAAATGTCAGAAGGATAATTAATTGTATTTGTGTTTACCGAACACGAATCAAGCAAACATGAAGCAAGGGTAGAATATTGACCATTTCCCGCGCCACTCTCTACACAAGAACTATTAATACAATCCCAACTTGAGTTTATTACAAAACAAGAATCAAGTAAGCACGATGTAAGTGTAGAATACTGACCACTTCCTGTGCTAGGATCAACACAACTACCATTAACACAATCCCAACTTGGACTTACTACAGAACAATCGATATTAGTTATATAGTTAGAAGCAGTAGTTGGAACATCTAACAATAAAGGACAATAACAACTATCGTTAACTAGATATTTTTTTAACCAAGAAACCCCCATTCTTCCCACCTCTCCAAGCCCACCCACAGGGCTGTTTGCTATTGTGTGCCCGCCACCAAAAACCTCATACCTAAGTTTATTTGTAGAGCTTGGGGTGTAATTATACTGCACATTAGCGTGGGCGCTTGGCGCAGCAACAAGATCAATTTGTCCGCTAAAAAAAAGAATTGGGGTGCTGTGGTTTAATAAAACAGGAGAAACAACTGCCGGATCAATCCATGGACAGAAAGCAAGTATGGCTTTTATACTAGAATCTTCAGCAGCAAGCAACTGAGCACCACCACCACCCATTGACCAACCCCCCAAAGCAATAAGGTTAGTATCTAGCCTATTAAACAAAACAGAACTAGTTCTCATATGCTCAGCCTTTAAACTAATCAAAGCGTCTTTTAGCGCGATTTTTCTATCCACCACTTCATCCCAAACACTATTAGTGCCAATAGTCATACAAACAATACCATGAGAAGCCAAAAAAGGACCCCAAGCCTGAATACTTAATTGCGGGTTTGCATATCCGGGAACAATAAGAATGCTTGGTAATAAACCAGCCGTATTTTCTGGATAATATATTGTAGAACCATAATAATCATCCCCATTCCTTATTCCATCACTTTCTAAATAAGAGCCTACAACAAAACTACCACTAGCTGTTGCAGAAGAGACTGTAATAGAACTACAGTTAGACCCCGTCTGCCCGAACAAAAAATAAGGAGAGATAAAAGCAAACAGTACCAGAATTAATTGTTTAAAACTAATCATTACACAAAAATATAAAAAACACAAACAACCTAAAAAGAAGGCGGGGTTTGTTACAAAACGAACTAATTATTTTTTTAATAATTTAAAAATACCACAACCATAATTACAACCATAATTAGTAGAAATACCATCATCACTTAACACAATATTTTCAAATAAATCACCATCATCATTAACATAAGAAAAAGAAACTAAAACATAATCATCTTCAAATAAATCCAAGAGATATTTTATAGAAAAAACTCTATGAGCATTAAATTCAATTCTCTGTTTTCCTATAGGTACAGAAAAATAAAAGATACCCTCTTTTTTTAACATAGAAGTTATGTTTTTAATTGCTTTTATATGTCCAAAATAATCAATTGGATCTCCATATCTTCCAAGTCCAAAATGCTCTATAGCATGTAAAGAAGAAATAGAATCACAATAATTAACCATCCCCTCAGGAGGCTTCATTAAATCAGCTTTTTGGAAAGAAACATTTTCCACCTTACTATCTAATTGCCTAATATCTAGAACTTCTACTTTTCTAAAAACAGCTAAATGAGCAATAAATCCATCTGTTCTAGACCCAATATCAACATGCTTTATTGGATTTTCTTTAAAAACTTCTTTTGCAACAAAAATATCTTGATGAAAATAATGACCACTCATTGTTCCCCCCTCTACAAATCTCTCAGAAAGAATTGGATATTTTTTTCCAAAAACAAAACTATCGTCATCTCCCTGTTGTTTTTTTAACAAAGAAAGGTCTCTAAAATAAAATAATAAACCACCAATATTCTTTTTAAGAAGAACAAGATTAATGCCAAAAAAATTTAACAAAGACAGAAGCCTATGCATAATAAATAATTATAAATCAAATTTAATTCCTTGAGCTAAAGGAAGCTCTTTAGTATAGTTAATTGTATTTGTTTGTCTTCTCATGTAAATTTTCCAAGCATCAGAGCCACTTTCTCTTCCTCCCCCAGTTTCTTTTTCTCCACCAAAGGCCCCACCAATTTCAGCGCCACTCGTACCAATATTTACATTTGAAATACCACAATCACTGCCCGCTGTAGAAAGGAATTTTTCAGCCTCACGTAAGTTTGTTGTCATAATAGCAGAAGACAAACCTTGCTTTACTCCATTTTGCATTTCAATCGCCTCATCTAAAGTAGAATACTTCATAATATAAAGTATTGGAGCAAATGTTTCGTGCTGAACTATTTCAAAATGGTTTTCAGCCTCAATAATTACAGGCCTTACATAACACCCACTTTCATAACCCTCTCCCTCTAACACACCGCCCTCAACCAACACATTCCCCCCTTCTTCTTTTGCTTTTTCAATAGCACTTAAATACATGTTTACAGCATCTTTGTCAATTAGCGGTCCAACATGATTTATTTCATCTAAAGGATTCCCAATAACTATTTGCGTATAAGCTTTTGCTAATTTGTTTTTTACTTCTTCATAAACTGACTTATGTATAATTAATCTTCTTGTAGAAGTACATCTTTGACCACAAGTGCCTACGGCACCAAATAATGCGCCAATAATTGTAATTTCTAAATCAGCATTTGGAGTAATGATTATTGCATTATTTCCTCCTAACTCTAATAATGATTTTCCGAATCTTTCAGCTACTTTAGCACCAACAATACGACCCATTCTGGTTGAACCAGTAGCCGAAATCAAAGGCAATCTATCGTCAGCTGTCATCATTTCTCCTACTTTATAATCACCATTTACGATACAAGAAACCCCTTCTGGTAACTTGTTTTCTTTTGCTACTTCATTCCAAATGTTTTGACAAGCAATTCCACATAAAGGAGATTTTTCTGATGCTTTCCAAACACAAGTATCTCCAGATATCCAAGCTAAAGCAGAATTCCAATTCCAAACAGCAACCGGGAAATTAAATGCTGAAATAATACCAACCACACCAAGCGGATGATATTGTTCGTACATTCTATGGCCCGGACGCTCAGAGTGCATGGTAAGCCCGTGTAATTGACGAGATAATCCAACAGCAAAATCACAGATATCGATCATTTCTTGCACCTCACCCAAACCCTCCTGTAAGCTTTTACCCATTTCGTAAGACACTAATTCCCCCAACGGCTTCTTATAAACTCTTAGCTTTTCTCCATATTGGCGAACAATCTCACCTCTAAGAGGAGCAGGTCTTAACCTCCAATCCTTAAAAGCAGCCGTTGCAGCCTGCATTACTTTTTCATATTCCTCAGGAGTTGTTGAAGTGACCTTTCCAATTAAGTTCCCATCTACCGGAGAGTAAGACTCAATTTCGGTTCCACCGCCAAAAGAAACCGAACCAGTTGATGTGCCATTATTAGAAGTTTTAATACCTAATAGACTTAATGTTTTTTTAATATCAATCATTGTAATTTAGTTTAATAATTTTAGATGCAAAACTAGGAAAAGAATATGAGAATATGATCTGAAAAACAAGAAAGACTAACGTCTATTTTTCGTCTATATTTTCTTCTAGAGGGGAAATATCAAAGCTTTCATCCAATAAGTCCTCCCTCTCAGAAATACTAATCTGCCTCAGTTTCTTTTTGTAAGAAACTAAAGATCTAGTCATAATAAGGCAGCTTATCAAAATAACAAACAATAATACCGCCCTTAAATCTTCATGAGCCGTATATTCAACCACTCCATCGGGAATTGAAAAAAACAGCAGTATTGTAATTAACCCTCTTGGGGCTAAAAAAAGGCGCGTAACAATATCTTTACCGTTAAACAAGAATAAAATAACTGCTCGCACTATATATATAATAACCAAAACAACTAAACCAATTCCTATTACTTTAAAGCTTAGTAATGAGCCCAGGTCTGTAAACCATCCAAAAATAATAAAAAAGAATGTTCTTACAACAAAAGCAGATTCAGCAGTTATTATTTTCATATCACCCAACACCCCACCTACTTTTTCTTCGTTTAATAATTTCATCAATCCCCCCCGGAAAAAGACTTTGTAGTTGTTCAGTATCATACCAAAAATAAGAATGATAATAAGAGAAGATAAGTGGAAGATTTTCCCAACAGCATATAACAATAAAAGAATAGCAATTAATAAAAATAACTTCACATGGCCTTTTATGTTTTGAAACACATAAATAAGTATATAGGAAATAATAATTGATAATATAACTGTTAAAGCTAGGTTTCCAAACACCTCACTAGAAACACTCTCTCCTGAAGGCGAGCCCACCATAGTTAAAACACTATAAAAACCAATTATTCCAACAATATCTGAAAACGTGCTTTCATAAATCATAAACTCACGCTTATCTTCATCTAAATCATCAATACTTGGCAAGATAATTGCAGAGCTTAAAACGCATAATGGAATAGTATAAAGCAGCCCACTTAAAACCTCAACCCCCATTAAAAAGTTAAGCGCTACAGATGCTAAATAAGCAGTACCCCCCAAGCCCAGTAAAGCTACCAAAAAAGATTTGGTTATTAAACCAACCTTTTCTTTTAACATCTGCAAATCTAAAGCAGCCTCCAACACAATTAAAATTAGTCCCACGACACCTAAAACCTCCAAAATAGGCAATAAATTAGGCTTAACTATACCAGAAAAACGCAAGACATAATTAATGACAATACCCAGACCAATAAGCATAAGGACGGCTGGTACGCCTGTTTTTTTAGCGTATAAATTGAAAAAATAAGAAATAATTATCGTTATAGAAAAGATAATAATAAGATGATATGTTGTTAGTGCGTCAAACAATTCCGAACGCTTTTAACAAGTCATTTCCGTTTGCAAAAACTAAAAGCCCTAAAAGTAAAACCATACCAACTCCTTGTGCGTATTCCATAACTTTATCTGGAGCAGGTTTTCTAGCAACGATTTCATAGAGTAAAAAAACCACATGCCCACCATCTAAAGCGGGAATAGGAAGTAAATTCATAAAAGCCAACATTAAAGAAAGAAAAGCGGTTAAACTCCAGAAAGAACGCCAATCCCAAACAGAAGGAAACATACTTCCAATAGCTCCAAACCCACCCAATTCACCCGCTAAATCATTATCTGAATTAAAAATAAGAGCAAATTGAGAAATATATCCCCCCAACTTAGTCATAGCTAAGTTATATCCAGCAGGAAAAGAAGAGATTAAACTAAACCGCTCAACCGAAAGATCCAAACTAGAAGAATTAGAAAAACCAATCGTACCCTCTGGAGAAACCTCAACAGGGAACACCAATTTTGTTTTATCTCTTAAAACGCCAACCTCCACAGTTTTAGATTTATGATTTTGGAGCTCAATCTTAAACTCATTAAAATATTTAATATCAACGCCACCTACAGAAAGCAAAATATCGTTTTTTAATAAACCAGCTTTTTCTGAGTTAGAGTTTTTTGTGAAATCAGCGATTTTAACAATTACCGCAGGAGAAAACAATCGTTTCTTACCACTATTTTTCCAATGCTTTATAAAATTATCCCCAACCAGAATATCTATTAGCCTACCATCTCTTTCTACCACAACAATAAACGACTCATCTCTCAGAATCATATTTTCGTTTATATCAGAAAATCGTTCTACCCCCCCTCCATCAATAGAAATAATTTTATCACCGTTTTGAAATCCAATCTCTTTTGCAAAAGCAGAACAAACCACACCGTCAACGACATTTTTATTAGGCAAATAAGTGTCCCCCCAAGTAAATAAAATCATAGAATAAATAAAAATACCCAAAAGCACATTTACCGTAACCCCACCAAGCATGATTATTAATCTTTGCCAAGCTGGCTTAGCCCTAAACTCCCAAGGTTCTGCAGGTTTTTTCATTTGTTCTTTATCCATGGACTCATCTATCATTCCAGAGATTTTTACATATCCACCCAATGGCAACCAGCCGATTCCGTATTCGGTGCCTCCAATTTTCTTTTTCACTAGCGAAAACCAAGGGTCAAAAAACAAATAGAACTTCTCCACCCTTGTTTTAAATAGTTTTGCCGGTATAAAGTGCCCTAGTTCGTGTAAAACTACTAGTATTGATAAACTCATTAACAGTTGTGCCGCTTTGATTAAAAATTCCATCTATAATAATTCGTTTGCTAATATTCTTGTTGCCATGTTGGTTGACACATAATCATCCAACGTAGGGTTGGAGACAAAAGTAATTTTTTCCATACAATCCGCAATTAAATCGGACATATTTAAAAAACCAATTTTATTTTGCAAAAAAGCAGCTACTGCAATTTCGTTAGCCGCATTCAAAATACACGGCATATTCCCCCCCTTTTTTAAAGCATCAAAAGATAACTGTAAATTTCTAAAAGTTTCCAAATCAGGTTTTTCAAAGGTCAAATTAGGGTAATCCATAAAATTGAAACGCTTAAAGGTATTTTTCAACCTTTCAGGAAATCCAAGCGCATACTGTATTGGCAGCTTCATGTCAGGCAAACCTAATTGCGCTTTTATAGAGCCATCCTCAAACTGAACAGCTGAATGAATAATAGATTGGGGGTGTACAACTACATCAATTTGTTCTGCCTCCAAGTCAAACAGCCATTTTGCTTCAATAACCTCAAGGCCTTTATTCATCAAACTTGCCGAATCAATAGTGATTTTAGCCCCCATTTCCCAATTTGGATGTTTTAAGGCTTGTGCCTTAGTAGTATTAAGTAAATCGTCTCTCAATTTCCCCCTGAAAGGCCCCCCTGAAGCGGTTAGATAAATTTTTTCAATAGGATTCACCTCTCCAGCCAAACATTGAAAAATAGCAGAATGCTCGGAATCAACAGGGTAAATTCGCACACCATATTGTTGGCATAATTTAGTAATTAAATCACCAGCAACTACTAAGGTTTCTTTGTTCGCTAAGGCGATATTCTTTTTTGCTTTTATCGCTCTTATGGTAGGTTTTAATCCTGAGTAACCTACTAAAGCTGTAAGCACAATGTCTATTTTCTCCCCCTCAACAACCTCCTCTAAAGACTGTTTTCCAGAAAAAACCTTAATACCTAAATTAAATAGGGCATTATTAACTTCGTTATATCTATCCTCATTAGTAATAACTACCGTATTCGGTTTGAATTTTTTAGCTTGCTTAATTAATAAGGCGCTATTATTGTTTGCCGTCAGCACCTCAACCACAAACAAATCAGGATGCTCAGCAACTACCTCTAGGGCCTGTGTTCCAATAGAGCCAGTTGAACCTAAGATTGCTATTTGTTTTTTCTTTTCTTCCATTAAAATAGGGCTAATTTATCTGCTATTTTTCTATCATTTGCCAGCCTCGGAACCTTGTTTTGTCCGCCTAATTTTCCTACTGATTTCATATATGATCTAAAACCATTTTTACTAATTTTTGTAACGATTAGTGGCTTTAAAACCTTACCTACTATTAAATCTTTATAGTAGGAATTATGGTTTTGCAAGCAATCATCAACCATCTTGCTAAAATCAGTAATGTTTTTGGGCTCTTTTTTAAACTCAATCAACCACTCATGATAAGGCAATCCATTATCGGGATTTACCTGAGGAGCAACATGAAACTCATTAACCTCAGCAGGCAGGCTTACTAGAGTTTCTTTTAATGATTTTTCAACTTCTTCTGCAATAACGTGCTCTCCAAATGCTGAGGTAAAATGCTTGATTCTGCCACTTACAATAATTCTATACGGATCAACAGAAACAAATTTAACGGTATCCCCAATATTGTACCCCCAAAGCCCCGCATTAGTATTTAAGATAATAACATAATCTACAAACACCTCAACATCTCCTAAAGAAATACGAGTTGGATTTTCATTAAAAAATTCATTAGAAGGAATAAACTCATAAAAGATTCCGTGATTAACACAAAGCTGCATTCCCTTTTCTTTTTGAGAGTCTTGGTAAGCAATAAAACCCTCTGATGCAGGATATAGCTCCACAGAATCCACCCTCCCCCCAATTAATTTCTCAAAAGTTTTTCGATAAGGACTAAAGTTTACTCCGCCATAAATAAAGAGGTCAAATTTTGGAAAAATGTCTTTTATAAGCGCACCTGTTTTTTCTTGTAATTTTTCAAAATACATTTGTACCCAAGGAGGAATCCCTGAGATTACACTCATATTTTCAGGTAAAGTTTCTTTAACTATAACATCTATTTTTTCTTCCCAATCTGCTATGCAATTTGAACTATAAGAAGGTAATTGGTTTTTTCTTAAGTAAGAAGGGATGTGGTGAGCTACAATCCCAGACAGTCTTCCGGTAAGTATATCTCCTGTTTTACTTAATTCAGGGCTTCCTTGTAAAAATATCATTTTCCCATTTACAATGGATGTGTTTTTTGTTTCGGCAATATAATTCAAGATGGCATCACGAGCCGCAGTAATATGATGTGGCATAGAATCATTACTAATTGGAATATATTTTGTACCTGAAGTTGTACCTGAAGTTTTGCAAAAATAAAGTGGTTTACCCGGCCACAGAATATTTTCTTTTCCATTAATTATTTGCTCAACATATGGTTTAAGCCCTTCATAGTCTCGTATAGGCACACTGTTTTTCCACTCAGAATAATTTGATATTTCTGAAAATCTGTGGTCTTTCCCAAATTGCGTATTTTTAGCCTGCTTTATTAATGACAAAAAAAGGGTGTTTTGAACTTTTACTGCATTTTTTACCCACTTATTGTTCTTTTTTACAATTTGTCTTGCAAAGGGCAGGCTGAGTAATGATTTCAATCCCATGGTTAAAAAGAAATATAATCTTCAGGATTGACGGGAGCTCCTTTATGCCATAATTCAAAATGTAAATGGGGCCCTGAGGAAAGCTCTCCTGAATTTCCAATAACAGCAATATGATTGCCGGCACTTACAAAATCACCCACCTCTTTTAGTAACAATGAATTGTGTTTGTATAAAGAAAGATAATCGTTTTTATGTTGTATTGCAATCACATATCCGGTTTCTGATGTCCAGTGGCTAATAATAACAACCCCATCCAACACGCTACTAATTCTTGAATTTTCTTTTGCTACCAAATCTATTCCAAAATGTTTAGAACCAGGACTATAGCGATCACTTATTAATCCAGAAACAGGAGGAAAAAACATTAAATAATCGTTTTTAGAATGTTGTTTATTGCGTATTGAGCTTTTATCTTCTACCTCCATAGACAATCGCAATAACGAATCTTCTTTAGATGGTTTAAATATAATTTCTGCATCCTTCTTATAAGAGGAGGTATCAACCTCGACAGAATCAATTAATTCTTTTCCACTAATAATGGCAGTAATGTTTTTAAGATAAACAGATCGATTGATTAGTATATTTTCAATTGAATCTGACTTTGCAGATAATTGGATTAAATTTTTTTGAACCTCAAGCGCTGATTTACCAGGAACATATTCGTTAAGGGGTGTGTAGGCAATTAAAAATAGTGCACTAAAAAAACAGACAAAAACAAAAAGCCCCAAAAAAGCCAAAACATTTAATCGAGAGAGTCTTATCGACAACCTCTCCTCAAGCGAATTATCATTCATTATTACAAAACGATATCTATGTAATAATTTTGACCAATATTTTTTACCTCCTCGTTTCTCTTGCATAATGTTTGCAAATATCATAAAAATATAAGCATATTTGCGAGAATTTTAAGATTAGCAACAAAATAATTTTAATCAAAAGGAGTTTAGTATCTAAATGAAGCTAAAGACACAACATATAATAAAGGTATTTTTAGCGGTATATATATTATTTTTAACTAGCTGCTCCACCAAAAAAAAAACTTGGTTAAGCAGACAATATCACAATACAACAGCCAAATATAATGGGTATTTTAATGGTAACGAAAGTATAAAGGAGGGGGTCAAAAAGCTATACTCAAGCAATATTGACGACTACACAACAATCCTCTCTGTTTTTCCTACTGGAGATTTAAAAAAGGCTACGAAAATCCACCCTTATATGGATAAAGCCATAAAAAAAGGATCGATCGTTATTCAACGACATTCTATAAAAATTAAAAGAAAGGAGTATTGTAAGTGGATTGATGATAATTACTTAATGGTTGGTAAGGCGTATTTTTATAAAGGGGATTTTGATGAAGCAATTAAAACATTTAGCTTTATAAAAAACGAGTACCCAAAAAATGAAATCCGCTTTAGAGCGTCACTTTGGCTAATAAGAGCATATGTTGAGAAGGGGGACTTTTCTTCGGCAGAATTAGAACTTGAAGAGATATTAAAAAACAAAAGGTTTCCAGATAATTTAGAGAAAAAAGCAGCTATTGTTGCTGCAAATTATTATGTAAAAAAAGAAGATTATTCAGCTGCAATTGAAGAGCTGAAAAACGCAACAAAACTAATTAAAAGAAAAAGAAAGAAAGTAAGACTAAATTATATTTTAGCTCAATTATATCAAGAGTCAAACAATCATGCTTTAGCCCAAAAGTATTACGAGTTGGTTTTAAAATCTAACGCAGAATACGAAATGACCTTTAATGCGAAAATGAATTTAGCAAGATCATTAGAAAGCGGTAATTCTAACGCAAAAAAAATGAAAGAGCAACTTTTAAAAATGACTAAGGATGGCAAGAATAAAGAGTATTTAGATCAAATATATTTTACGATAGCAGAAATGGATCTTAATAGTAAAGACACAGCATCAGCAACTAAAAACTATTTACTTTCAACCACAAACAGTGTAGATAATAATTCTCAAAAATCAATTTCATTTTTAGCTCTAGGTAAGATTAATTTTGAGAGAGGCTTATATAAATCAGCAAAAATGTACTATGACAGCACAATTTTTTATATGGAAACTGATTTTAGGCTATATAATCAAGTAAACGAAAGACATCTTATTTTGTCAAGCTTGATTGCAAACATTAAGACAGTAGAATTACAGGACAGCTTACAAATACTCGCTAAACGTCCTAAGGCTGAGCAAAATGTAATTATCGGAAAAATTATTAAGAACGAAATTAAAAAAGAACAAAAAGCCGCGGAAGATCAGAGATTAAAAAAGCAAATGATGTATGAGGGCGGTAGAAATATGCTAAGAGAAAACCAATTTGGAAACAATACTTCAGGGGGGAAATGGTATTTTTATAATCCAGCAACATTAAGCTTTGGTGCGTCAGAATTCAGAAAAAAATGGGGAAAAAGAAAGCTTGAAGACAACTGGAGAAGAAAGGATAAAAAAAGCGCTATAAATTTTGACCTTGACTCAACAACTATTGACTCAATAGCAACCGAACCAGAAACAGAAAACACAAAAGACCCGACTTATTATTTAAGTCGATTACCGCAAACAAATGAGGATTTTGAAAATTCTGATAATGAAATAAAAAAAGCGCTATATCAACTAGGGATGACATACAAAGAATCTTTAAATGAATTAAACAAAAGTAACTCTAGCTTTTTGTCAATTTATTCAAGATTCCCTAATGATGAACAATATTCTGCGCTTGCGTTATATAATACGCATATCAATTATTTGGAAATAAACGCCCAGACAAAAGCTCAAAAAATCAAAACCACTATTTTAAACAACTACCCAAACAGTACTTACGCTAAAATGTTAATAAATCCAAATTATTCATCAGAGTTGTTGGGCGAAAAAGATAAGAATGAAATTAGTTATCAGCAGGTATTTTTGTTGTATACCCAAAATAAATTTAAAGAGGTTTTAATTAAAACAACAACTATTTTAGATAATGATTATAAAAGCAAGTATTTATTAATAAGAGCACTTTCATTAATAAAACTTAACGAAATAGACAAATCAATTATCATATTAGAGGGCCTTTCAGTAAGGGATGAGAAAATTGCAGAAGAAGCAAAATATATTTTAGAGGCAATAAAAAACCCCTCAAAGATGGAAAAAGCAAATGAGTTGGCTTTTGCCGGCTCCCCATATTTATATCGAACCAACAATCAACACATGATAATTATTGTGATGCCAAAAGCAGGTGTTGATGTGGCTTATTTAAAAACACTAATATCAGACTTTCACACAAGTAGTATTGGTAATGAGGTGTTTGAAATTAGCGCTCTTTTGTTGGGGAGTAATCAGCATCTACTTATGATTAAATCATTCGAAAACATTAAAGAATCAAAAATGTACTACGACCTATTTATCGAAGAAAAATCAGTGATGAGCGAGCTAAACAAATCAGAACATAAAATAATGTCAATCTCATTTGAAAATTTTCCGGAGTTTTATAAAAATAAAGATGTTGACGGATATTATAACTTTTTTATAAAGAATTATTCATACAATTATTAAGTAGGTGTGATATTTTATTTACTTTTGTTTACTTAAATACACCAAAAACAAGATGTTTACAAATAATCATGAAACTATGAAAAAATCAGAAACTACAGCCGCCATAAATATGATTGGGGCGGGAACCACTATTCTTGGAGATGTAATTTCAAAAGGAGACATTAGAGTGGACGGCATATTAAAAGGATCTGTAAATACAGACGGAAAGGTAGTGTTAGGAAAAGAAGGTGTTATTGAAGGGGATGTGATATGTAAAGATGCAGATATTTCAGGAATAGTTAAAGCAAAAATTACGGTTTCACAACTACTAACATTAAAGACTTCATCAAAACTAAATGGAGACATTATTACAAATAAATTATCAATTGAACCAGGGGCGGCATTCACAGGCTCTTGCAGTATGGGGGCGGTCATTAAAGACTTAAAAGATGCCGGAAAAGAAGATAAAAAAGCAAAAACAGCTTAATTCTTACGTTAAATACTCCTCATTAGCCACACAAATGGTGGTAATTATAGCTGCAGGCGCTTTTTTTGGAGATTGTTTAGACAAAAAACATAGCTCAGACCCCCCAATTTACACTATTGTCTTTTGCCTGCTGTCATTTTTTTTAGCAACATACTATGTGTTAAGGAAAACAACAAATCACAATGAAAAAAAGTAAAGCCACGCTATTTATTATATCGATAGCGGCAAATTTACTAATAATACAAATGTTTAGAATAAAAATAACATTCCAGCAGGCTTTAACAATTCAATCATTCTTGTTTTCACTTTCATTTTTGTCAGATATAATTCAGTTAAAATTTTCCAAAAACAAAAACACCAGGCCAGCTTATTTTTTAATGATTAATTTTTTAAGGATATTGCTTTGTGTTGCGTTTTTACTACCAATTATTTTAAAGTATAGTGGGTCAGACATTAATTATATTTATAACTTCTTTATTGTCTACTTCAGTTATATTTTTCACGACATTATCTTTAAGGCAAAATCCGTAAAAAAATAAATATGTAATTTTTTGTTTTTGTTCTTACAGATTTAATTTTTTAATTATTTTTGGGCCTTATTTTTTAAGGATATATATGTAGAATGAAAAAGACTGTTTCTAAAATAATTATAACATCTTTATTGGTATTTGTTTCGGTGGTTAGCATTTTTGCCGAAAACCAACCCTTAAAAGAAGAGGGATTTAACCCTACACCACAAATTCTTCACCACATAGCCGATTCTTATGAGTGGCATCTTTGGGGAAATGTATCAATCCCACTGCCAGTTATTTTATACTCAGAAGGTAATTGGGATATTTTTATGTCTTCAGGTTTTAATCACGGAAAATCAAAAGTAATTATGGGCGACAGAACCTACATGATTGATCACGATCATACCAGCCCAACTCATCATCAAATTATTGAAGAAAACGATAAAAAAATAACGAACCTCTCTATTACAAAAAATGTTGCTTCAATGATTTTATCCGCCCTATTGCTGCTTTTTCTTTTAGTAAAGTCGTCAAGAGGCTATAAAAGAAAAAAAGCGACCCCAAAAGGCTTGCAATCGTTTTTAGAGCCGATTATTTTATTTGTGAGAGAAGATATTATAAAATCAAATATTGGTCCAAAGCACGAAAAATACACAATGTTTTTGCTGACGGTTTTCTTCTTTATATTAATAAATAATTTATTAGGATTAACACCAGGAGCGGCAAATGTTACGGGTAATATTTCAGTAACCTTTGTTTTGTCTATGTTTACATTTGTTGTTATTACTTTTTCTGCAAACAAAGGTTATTGGAAACATCTTATTAAGCCCCCAGGAACTCCAGTTGCATTGTTGCCAATTATGATTCCTATTGAAATATTCGGGGTTTTTACAAAGCCATTTGCTTTAATGATTAGATTATTCGCAAACATTACAGCAGGACACATTATAATATTTAGCTTAATATCCTTGATTTTTGTTGCCTCAAATAATGGTGAAAACATAGTTGCCGGCTGGTCTGTAGCACCTATATCAGTACTATTTGTTTTGTTTATATTTCTAATAGAGATATTAGTAGCTTTTTTACAAGCATATATTTTTACATTATTGTCAGCTGTTTTTATAGGCTTGGCGGTAAAAGAAGAGAGTCATTAATTATTAATAAATTTGTTTAACTAAAACTATAAAAAAATGGAAATTAACGGAATCGCAGCAATAGGTGCTGGCTTATCAGCAATAGGTGCTGGAATTGGAATTGGAATGATTGGAGGCAAGGCTCTTGAGGCAATGGCTCGTCAACCAGAGCATTCAGGAATGATTCAAACCAACATGTTTATTGCAGCTGCTCTTGTAGAGGGTGTTGCTTTATTTGGGGTTGTTGTTGCTTTAATGCAAGGTTAAAAAAACGGAAAAGAGTTTACAAATAGCTACCCGTCTTACTAGGTGACGGGTAGTAGCTAAAAAAATAAATTATGATAACATTTGATCCGGGATTAATTATTTGGACAACAATAATTTTTACATTACTATTATTCGTTTTAAAAAAATTCGCTTGGAAGCCAATATTAAACGCAGTTGACGAAAGAAACAAAAGCATTGAAGATGCTTTGAAGGCTGCGGATAATGCTAAAGAAGAAATGGCGTTATTAAATATTGACAACGAAAGAATTTTGTCAGAGGCAAGAATAGAAAGAGATTCATTGCTTAGAGAAGCAAGAGAGATGAAGGAGAAAATTGTTAATGAAGCTAAAGATCAGGCTAATACTGAGGCCAATAAGATTTTACTCTTAACTAAGGATCAAATTAATAATGAAAAAAGGAAAGCAATTACTGAGCTTAAAAACAAAGTTGCCGAGATGTCAATTGATATTGCTGAAAAGATTTTAAAATCAGAACTTTCTGACAAAAACAAACAAAAAAAGCTGATTGCAGAATCGTTAAAAAGCAAAGAACTTAACTAGTATATAATGAGTCAGTCAAGAATAACAATAAGATACGCTAAAGCCTTGTTTCAACTAGTGATTGAGGAAGGCACTGTGGAGCAGTCTTATAGAGACATGGTGTTGATTGACGGAGTTTGTACCGAAAACAAGGAACTCTCATTGTTGCTTAAAAGCCCAATTGTAAAAACGGATAAAAAAGTAAAAATTTTAGAAGAGATTTTTGAGTCAAAAATCAGTAAGGTAACCATGTCGTTTATTAATGTAATTGCCACAAAGAAAAGAGAAGGCTTACTATCCTTAATCGCAAGTAGTTTTATTGCTTTATATAAAACACACAACAAAATTGAAACAGCTACAGTTATTAGCGCCACTCCTTTAGATGAATCATTAAGAATTGAGATAATTAATTTTATTAAACAACATGGAGATAATGATGTGGAATTAACCGAAAAAGTTGACCCTGATTTTTCAGCTATTGAAACTAGATATGGTAGTGGATATAGATGGAATGTTAGCTAATGTTTAGTAA
>MDTG01101875.1_pt1 | contig 17276 bp, 14 predicted proteins | sample 811421 | NCBI WGS metagenome assembly MDTG01 (sample SAMN05326645, study PRJNA326480) | marine metagenome | isolation source: seawater | place: Pacific Ocean: South East | collected 2011
CTATCGATTCATCTTGACGAAACCCTTTTAAATATCCTATGTTTTTCATAAAAAACCTTAAAATTATCATGCCATTAATATTAAAAAATCGCAAATCTTAGTAACCATCTGAAAAATGAACGACAGAAACACCAGCAACATTAACCCATATAAATCAGACTGACCTTAGAACTGCAACCATATTAATAAGAATGAATTCTTCAAATCAATAAAAAATAATTTACCAACAAGTCCCCCCTACTGAACAACCCTCCCATCATGTAAAATAGATATCATGTTAAACAAAATTATTGTTACAGGAGCTCGTGTCCATAATTTAAATAATATTTCGGTAACCATACCCCGTAATAGTCTTACTGTTATTACAGGGTTATCAGGATCTGGAAAATCATCCTTAGCCTTTGATACTATTTATGCCGAAGGACAACGCCGTTATATGGAATCCTTATCCGCCTATGCCAGACAATTTTTAGATCAACTCGATAAACCTGACGTTGATCAAATACAAGGGCTATCTCCCTCAATTTCAATTGACCAAAAACAAGGATCCAAAAATCCTCGTTCTACCATTGGTACCGTCACAGAAATATATGATTATTTTCGACTCCTATTTGCCGCTATCGGAAAAGCAACCTGCCCCACCTGTAAAACCCCCATTCAATCCATGAGTATCCAAGAAATGGTACAAGCACTCGATCACTACCAAGAAAATGATGTCCTAATGATACAATCTCCGCTCATCGATAATCGAAAAGGCGAATTTCAAGAACTCTTTAACACCTATCTAAAAAAAGGGTTTCGGCGTGTTTTAGTAAACGGCACGATCAAACGATTAGATGAACCCATTAAACTTAATAAACAAAAAAAACATACCATTAGTTTAATCATCGATCGTATTACCAAATCCCATGACAATGAATCCCGACTATTTCAATCTATCGAAACTGCCTGTGAAGAATCTAATGGCTTAGTTGAAATCAAAAATGAAACGACAAACACAGAACACTTATTTTCCGAAAAATTATCTTGTCCAACCTGTAATTTTAGTTTAAAAGAAATTAGCACTCGCTTATTTTCCTTTAATTCGCCCATGGGAGCCTGTGAAACCTGTCATGGATTAGGCGAATTTAAAGATTTTGATCCTGACCTAATTATTATTGATCATCATAAACCCCTTCAAAAATCATTCTGCAAATTAATTAGCAAACGTACCCGTTTTAAAGGACTCATCAATGAAGCATCTCTAACCTATAACATTGATCTTAATGAATCCTATAACAGTTTATCAGAAACCGATAAAAATATTTTATTTTACGGTACAGATACGATTGATTTTAAAACTTACAGTAGTACCAGTACCAAAATTGAAAACCCTTTATGGGATGGCATCATCCCCTTAATGCGCCAACAATTTAATCATACCTATTCCGAAGGACGTCGTTTTTACTTTCGATCCTTTATGTCTGCCAGACAATGTGCCCGCTGTAATGGAAACAGATTAAATGAAGCTGCTAGTCATATTCACGTTGCAAACTATGGTCTAGCCGATCTCATGAATGCTCAAATTAAAGATTTACTTCCCATCGTTGAGACCCTAAACATTTCTAAAAAAGAAGAAGCTATCATTAAACAAGTTAAAAAAGAAATTATCAATCGGCTCACATTTTTAAATAATGTTGGACTTGGCTATATCTCTCTCAATCGTAAATCAGCAACCTTATCAGGAGGAGAATTTCAACGTATTCGATTAGCCACACAAATTGGTTCTGCCCTCACCGGCGTATTGTATGTATTAGATGAACCATCAATCGGACTCCATCAACGAGACAATGAAAAATTATTAGAAACCCTAAAAAAATTACGTGATCTAGGCAACACCCTTTTAATCGTTGAACATGATGAAGCTACCATTAAAGAAGCCGATCATATTATTGAAATCGGTCCAGGAGCAGGCTTAAAAGGAGGCAACATCGAATTTTCAGGCCCCCAAAAAGACTTTCAAAAATCCAGCTGCTTAACAGCCGACTATATCACTGAAAAAAAAGAAATCAGTATCCCAAAACATCGACGAAACCCCAAAAATAAAGGCAGTATCGACATCACAAATGTTACCGAAAATAATCTTAAAAATATTTCTGTTTCCTTTCCATTAGGAAAATTTATTTGTGTGACAGGCGTATCTGGATCTGGTAAAAGCACCTTAATTTATGATGTTTTACACCGAGCCCTAATGAGACATTTTTATACCAGCAAAGAACGGCCCGGAGCCTATCAATCATTAACCGGCTTAGACAATATTGATACCATTATTACCATTGATCAAACCCCTATTGGCAGAACCCCTCGTTCAAACCCCGCAACCTATATCGGAGCTTTTTCAGCTATTCGCGACTTATTTTGTAAAACCAAAGAAGCCCGTATGCGTGGTTACAAACCAGGCAGATTTAGTTTTAATGTGAAAGGAGGCCGTTGTGAAACCTGTGAAGGTGATGGAGTCATAAAAATTGAAATGCATTTTTTATCTGATGTCTATGTCAGTTGTGATGTCTGTAAAGGAAAACGTTATAATCAAGAAACCCTAGAAGTTACCTACAAAGGGTACTCAATAGCCGATGTTTTGGCCATGTCTGTGAATCAAGCCTGCGACCTATTTGAAGCCATCCCCAGTATTTATAAAAAAATTAAAACCATTCAAGCTGTTGGTTTGGGTTATATTAAATTAGGACAAAACGCCACTACCTTAAGTGGAGGGGAAGCTCAACGTGTTAAATTAGCAAAAGAATTAAGTAAACGAAACACAGGCAAAACACTCTATTTGCTAGATGAACCCACCACCGGACTCCATTTTGAAGATATAAAATGTTTATTAAATGTTCTTAATCAACTGGTTGATGCAGGAAATAGCCTCATTGTCATCGAACATAATCTAGACGTTATTAAAACAGCCGATCATATTATCGATATTGGCCCCGAAGGAGGCGACCTTGGGGGTAATATTATCGCAACAGGAACTCCAGAAGACATTACAAAAAACAAAAAAAGTTACACCGGAAAATGGTTAAAACCATTACTAAAACCTACCAAAAAAAAACCTAAAACCTAACCTTTTACTATCTGCAAAAACAGATCTATAAAAACCCCCTTAAAAAAACTTATCATTTTGTGTTTAAAAATGTTTAAAAACCCCCTAAAAAACCCATTATTAAAATGATTCATATGAAATATAAATATTTTATCGGCATAATAGGTCTATTAATAAGCTATTTTTGTATTCAAATTACAGCTGTAGAATTAACCATTACCACAGATAATGCAACGATAACCATTACAGGTGACAGCGACAAACGATTTGGTCATTCCATGGCCTTTCTTGGAACATTAGTTGCCGGAGAAGCTCCTTTTTATGCTATTTCAGAACCCTTTGATAGTGGTAATAATGACCAAGGAACCCTGTACTTATTTAAAGAATCACAGTTTACAGCCCCCCTTACCACTGATGATGCTATAATCAGCTTACTAGGATCAGAAGATCACCATCGATACGGAATATTTCTAGCAAGTGGAGGAGACATTGATGGAGATGGACTTCATGACTTTATTATTCTGAGCCCACAAGCACCTTCTGATCAAGTTATGATTTACTTTGGAAAAGACTATGGCAGTTGGAATGCTGGAAATATTATCTCCTATAACTCCCCTTTTCTAACAACAGATGATACAAACGATAACTATTTAGCAGCGTCTATGGCATCCATTGCTGGTGATTTAAATGGGGATGGATACGATGACATTGTTATAGGAGCAGCAAAAGAAGCCAGTAGTACAAACGAAGAAGGTCGTGTTTATATTATTTTTGGAGGCCCTTCATTAACAGATGGGACCCTAGAATCAGACGCCGATACAATCATTACAGGAAACAATACCACTGATAACGTAGGCTACAGTGTTAGTATCATCAACGATATCAACCAAGATGGTTATGATGAATTATTAATTGGAAATTATAACGAAAATACTAATCTTGGTTATGCAGCTTATCTATTTTATGGGACCTATAATAATTTTTCAGGAATCTCTAACATAGAAAACGCCGATGCCATCTTTTATTCAAAAGAAACAAACATAGATGGATTTTCTGAAACAGTAGCCAGTATTGGAGATATTAATGATGATGGTTATGGAGATTTTGCTATAGGCGCCCCTAATGCAAATTCAAATGAAGGTGCTATTTATCTCTATTTGGGACAAGAAACAAAATTAAATCATACTCAAACCGGTCAAGATTCATACAAAAAAATTACGGTTCCTGGAAATACAAAACTAGGATTACATGGCATTTATGGAGGGTATGATCTTACTGGCGATACCATCCATGATTTAATTATTAATGATCCTGAAGCAGATGAAACAACCATTGAATCAACCTACATACTAGCTGGAAAAACAACAGAATTTACAGACAATATTAATTTAAATGACGATGCATCCTTTAGAATTACACATACACATGCTAGCGACCATCATTTCTCCTTTTCTACAGCATTAGGCTCTGATCAAAACAAAGACGGAATTACTGATATCTTAATTGGAGCGAACCAACTTGGAATAGCCTATTTATTTGAATTAGTACCAAGCAATGAAATAGCAACCGCGGATGTAAACGAGTTAGATACACTAGAATTATTTTCTGATGATACATATACAACCGTAATAACAAACTTTAAAGTAGGCGATTGGGTATACATTCAAGCAAATACAAACAATCCTCAAATATCAACCCCCAACCTACTACCCTTACTAGTAACACATAATAATACAACAACCGCATCCTTATTAATTCATAGTATAGAAACAGGTGATAATACAGGCATCTACCAAGATAAATTTAAATTAGTAGGAACAAGAACCAACCGAGCGATATCACAAGTCCAAGCCAGTAAAGGCCAAATTATTACCGTAAAATCACCTTACCTAGAAAACTTTAATACCTCCTTAACCGTTGAAAACTCAACCCCAACCTTATCACAAGTAACAGCTGAACAAGTTGGCGTTGGCGCTATTAATACAAGTATCTACATAAGCTACTTTTTACAAGATATGGATAATGACACAATAACCTTAATTCCAGAATATAGAATAAGTGAAGAAAACGAGTGGGAAGAATTACAAAATTGGTCAGTTCAAGCCGAAGTAAACAACACTAGCGATATACAAGCCTATGATATTGGTGAATTACATACAACACAAAATATACCAATTATCTGGAGTAGCATAGGAACCTCCAACGAAACAGTGTATATACGATTAAAAGCAGATGATGGAACAAGTAGCTCAAACTACATCGAATTAGACAGCATTACACTAGACAACACTATTCCCGACCGACCAAAATTTGATCCTGTAACATCAGAAAGGATAACAAAAACAAAATATAGCCCTTACATCATTGTAACAGCCAATGCAGAAGCAAATTCAACTGTATCCTTATATACCAATAAAAATGAGGCGGCTGTTGCTTCAGCTACAACCAGCAGTGAAGGAATTGTAACATTTAATAGCGTATTTATCTCCAATAGCGAAAATACATCTCAAGAAATTCACTTAAAAGCAACCGATCAAATGGGATTTAAATCCACCTGGTCTAATACATTAATCATTAATCTAGGTCCTATTGATCTAAACATATCAGATCCCTTTCAAGCTACCGCAAATATACCATTCAATGTAACCCAAAATGAATTGCTAGAACTATCTCTATCACATACGTCACCACCAACAAATATTACAAACTATACCCATAAAGCAACCTTATCTCTATCAGCAAAAAATAAAACAATTGGTACATTTGATACCAATATCCCCATCTCAATAACACTCCCAGAAGAATTAAGCATTACCGATAATGTAAAAATCTATTATTTTAATATCAACACAAACACATGGGAAGAACAAACCAAGGAGGTAATTACCACCTTAACAACAACATCTATCAACTTTCTAGTAAATTCACTAGGAACATTTAGTGTTGTACAACACGATTTTCCAGAATCACCATCAAGCGATCATATATACATTAACAACGAAATTATTAAAGATAACGACTATTATCCTCCCTCATTTACAATAACAACAACCCTATCTGATGATGCCAATATTTCAACCTACAAACTATCCATCACCAACCAATCAACCCTAGCAAGCCAAGACATAGTAGAACAAAATATAAACAAACCTACAAAAGATATTAGTTTATCTGTCACTACACTCACAAATGGAACCTATACCATCGAATTAGTAGTCACCGATGAACATGGAAACATAAAATTAAAATCCCATACCATCAAAGTGGATACATCCATACTAATATTTACAAACTTAGCAGGACCAAACCCCTTTAATCCGTTAACAGGAACCTTAAGAATAGGTAGCACAATTTCTACCCCCGCTGACCAATTTTCAGTAATCATTATTGATCAAACAGGTAATACCATATGGGAACACCATCATGATAATCCGTTAGGAGGCTATTTTATCACCGAATGGAATGGCTATGATACTCACGGAAATATAGCAAAAAATGGCATTTACTATGTCTATTGTCTAATAAAAAAAGATTCCACTATCAAAAAAGAACAATTAATAATCGCGATTTTAAAATAAAGAGTTTTTATTATGATCCCATTATCACCTAATCAACTACCCAAATTAACACTAACACGTTATATACTACTATCTATCGTAATAACATTATTATGTAACATCACACCTATAGAAGCTTCTATATCAAGCATATACGATGCTCATGGAACAAAATCAAATGGAATGGGCGGAACCTATACATCCATTGATGACAATAGTGAAGAAATTTATTATAACTGGGCCATTCCTACAAACAAAGATTATCTTGAATGGAAATTTGAACAATATACTAAACTATCAACAGAGTATCATAACCTAAGCATCAATAATCCATTATCATTAAAAAATACTAGAATAGCATTATTATATAGTAGTATTGCCAATATCACAGAAACAACCCTAAATGAAAGCAATCAACCTATAATAACTGGCAATTCCTTTAACCAATCATTATACACATTATTTACCAGTTATACGTTCGCAAACAAATGGATTAATCTTGGATTAAGGCACACATTTTATTATGAGAAAATATATAATGAATATGGACGATCAAGTCAACTTGATCTAGCGTTATTTAAACATATAAAACTATTTAATATCCCCATAAACTTAGGAACAACCATACAAAATATTACAAAATCAAATATTACTTGGAGTACAGGCTATAAAGATAATAGTAACCAAATATTTTCAGCCAATATTAGTAGCATACTGTATAAAAACAAACTATTACTTTCATTTAGCAAATATTATTCCAAATATTATCTTTATAACTCCAATAGATTAGGAATTAATTATTACATTTTTGGTACACCAAAAACAAACCCATATAGTTCCATTTATGCAGGCTATAATAATAATATTTTAACCTTCGGAACAAGCTTAAATGTAGAAGGATGGTTACTAGATTATACATGGGCCTACTATAACCCCTTTGCTAATTTCAGTAATGAAACAACGATCAATGAACATAGACTTTCTATTGGGAAAACACTAAAACCATTTATAGAAATACAAAACACCAAAGAAAAAAAAGATACCATAGTTCAATCAAAAACAATGTTTGAAAAATCAATACTAGTATCCAATATCGATACCTCAATCATTGTAAATGGACAACTAACCTTACAATTAGAAAGCAATACCTGTAGTTTCTTTTTATCCAACATCAATAAAGAAATGACCCATAAATTTAATGGAAAGTTTGTAATAGAAGAAGTTAATTATGAAATAAAACTACCTATATTTTGGACCATAACCCATCCCGATAGTAACGAAGCAATCATGATAACAATAGAAAAAACAGAATCAAATAAAATACATATTAGTGGCTTTATCTCCGATAAAATATCCCTATTTATAAACGAAACAAAAATACAAACCATCGAAAATGATAAATCATTCTATCATAAAATAAATACATCAAATGAAAAACTATACCGTTTAGAAATTGATATTTTATCTAAACTAAAATAATACCATTAAACATTAGCATCGATACTTTTTTTAAGTTTTGTAATTGATTTTTTATAGACACGAGATACCTGAGATTCAGACAAATTAATACGTTCCCCAATAACCTTAAACGTTAAATCTAACTTTACATGAGCATAAATAATAAACCGTTCCCTATCATCAAGTTCTTTCATAGCCTGCTTAATCTCATCTTGCATAGCAAAGGTAGTCGCATGATCAGTAGGGGTACGATGTTCAATATAATTCGAAGCCTGATCATTAACCCATTCATAAAGTCGAGACGGATCCGCTTTAGATAAATAACGAATATGATCTCTCATAGCACCTAACATCCTCATTTGAGCTAAAGGCCAAACTTCATCATTATGAATAGGGTCCCAAGATTTAATCGATTCAATTAATTCCAATTGAGCAATACTAACTAAATCATCCCCTTCTGTATCAAGAACATGAATTGGCAAAGTACGACAATAACGCCGAATAATAATATTAAGACGCTCCGAGAAAAAACTATTTACCTCTTCTAAATGATTTTCAAGAACAAGAACTTTAACATAATTAACAACCGTTAAACCCATTTTATTCCAAAGTTTTGTAATTACTTTATTCATTTAATGCCTAATAATTTATATATTTTTTTAAATAACGTATCTGTTAAAACCTTAGAAACTGTCTCTTCAGGAACAATCTTCAATAAAAAACGTGAGATCTGATTGTGCATATGCTCTTTAAACCCATCATAATGTACCGCATCAAGAGAAATAGGCTTTAAATCAATATCTAAAAACTGAGAATCCTTGTCATGACGCGCTGTATACTTTGATCCTCTATACTCTGTCTGTGTAACTTTTTTTCGAAAAAATTCCTTACCTGACACCCACTATCTCCTTTAATATATATCCGTTTAAGTAATGTATAACCTACATACCCACTTTTAAAGAAATTCATTCATGAATCAACAACCCCGATCGATTGCACTTTAACCTGAGGAATAACCTCATTATAAGACAAAACTGATAAACTAGGATAATTACGTTCTGTAAATCGTTTAAAATGTGTTCTTAAACGAGGACTACATAATGAAACAGGCTGTTTATCCATCCGACTAAAACTAACCATAAATTCTTTAATCTGAGTCAAAACATCTTCTCCAAGTTGAGGCTCTAAAGCTAAAAAAGCTCCATATTCAGATTGATGAATAGAATTAATCATAGTTTCTTCTAAACGTGGATTAATCGTAAAAACCGTTAACACATCTTCTTTATCAGAAAATTGACGAGATAACTGTCGAGATAAAGATTGCCTAACATACTCTGATAACAACGTTGTATCTCGAGATACTTGCGAATAATCTGCAAGCTTTTCTAAAATCGTAGATAAATCTCGAATAGAAACCCTTTCTTTAACCAACATTTGCAAAACCTTATGAACTTGACCTAAAGAAAGCATGTCAGGAACTAATTCCCGAACAATAGCAGCATTCGTATTTTTTACCAATTCAATTAATGATTGAACATTCTGACGTGTCATAATTTCATCAGAATGATTTTTAATCGCTTCCGAAAAATGATCCGCAATAAAATCCGTAATAGTCGAAAAAGGAATAGCATTATCTTGTAACATAGGTACCTGATCATCAGATATCCACGCCCCTTGCTGATTAGAAACAGGATCCGTTGCTTCAACTACATCAAGCCCTAACTGAACTAAATCAGTAACCGGCCTACTCACAAACACATGCCCCAACAAAGCTTCCCCCACAGCTACTCGAGATCCACGAATTTCAACCAAGTATTGATTAGGAGGTAAACTTAATTCATCCATAACACGAACTCCTGGGATTACAAACCCTAGTTCTTGCCCAATATGATATCGAACCAAAGTAACACGTTCTAATAAAGGCCCATCACTATTTGGATCAATTAATGGAACTAAATTTCGTCCTGTTTTTAAACTAATAGGATCTAAACTCAACGTATTTAACAAGTTTTCAGGCTTTTTCAAGGCATCTTTAGCTGATTCTTGTGATGTATCCATAGCTAACTCTGCTTCTTCTTGCTTAGTCGACAAAATATAAAAAGCTAAAAGCCCAGCAACTCCAGACAAAACCATAAATGGAAATGTTGGTAAACCAGGAACAATACTAATCAATAACAAAATAACAGATGTAACAGCAAATGCCTTAGGTTGTGAAAAAATTTGTTCTTTTACATCTGATCCCAAACTTTCATTAGAAGCAGACTTAGTAACAACCAAACCCGTCGCAATAGCAATCAATAAGGCTGGTAACTGCGATACCAACCCATCCCCAACCGTAAAACGAGCAAACGTTAATAATGCATCCCCAAAACTCATCCCTTGCTGAAAACTACCAATAATTAACCCACCAACAATATTAATAATAACGATAACAATACCAGCAATAGCATCCCCTTTAACAAACTTATTAGCACCATCCATAGATCCAAAAAAATTAGATTCTTTTGATAACTTATCACGTCTTCCTTTCGCTTCTTCTGCATCAATTAAGCCTGCATTTAAATCAGCATCAATACTCATTTGTTTCCCTGGCAAAGCATCCAATGTAAAGCGAGCAGCAACCTCAGCAACCCGCTCAGAACCTTTGGTAACTACCATAAATTGAACCAACGTAATAATGGCAAAGGCAACCAAACCCACAACAAAATTTCCCCTAGTAACAAATTCAGCAAAGGCTTCAATAACTTGTCCATTAAAATCAGATCCCAAAGCTAAAATTAATTTTGTTGATGAGACATTAAGAGACAATCGAAATAAAGTAATTACTAAAAGCAAAGACGGAAAAGCCGCAAAATCAAGTGGTTCTGACAAATACATCGAAACCAATAAAACCATAACCGAAATAGCAATATTTAATGCCATCAAAATATCTAAGAATCCCGCGGGAATAGGAACAACCATCAACGCTATAATCAAGATAATCAAAAACGCCAAAATTAAATCTGCAGCTGAAAACATCGATTTAAATTGGTTATAATTAATCATAAAAAAGCCATTCCAATTATAAAATTACCTTTAAATTATACACATTTAAGCAACTTTCTTCTACGTTCATTTAATAAAAAAAATCCAACCACTCCTCCAGTAACCTTAAAAAATTGTTCAACCCAAAAGATAACTCACAAAAAAATAATTACCGAATAAGATTTTCCTTCTTTTTCTTTAACTTATAGACAAAAGCCAAAATCTGAGCAACTGCTTTATAAAACATAGGCGGTACATCGGAACCAGGTTCCGTACTATCATATAAGTTTCGAGCTAAAGGAGGATTTTCAACAATAGGAATAAAATGCTCTTCAGCAATTTTACGAATATCATTAGCAATCAATCGTTTTCCTTTAGCAAGCACTTTAGGAGCAAGCATTTTGTTAGGTTTATATTGAATAGCAATCGCTATATGAACAGGGTTAGTTACAACAACATCAGCTTCTGGAACAGCTCCCATCTGCCTTCCTTGAGACATTTGACGCTGTGTTTCACGTTGACGTTGCTTAACAAGAGGATCTCCCTCTAATCGTTTATACTCATCCTTAATTTCTTTTTTAGACATTTTATTTTGTTTCATAAATTGAGCCCGTTGATAAAACAAATCTAAAATAGCAATAATGAGATAAAAAATCGCAACACGAACCACAATTTTAAACATTAAACGACCCGCAATCACTAAGGTTTGAACAACCGTTAATTCTTGAGCTAATAAAACCAAAATAAAATCTTGAGATAAAACAGAAAAAATAATCCAAATAACAACACCCATTTTTAAAACAGATTTAAATAATTCAACCAATTGCTTCATAGAAAACATTTTTTTAAACCCTTCAATCGGATTTAATTTCCCTACATTAGGCATTAAAGGATCTATAGAAAAAATGGGACCCACTTGCAAAAATTCTACAATAATAGCAGTAACTAAATTAACAGCTAAAAGAGGAATCATAACATAAAAAAAAGTAACTAATACTTGTCCCAACAAATATAAAGCGACACTAAAAGTAAGATCTGTACCAATAAATTCCAAAGAAAGATACATAACACTTTCCATATGCTTATAAATTTGTGGAGCAAAAATTTTAAGCGCTAAATAAGCAACCGTTACAAGGGAAGCTGATGTAAAATCCTTACTCTTAGAAACTTGCCCTTTCTTACGTAATTCACTTAATTTATGAGGAGTTGGTTCCTCCGTCTTTTCACCTGAATCTTCACCCATACTATAATCCTATTATTAGTTAATCATGTCACAAAAAATCCTAATAAATTAACTAAATAATCCATCACTGTTTCAATAACTTCAACTAAAACAGCCCCAAAATTAGGTGAAATCCCTAAAAATATAATAACAGCAACCGTAGGTTTAACCTGAAATCCTAATTGAAATACATTAACCTGTTCAGCAACCTTATTAAGAATACCAAAACTAAAATCTACAATAAAAATTACTAAAATAATAGGAGCTGCAAGCTTAAGACCAATCATAAATAAAGCAGATCCTAAAGAAACTAAATATTGAGATCCTGCACTAAAATCTACGGGTTGTCCTAAAGGCATAATTGAAAAACTTTCAAAAATAGCAGATAACACCATATGATGGCCATTAATAATCAAAAATAACATAATAGAAAGATATTTCATCATTAACTCTAATAAAGCTGCATTTTTACCTGAAGTAGGATCTAAAACAGAAGCAGAGCTTAAACCAGCCTGTGTATCCATCAACATCCCACCAAATTCAATAGCCATCATAATTAAATTAGCCGTAAACCCAATAATTAACCCAATCGTAAGTTCTATTAATAAAGCAAACCCATAAACAAATAATGAATTTGGCATAGTTTGTGGTAAAGGAACAACAAACATAATTAAAATGGAAACCCAAAAAACCAACCCAACTTTAGCCAATGAAAATAAACTCTTCATTGAAAAAAAAGGAGAGATCAAAACCATCCCTGAAAACCGAGCAAAAATAAGAAAAAAAATACTAAGTTGATAATACGTTAATATCATCGTGCAAAAGAAGCAATGTCAGCCCAAAGCTTATAAGACAATTCCATAATAATACGAAACATCCAAGAAAATGTAATCGCTAAAACTAATAAAACAGCAACCAACTTAGGAGCAAATGTTAATGTTTGTTCTTGAATTTGTGTCGTAGCCTGAACAATCGCAATAATTAAACCAACAATAAGACCTACCCCTACAGTAGGTAAAGACCCCAATAAAATAACCTGAACAGCTTCATAAATAATTGTAGAAACCATATCAACGGTCATAAAGAACCCTCCATAGCTCTAATAATAACATCAACCGGATAATAACACCCCGATTGAGGCAAGGTAATAAACGTAATTTCTTTTTTTTCTTTTGGCTTCAAAAAAATACTATAAAAATTTTGCATTGAAACCTCATTATCTTTATTAAATGAAACCCCTACCTCTGTAAGCTTTCCATTAATTAAAAAAACAGCTCGATCAACCGCATTATCTTTTTTAGGAGCTAAATAAAAATTAAATTGCGTCGGCTTTGATAACGAATTAGATAACTTAATATTAAATTGGTGTAAAACACCATAATTTCCTGTTAATTCATAATTTAAAGATAAATCTACTAAATAAGGTTTTCCTCCAACTTCAAGTGACATAATCTGATCAACCGAATCAAAATGAACTATTTCTTCACGAAGAATATCTTGGAAATGAGCAACTCGATACTGATTAATACCAGACGCAATATCAGAAAAAGAAGATAAATGGGGATACCTATTATCTACAATTCCCATTTTAACTCTTAAATTATAAGAATTCTCACGATATAACTGAACAATGCCTGATGATGTTTGATCCGGCTTAATAAGATGTGATAATACATAAGTAGAAGATAACGGTGATAATGTAATAGCCTTAAACCCATTAGGATTAGCATATTGTGCTAAAAATGTTTGAGCAGCCTTATGCCCAGCAAATACAACATCCGATGTCGAACCCCCAAGACCTGCACGGACAAAAATCCTTTCTTCTTTTAAAGACAAATTTTGTAAAGCAATAACAATAGATAACGAATCCGTCGATATATTGCGATGATGATACAAAATACGAAACCCTGCTTTATCAAATGGTTTATCAAAAATTAAACCAGGAACATAAACCCCTTCCGGATAATTACTAACTACATAATCAGATTCAAAAGAAGTAGCAAAAACTAATGAACCAAGCAATTGTCCAGTAACATATAATACAAAAAAAAATATTTTTAAATGTATCACAATGCTATTACTGAAAACTTAATAATAAACCACGAGTAATTAAATTCCAGCCATCTGTTAATACAAATAACAAAATTTTAAATGGTAATGAAATCATCGCAGGAGATAACATAAACATACCTAAAGACAAAAGAATATTAGAAATAATCAAATCAATTACCAAAAAAGGAATAAATAATAAAAACCCTATCTGAAACGCAATTTTTAACTCTGATAAAATAAAAGCAGGAATAATAACAAAAATAGGAACTTCATCAAAATTATCAGTATACTGAACTTTTGAAAACTCCAAAAAAAGAGCTAAATCATTTTCTAACGTATATTTCAACATAAACTCACGTAATGGTTTAACACCTATCTCCATCGCTTGCTTTTGTGAAATTTGCCCAGACTGAAACGGCGTGACAGCTGTATCAATAATCGTATTCATTGTCGGAGTCATAATAAAAACGGACATAAAAATAGCAAGTCCAATTAAAGCTACATTAGGAGGAGATTGCTGAGTAGCTAAAGCCATTCGTAACATACTAAAGACAATTACAATCCGCAAAAAAGAAGTCGTTGTAACCAAAAAAAAGGGAATCAAGCCAATTAAAGACATCGCGACTAGCAAAACGATACTATCACTAAACCCTTCACTAGCCATAGCACCCAAATCAATACCAGATGTATTAGGAAGCCCTTGTCCAAAAATAGGAAACTGAAATAAGAAGAAACTTCCAATTAAGAAAATTATTACCCTAAAACTCCATAAGCAATTAACGATAGAAAACATATATACTACAGTATATTTTTTTGTTAATCAGTTGACAATGGAAACTGATTAATAATAGTGAAAGACTTATCAGATACCCCTAACAAATAACGTGAACCTTGATACTCCAAAACAACCGCACTAACCCCTTTATCAATAGAAACTCTATCAGAAATTTTTAAATCTCCCGTAAACAATGTTTTTCTATATCGCTGAGAAAGCAAATAAAAAACATACAAAGCTCCAGCAATTAATAATAAAGAAATTAAAACCTTAAAATAATAATCAAAGGTCATCCGTTAGCCGTAACAGCCTCAGAAATAATAGATTTGATCCGTAACCCAAAATTATTATCAATAGCAACAACTTCACCTTTTGCAACAATCTGACCATTTACAACTAAATCTAAAGGCTCTCCAACCAATCTATCCAACTCTACGATAGATCCTTCAGAAAATTCAAAAATTTCTTTTAAAGAAACGGTAGAACGCCCTAATTCAACCGATACATTAACCGGAATATTAGCAAACAAACCTGTTTCAACAGCTTCTCCTTGAAAAGATTGCTGAACATTTGGAAATTCAATACCAGAAACATCAACCCCTTTCTTTTCTGTAGAAATGTTATCCCGTTGAAATTGATTACCTGATGCAATATCACCATCAGATACTGAAAATGCATCATCCATAACAGGATCAATATCACTTAAAGGATCATTAAAATTATTGTTTTCATCTTCCATAAAGTAACTCCTCTGTTATTTTATAATAATCTTCAGCCGCAAATGAATCAGGATCAAATTCAAAAATTGTTTTATGTTTGCTAGGGGCTTCAGAGAGAGAAGTACATGTACGAACTGGAGTTGAAACCATATTTAAAAACACCCTTTTTAAACTTTCAATAATATCTTTTGATTTTTTATTGCGCCTATCAAAGAAAGTTGGAATTACATTTGTAATACTAACCTTCCTATTAAAAATTCTATTAATGATTTTTATATTTTTCAATAGCTGTTTTACACCAATAAGAGACAAGTACTCCATTGAAACAGGTAAAATAACCTCATCTGCAAACAAAAGAGCATTCTGATTTAACAAATTCATAGAAGGCGCACAATCTAAAAAAACATAATCATATCCAGATAAAGTAGCTAATTGACTCTTCAAAACAAGTTCCCTTTCTTTCATAGCACCCATTTTTAATTCCGCAGGAAACAAACGTTCATTGGAACAAATAATATCTAAAAAATGTCGAACATTAACAACACAATCAGAAATAGATTCTTTTTCAATCAAAACATTGTACAACGTTTTTTGTGGAGAAAGTCCAAAGTAATACCCAGCCGATCCCTGTGGATCTGTATCAATAATTAAAACCTTAAACCCTTTTAAGGTTAAAGCATGAGCAAGATTAACAACCGTCGTTGTTTTACCTGTGCCTCCTTTATAGTTAACTACTGCAAATCGTTTCATTAAGTTAACGATTATAACGTATTATCATCGTCTGATTCTAGAGAATCTCCATCACTATCACCATCCCCCTCACCATCATGATCTTGTTTCTTAACAGAATCATCATCATCCATACTATCAGAACTAAATAAAACAGACCTATCAAAAACACCATCTCGAACATCCTCAACCTCTTGCTCAGGAGAATCAAACAAAAAGTCCTCTTCCTCTATAGACTCAGTCTGTATATCATCAAAATCTTCTTTTTTTTCGTGAAGATTTTCCAAATCTTCCAAATCAATATCCTCAACATCAGAAACCAAATCATGATCCTCCACATCACTACTCTGACTATCATCATCCTCTTCAAGCTGATTATCTAAAACATCATCCCCATCTACTAATTTTTCAGCCGAATCGTCCAAATCAATATCCTCAGAATATGAGTCCGTATCTTCGGCTAACTCATCAGCTAAATCAGAGCCCTCTCCATCACTATCCTCTTTTACATCATCTTCAAAAACAGGGTTAGCTAAATCCCCCTCTTCCTCTACATCTTCATCTAAATCCACCAAACCAATATCCTCAGAATATGAGTCCGTATCTTCTGATAACTCATCCCCTAAATCAACATCCTCTACATCACTATCCTCACTCA
>MDTG01140083.1_pt1 | contig 17275 bp, 15 predicted proteins | sample 811421 | NCBI WGS metagenome assembly MDTG01 (sample SAMN05326645, study PRJNA326480) | marine metagenome | isolation source: seawater | place: Pacific Ocean: South East | collected 2011
ATTCGAACCCCCGGTACATTGCTGTACAATGGTTTTCAAGACCACCGCATTCGACCACTCTGCCATCTCTCCTGCGGACGGCAAAAGTAAAATATTTTTGGTTTTTACACACACATTAGCTGCGAAAATTACTGATTATATTTTCGTAACTTAGCTTGAGAATAATTTTTTAGCCTCATTTATAGTGAAAACATCATTCATCTTTTCAAGAATTCACACATTTCTAATTGTGTTTTTTATTAGCTATTTATCTCAAGCTCAGTCATTAAATTCTCAATTTGATGTTGGGAAATTCCAATCTAATAATAAAACTTACATAGAAACGTATCTTTCAATCGAGGGAAATAGTGTTAATTATGTATTAAATGACAACAATAAATTTCAAAGCTCCTTAATTATTAATATTGAATTAATTTCTAATGATGGTGACAGCTTGTATGATAATTACAATTTAAGTAGTCCAGAAATTGATGACACTTCTAATATTGATTTTGTTTTCATTGATCAGCAACGTTATTTTTTAAACGATGGAGATTATCAATTCAAACTTAAAATTAAAGATAATAATGATAGTAAAAATTCAATCACTCATCAACAAGACTTGACAATCAAAACTCAAAACGGATTTTCTAATATTCAATTAGTTGATAATTATTCTGATACTAAAGAGGTTAATATATTAAGTAAATCCGGCTATGACTTAGTTCCTTTTATCTCTAACTTCTACAATACAAATAATAAAAAAATCACATTTTATTACGAGTATTATAACGATACTAAAGAAACTGTACTACTTCAGACTAAAGTTATTTCTCAATCAAACAATCAGCTTATTAATAATTTAGCTCTAAATAAAAAAAGTAATAGTAAAACAACGCCAATCCTTGCAAGCTTTAATTTAAAAGATATACCTACTGGCACCTACTTTCTTAAAACTTCTGCAATTGATAAAAATAATATAACAATCCACTCTCAAAAACAAATTTTTTTCAAAGTAAATAAAGACATTGTTGATACTAATAGAGGGGTATACGGAACTTTTGTGTCAAGAATTACAAATAAAGACTCTCTAAAACTTTTCATTAATTATTTGTACCCTATTCAAACTACAAAAGAAAGCATTTTTGCAGATAATCAACTAAACTATGATGATTTAAATATGCTACAAAATTACTTTTACAACTTCTGGAAAGAAAGAAATCCTTTTGACTCAGAGTTCGCCTGGCTTAGCTACTATAATAAAGTAAAAGCTGTAAATAATAAGTTTGGAAATGGTCTACAAAAAGGGTATTTATCAGATAGGGGAAGGATATATTTATCATATGGTCAACCAAATTCTATTTCTGAAGAAGTGTTACCAAATCAATTTCAACCATTTGAAGTTTGGCACTATTATAGTATTAACAGTGAACGCAATATTAAGTTCATTTTTAGTAATAAAAATATGCCTAATGAATATCGCTTAGTATATTCTAATAAATCTGGTGAAGTATCAAATACAGATTGGCTTAATCGCTTTGAAGAAAATTATTATGACGGTGGTGATGAAGGAGAAAAATCTCCCTTTGATTACTTCAAAAATCCAAACTAATTTCTTTTGAATAGCATACTGTATTCCATAATTAAACTCTACTCATTCTATCCTTTAAAGTGGTTGAATATAATGTCATGGAAGTTTACATTGCTTTTACGAATCTTTGGGTACAGAAAAAAAGTTATTCTAAATAATTTATCTAACGCATACCCTCATAAATCTGAAAAAGAAATTAAAAAAATTGCAAATGATTTCTATAATTATTTTGGACGATTACTAGCAGAATCTTTAAAGTTATTTTCTATTAACAAAGATGTATTATCCAAAAGAGTTTCATTTAAAAATGACGACTTAATAAGAAAGTATCTAAATAAAAATAGAGATGTCATAGTTGTAATGGGACATTATGGAAATTGGGAATGGGGTCTACTAGCAACATCCATACATTTTAACAATCGAATGGTGGCTATCTACAAAGAGCTATCATCAGGTTTTTGGAATAATAAAATGAAAGATATTAGAGGAAAATTTAGTGCCAGAATGGTAAGTATGAAGAAAAGCGTGAGGTATTTGCTTAAAAAAGAAAATAAAGCCCGTTTAATTGGTATTGTTAGTGACCAAACTCCCTCACCTGAAGAGATAAATTACTGTATTAGTTTTTTAAATCAGAAAACTCCTGTATTTTTGGGAACAGAGAAATTAGCTAAAAAATTAAATAGTCCAGTAATTTTCGCAACAGTAAGTGCTAAAAGTCATGGTTATTATAAAATTGAATTTGAATTAATAACAGAAAATCCTAAGGAAACCAAAGAGGGCGAAATAACAAACTTACATTCCAAAAAACTGGAAGAAGATATTAATAAAAACCCAGCCTTTTGGTTGTGGTCGCATAGAAGATGGAAGCACCGAAAGTAGCAGTAGTAATCCTTAATCATAATGGACTTCATTGGCTCAAGACATTTTTAAAAGATATAATTCTAAAAAGTAAAGAAGCAGAAATCTATGTTGCTGATAATGCTTCCACTGACGACTCTTTGGATTATGTAAAACAGCATTTTCATTCAGTAAAAATTGTAGAGAACAAAGATAATAAAGGTTACGCCGGTGGATATAATAATGCTCTCCAGCACATTTGTGCAGACTATTACGTATTATTAAATTCGGATGTAGAAGTCTCTGATAATTGGATATCCCCTATTGTTGAGCAAATGGAAAAGGATAAATCCATTGCAGCATGTCAACCTAAAATCAAAAAATACTTCGAAAAAACTCACTTTGAATATGCCGGTGCATGTGGTGGATTCATTGATAAATATGGCTATCCATATTGCAGAGGTCGAATTTTTGATAATTTAGAAGAAGATAAGGGTCAGTACGACAATCCCATTGAAGTATTTTGGGCAAGTGGAGCGTGCCTATTCATACGTTCTACTGCATTTTATGAAGTTGGTGGTTTTGACTGGGATTTCTTTGCGCATATGGAAGAGATTGACCTGTGTTGGAAACTTAAAAATAAAGGTTACAAAATCATGTGTCTTCCACAATCAACCGTGTACCATGTTGGTGGCGGAACATTAAAGAATGGAAGCTATTTCAAAACATATTTGAATTATAGAAATAATCTTTTGATGCTCTACAAGAATCTAGAGCCAAAAAACCGCTTCAAAATACTATTTACTAGAATGCTTTTAGATGGACTATCTTGTGCAAAAATGATTTTAGATAAAAAGCCTCATCACATTTTTGCAATTCTAAAGGCACACATTCATTACTATACTTTACTCAAACAGTTTAAAAAGAAGAGACCAAAAGACTACAAAATATCTTTACCACAAAAGAGCATTGTATTCTCATATTTCTTTGGAAATAAGCGAGAGTTCAATCAGTTAAATAATGATTTTAGTTGATTTATTGTGTAATCAATTTCTTCTTCAGTATTAAATTTACTAAACGAAAATCTTAGTGAAGGCCTCATCATATCTGTACCAATGTTACGTAGAACATGAGAGCCTAAGTTACTTCCTGAAGAACAGGCGCTCCCACCTGAAGAAGCAATGCCCAGAATATCTAAATTATAGAATAGCATTTCACCTATATCAGTTTGAGGAAACATAACGTTTAAAACAGTATATAATGACTTCTCAATACTTGCACTTTCGCCGTTAAATTCTACTCCTGGAATTGATTTCTTTAGTCCTTCAATCATTCTTATTTTTAAAGACTCTATGTGTCTCCTGTGTTCTTCTAAGTCAGAATAAGCAACATCCATAGCCTTGGATAAGCCAACAATTCCATAAACATTTTCAGTGCCTGCTCTCATATTCCTCTCTTGTCCACCACCATATATCAAAGGTTTAATCTTTACATTTTCATTAATATATAAAAACCCATTTCCTTTGGGACCATGAAACTTGTGAGCAGCACCAGTAATAAAATGAATATTTATTGTGTTTAAATCAAATGTGTAATGGGCCATTGTTTGAACAGTATCGGAATGAAAAATAGCATCATTTTTTTCACAAATATCAGCAACCTTCTCTAAAGATAAAATATTGCCAATTTCGTTATTAGCGTGCATCAAAGAAACAAACGAGCGTTGATTTTTTTTCAATAGTTCATCTAAATGTTCAAGGTCAACATTTCCTTTATCATCAAGATTAACATAGGAGAGCTTAATCAAGCCCATTGAAGATAAATCTTCAAGAGTATGACCAACAGCATGATGTTCTATTTTTGAAGTGATAGCATGATTAATACCTAAATCAATCATTCCGCAACGAATAGCCATATTATCAGCTTCAGTACCACCGGATGTGAAAAATATTTCCCCAGGATTGCAGTTTAAATGACGAGCAACGTTTTTTCTAGCTTTTTCAACTAGTGAACGTGATTCTCTTCCAAAAGAGTGAATAGATGATGGATTTCCAAAACTATCATTTAAAATTGGCAACATTACCTCAATTACTTCTGGGTCTATTTGTGTGGTAGCAGCGTTATCTAAGTAAACTTTCATCTTTTAAATTTTTAAGTCAATTCATAAATTTCGTTTATAAAACGCATTGCTAATGTATTTGCTGAATCAGGACTTGTACTTTCAGTATATATTCTAATAATGGGTTCTGTATTTGATTTTCTGAGGTGTACCCATTCTTCTTCAAAATCAATTTTGACGCCATCTATTGTTGTGACATTCTCATCAGAATATTTATTAACCATAGAAGTTAAAATAGCATCTACATTGATTTCAGGAGTCAATTGAATTTTATTCTTTGACATAAAATAATTGGGGTAAGTTGCTCTCAACTCCGAACATTTCATTTTTTTCTCAGCTAAATGTGTTAAAAACAATGCTACTCCCACTAAAGAATCTCTTCCGTAATGAGAGTCTGGGTAGATTATCCCACCATTTCCTTCGCCTCCAATCACGGCTTTTGAGGATTTCATTTTATCAACAACATTCACTTCCCCTACTGCAGATGAAAAATATATTCCTCCATGCTTTTCTGTAACAACCTTCAAAGCTCTAGATGAAGATAAATTTGAAACTGAATTGCCTTTATTTTTTGATAAAATATAGTCAGCAACTGCTACTAAAGTATATTCTTCTCCAAACATACTTCCATCTTCATTTACGATAGCTAATCTATCAACATCAGGGTCAACTACAATACCTAAATCGGCTGAATGCTCAACAACGAGTTTCGATATCTCAGTTAAATTTTCTGGTAATGGCTCAGGATTGTGTGGAAAATTACCATTTGGCTCACAATATAAAGGAATGTACTCAACTCCTAAAGATTCTAATAATTGTGGAATTGCTATACCGCCTGTTGAATTAACAGCATCTATAACAACCTTAAATTTTGCTTCCCTGATTATATCTGTATTAACCCATTCTAAAGCTAATATACTATCAATGTGTTTTTGAATGTATGTATCATCTTTTAAACACTTACCTAAACTATCAACATCAGAAAATATATAATTATCTGCTTCAGCTATCTCTAATACCTCAGTGCCATCTTTACGATTAATAAATTCTCCTTTGTCATTCAGTAGCTTTAAAGCATTCCACTGCTTAGGATTATGACTTGCTGTTAGAATAATACCTCCATCAGCTTTTTCCATCTGCACAGCTATTTCAACTGTTGGTGTAGTTGACAATCCCAAATCTAGCACATCAATTCCTAATGACAGTAGCGTACTCATTACCAATTGTCTGATAATATCTCCAGAAATTCTCGCATCCCTTCCTATAACAATTTTAACGTCAGAATGAGAAGTTTTTGATTTTATCCAACTTCCGTAAGCTGCTGTAAATCTCACCGTATCAATTGGAGATAATCCTTCACCAACTTTTCCACCTATTGTACCTCTAATTCCTGAAATGGATTTTATCAACGTCATTTTATCGAATTTAATGAGTATACAAATGTAATACTTTAGATAAATACAATTACAAAAAAATATTCACGAAATGTTTATGTAAGATTTTCAAAAACTACCGTGTTGATTTCTTTGTTCATAAACTAATTGAATTTTTATTTGAAAATAAATACTTTAAAATTATCTTTATATTATGTATGAGGATGACTTAACCCCGCGAGAGGATAACAATACTAAGCACTTAATTATTCGATTTAATAAAATGATCGAAAACCAGCGCTTTGAATATTTTGAATCAGAAGAAATAGAGCGGATTATTGATCATTACTGCGAAAAAGAAGACAAGAAAAAAATCATAAAAGCATTTAGCCTTTATGAGAAGTTATTTCCGTTTTCATTTCAACTCAATTTAAAAAAAGCTCAAGTATTAATCTTTTTTGATAGACCTCAAGAGGCTTTGTGTAAGCTGGAAGAAATATCTAACACAAAAAATGAAGATTATCTATATACATTATCCATTGTTCACAGTAAATTAAAGCACCATACTAAAGCTATTGAAATTCTTGAAGAGCTATTAATCACAAATCCCTTTAATGAAGAGGTCATCTCACACTTAGCTAATGAATACCAATGTACTTCTGATTATTCTAAATCTAACGATATGCTAGAGAAACTGCTAATGTTAGACTCAAAAAATGATTTATACTGGTACACTTATATTATATCTTCAGAAATTGAAGAAAATTCTAATAGAGCTATTGCATTCATTAAAAAGTATTTACGCACTAACCCGTACGATTATGAAGCATGGTTTTATTTGGGTGCTGCCTACCAAAGAAAAGAAGATCACTTAAACGCTATTGATGCATTTGATTATACTATTTATATTCAGGAAGACTATGTTAAAGCATATATCAATAAAGCTGATTCTCTTTCAGAACTAGGCTATTATCAAAATGCTATTGATTGCTGTTTAGATTCTGTAAAATTCAGAGAACCTAATGCAGCATTATTTTATGACATCGGTGACTATTATGAAAAATTAGATGATCTAGAAAAAGCAAAATCATACTTTCATAAATCAATTAAAAAGGATGAAAATTTTGATGAATCATGGTTTGCTATTGCTTTAATTATGGATTTACAGGGACAACATATTGAAGCCTCTTATCATGTGAAAAAGGCAATTGATATAAATCCAACTAATATTGATTATTTATTTTCTTATGCTCAAATACATGAGAAAGTTGGCTTCATAAAAGAAGCTGAGATAGCCTACAGAAAACTATTAGAAATTGATGAATTTGACTCTGAAACATGGCTAAACTACTCTCATCTATTATTTCAATACGAATCATATAGCGAAGCAATAGACTTACTAAAAAAAGCCATTAAACTAAATCCTAAAAAAGCCGAATTATCCTACCGAATTTCTGCTTATCTATTTAAATCTGGAAATGATGAATTAGGCCTAAAGTTTTTCAAAGAAGCACTGATAATTAACTACGAAAAACACGAAGATTTCTTTAGATATATGCCTAGTGTAAAATCAAATTTAATTCTATTAAATTTGCTGTCCAAATACAAAAAATAAACTACATGAATTTTAATATCACTCATTTACCCAATCGTGCATCAAAGCCAAGAAAAAATGGACTTACGATGATGATGGATAAAGGCCTAAGTATCAGACAAGTTGAAGACTTTATAGAAACTGCTGGACACCTGACCGATTTAGTGAAGTTTGGCTTTGGTACATCAATTATCAGTAGAAATATTGAGCTAAAAATCAAGCTTTATCAGGAAGCTAATATCAGCGTATATTTTGGCGGAACGCTTTTCGAAGCTTTTATCGCCAGAAATATGTTTGATGATTATCAAAGGATATTAGAAAAATATAATATTGATACCGTTGAAGTTTCTGATGGTTCAATTGAAATATCTCACACAGATAAATGTAATTACATTAAATCACTATGTAAGAATTTCAGAGTATTATCTGAGGTTGGTTCTAAAGATGTTAATAAGCTAATTCCTCCATACAAATGGATTGAACTAATGCAGAATGAAATAGATGCAGGTTCATGGAAAGTAATCGCTGAAGCTAGGGAAGGTGGAAATGTTGGTATATACAGAGGAAGTGGCGAAGTACGTTCAGATCTTATCGAAGAAATATTGACTAAGATTGATAACGAAAATATCATTTGGGAATCTCCTCTCAAAAATCAACAAGTTTGGTTTATTAAACTAATGGGTTCAAATGTAAACCTTGGAAACATTGCTAATAACGAAGTAATCCCTCTTGAATGTCTAAGATTAGGGCTTCGTGGTGATACTTTTTTTGATCATCTTCCTTAAAAACTAGAATAAATGAATGCCAAAGAACTTAAACAAAAAATTCAGTCGAATGAAACCCTTTTAATCATAGATATAAGAGAACCCTATGAGTGTGAAAATGGTTGCATTAGTGAAATCAATATCCCTCTCAGTCAGTTTATGGACAGAATTAATGAAATCCCAACCGATAGACAAGTTGTAATATATTGCAATAGTGGAAAAAGAAGTCGCTCATTAAAATTTATGATAGAAAAGTTATATTCTTTAACAAACATTCAAGACTTAGAAGGCGGTTATGCTGTTTGGGAAGAAAACGCCTTATCAATATAAAATGCTAAAATTTATAACACTTACCTTAAAAGGATTAGCAATGGGAGCTGCTAATGTTGTGCCTGGCGTTTCTGGAGGTACAATAGCACTGATAACGAATATATATGAAGAGTTTATAAACTCTCTAAAATCTTTTAATTTAGAATCACTCCGCCTATTTTCAACAGGTAAATTTAGAGATTTATCTATTCAGCTAAACTTAAAGTTTATTGTACCCATCCTATTTGGAATGGTTTTAAGTGTTTTACTTCTAGCTCAATTGTTTGATTATTTATTAGTTGAATACCCCTCTGAAACATGGGGCTATTTTTTTGGACTAGTATTAGCCTCAATTTATCCTATCAGTAAAAAAATAGTAAAATGGGAATGGACAATAATTACCATATTTGTTATCGGTTTGGGAATTGCAACTGCTTTATCATTTACTTCCCCCTCACCTACTGAAAACACTTCCTACTTCTATATTTTTATATGCGGATTAATAGGAATATGCGGAATGATACTTCCAGGCTTATCAGGATCTTATATTTTAATACTCATGGGTAATTATCACCTTTTGATGGTAAAGTCAATAAACAGTCTAACAGAATTTGTTGAGGCCTTAATCAACGGTACTACATCCAATTATATCGACAGCCCTCAATTTGAATACCTCATTTACTTTACATTGTTTTTGATAGGCTCAATAGTAGGAATTATTCTCTTTTCTAATCTTATTTCAATCATATTCAAACGATTTCATGACCAAACGCTTTCTTTACTTACAGGTTTTGTATTCGGCTCATTAAGCATTATTTGGCCTTGGAAAAAAGAACTCATCAATTTCGAAGTATTAAATAGACACGGAAAACCTTTGATAATTGGTTATGAACGCTATATTCCATCCGTCTGGACTAAAAGTGAATTCGTTGTTTTGGGAATTATGTTAGTTGGAATACTAACAATAACTGTTATCGAATTATTAGCAAAGAAACAATCATGACAACTTTTGGTTTAATTGGCTATCCATTAGAACACTCCTTTTCAAAAAAATACTTTGAGCAAAAGTTTAAAAACGAGAATATTAGCGGTGTAAAATACACTAATATTGAAACTGAAAAGCTACAAACATTATTTGAAAACAACTCATTATCCGAGTTCTCTGGTTTTAATGTAACAATACCATTTAAAGAATCTATTATTCAATTTTTAGATGAAATTGATGCTTCAGCAAAAGAAATAAATGCTGTTAATTGTGTAAAAAAAGTAAACGGTAAATTTATAGGTTACAATACTGACCATATTGGCTTTAAAGAATCCATTAAACCACTTTTAAACATAGGTCACAAAAAAGCATTGATTTTAGGAAGTGGTGGTGCATCAAAAGCTATCATTTATGCTTTAAAAAGTCTAAATATAAACTACAAAGTTGTTTCCAGAAAGTCAGACTTTAATTACAAATCGCTTAATAGAAAAACCATTGATTCTCACCAAATAATTATCAATTGCACACCACTTGGCACCTTTCCTGACATCAATACTTTCCCTCCTATACCATTTGAATATCTTTCTGAAAATCATTTACTTTATGACCTTGTTTATAATCCAACAGTAACAGAATTTTTAAAAAAAGGAAAGCGCTATAAATGTAAAACAAAAAATGGACTCGAAATGCTACAAATTCAAGCAGAAAAGTCCTACATAATTTGGTCTAAGTAAATTTAGCTTTTAAACTTTTTAAGTATTAAATTTGTTACACATTCAACTGTAATTAATAGAATGAATCAAAAAAAATTAGAAAACACAAATGAAGAAGTTGTCTCTGAAGAATTAACTACTGAAACTTCTACTACTTCAAAAGATTACAGTGGATTAACTATTAATGAATTGATAGATGAAGTTAATAAACTTATCAAGTCAGAAGACGTATTCATCAATGCTAAAACTATTGATATCATAAAATCTGTTTTTTACAAAAAAGTAAATACTGAAAAGGAACAAAAAAAAGCAGAATTTTTATCAAATGAAGGTGTCGAAGAAGATTTTTCATATACTCATCCCTCAGAAAAAGAATTTAAAACTCTGTTTAATAGCTTTAGGAAGAAAAAGCAAGATTTAAGAGAGAAAATTGAATCAGATTATATTAAAAATCATAAGATTAAATCAACTATAATCGAAGATATTAAGGCCTTAATTAATACGGAAGAAACACTCAAAGGTACATTCGAAAAATTTAAGGCTCTTCAAGAAAAATGGAGAAATACAGGTGAGGTTTCTATTGGTTATCGTAATGATGTTTGGAAGTCTTACCACTATCAAGTTGAACGATTTTATGATTATGTGAAAATTAACAACGAATTAAGGGATTTAGATTTTAATAAAAACTATGAGAAAAAACTCCAAATTTGTGAAGCTACAGAAGATCTACTAAAAGAAAAATCGATAAATAAAATCCATAATGATTTACAAGAGCTTCATCAAAAGTGGAAAGAAATTGGTCCAGTAAAGCGTGAAATTAGAGAAGAAATGTGGGAACGTTTCAAAAATGCAAGTAGAGAACTTCATAAAAAACGTAATGACCATTATGTAGAACTTAAAGAACGTGGTGCACAGGCATTCAAAAACAAACAAGAGATTTGCCAACAAATTAATGAGTTAAGCAATGAAGGTGCTGACAATCATAATGCTTGGACTAAACTCACTGAGAAAGTTCAAGAATTAGAGGCGAAATGGAAAAAAGAAGGCGGTCTTAAAAAAGAAGATAAAAAAGAGGCCTGGAAAACTTTAAGAGAAAGTTTATCTTCATTTTACGCTAAAAAGAATGATTTTTATAAAGCAAAGAAAGTTGAAAATAAAGAAATAGTTAATACTAAAATAAAACTTTGTGAGATAGCTGAGGAGCTAATCCAATCTAAAAATGTTGATTGGAAACACCACACACAACAGTTCATAAAATTACAAGATGACTGGAATAAAAGTGGTCACCTTCCTAAAGGTCTTTCAGATAAGTTATGGAATCGTTTTAAAAAGACTATAAATACATTTTACAAGAATAAGAAAGCATTCTTTGCAGACTTAGACAAAGAAAAAGCTAATAACTTGAAACTCAAAATAGAATTATTAGAAAAAATAAAAACTTATGACTTAACAGATGATAACTCATCAAATTTTGAAAGCCTTAAACAATTTCAAAAAGAGTGGTATGCCATTGGAAATATTCCTAGAGATAACATTGAAATAGAAAATGCTTTCAAAAAAACTATTGATGGCTTTTATTCAAAAATGAAAGTTGATAAAAAAGAACTTGAAAAAGTTAGATTTAATACTAAAATAGAGCGTTTAAAGGAGAAATCTAATCCGCTTGCACTAGAGAAAGAGAAGAATTTTTTGACAACTAAAATTAATGATTTGAAAAAAGAAATCAATCAATACGAAACCAATATCTCATTTTTCGGAAACTCAAAAGGTGCTGACAAACTAAAACAGCAAGTATTAAAAAAAATCCAAAATGGATATGATAGTATTGAGGAAATCAAAGCGAAAATCAAATTAATTAATTCAATTTAATGGGGTTTGAAATTATTTCTGATTTTAAACCTACAGGTGACCAACCACAAGCTATAAAACAATTAGCTCAAGGGGTTTACAATGATGTAAAGCATCAAACTCTGCTTGGGGTTACAGGTTCAGGAAAAACATTCACGATTGCCAATGTCATTAAAGAAGTTGAAAAACCCACTTTGATACTGAGTCACAATAAAACGCTAGCCGCACAACTATACATTGAATTCAAGCAATTTTTTCCTAATAATGCTGTAGAATACTTTGTCTCTTACTACGACTATTATCAACCCGAAGCCTATATACCAAGTTCAGGAACATATATTGAAAAAGACTTATCCATTAACGAAGAAATTGAAAAACTTCGCTTAAGCACTACCTCAACTTTACTCTCAGGCAGAAAAGATATAATTGTTGTAGCTTCTGTTTCTTGTATATATGGAATTGGAAATCCAGAAGAATTCAATAATAATGTCATTGAAATACACGCTGGACAAAAGCTAAGTAGAAATAAATTATTAAATCAATTTGTAACCTCCTTATACTCTAGATCAGCTAACCAATTTGAACGTGGAAACTTTATGGTTAAAGGCGATACGGTTTCCATTTTTCCAGCATATGCTGATATAGCTTATAAAATTCACTTTTGGGGTGATGAAATTGAAGAAATAGAAAGCTTTGAACCTGTAAATAATAACATCATTGAAAAGTTTGAGTATTTAAGAATTTTTCCTGCAACAATATTCGTTGCTTCAAAAGATCGAATACAGAGTGCCATTCATCAAATTCAAGATGACCTAATGGACCAAGTCCAGTTTCTTCATAATACCGATAGAAAAACAGAAGCCAAACGACTTGATGAACGTGTCAATTATGATCTAGAAATGATTCGTGAATTAGGCTACTGCTCAGGAATTGAAAACTATTCACGTTACTTTGACGGAAGAAAGCCAGGTACAAGACCATTCTGTCTAATTGATTATTTCCCAAATGATTTCTTGACAGTTATTGACGAAAGCCACGTTACTATTCCTCAGATTAGAGCCATGTATGGTGGTGACAGATCTCGAAAGGAAAACTTAGTAGAATATGGGTTCCGATTACCTGCTGCTATGGATAATAGACCGCTAAAATTTGAGGAATTTGAAAACGTTAATAATCAATTTATATATGTTAGTGCAACGCCTGCTGATTTCGAATTAGAACAATCTGGCGGTGTGATAGCAGAGCAAGTTATTAGACCAACTGGATTGCTAGAACCTATTATTGATATTCGTCCTTCACTAAACCAAATAGACGATTTATTAGAAGAAATTAAGCTTAGAATTGATAAAAACGAGCGAGCTCTTGTTACCACTCTTACTAAGCGAATGGCAGAAGAACTTACAAAATATCTCACACGGTTCAATGTTAGATGCCGATACATTCATTCCGATGTGGATACCTTAGAACGTGTGGAAATACTTCATGAACTCAGAGAGGGATTGTTTGATGTATTAGTCGGAGTAAATCTATTAAGAGAAGGTCTAGACTTACCCGAAGTTAGTCTTGTGGCTATTTTAGATGCTGACAAAGAAGGCTTTTTACGTTCAGAACGTTCATTGACACAAACAGCAGGTAGAGCCGCTAGAAATGTCAATGGCTTAGTTATTATGTATGCAGATAGGGTTACAAATAGTATGCGACTTACCATTGACGAAACAAACAGAAGACGTGAGAAGCAAATGGAATACAATAAGAAAAATAGTATTATACCTACTCCACTCAATAAGAAAAAGGATAATGAATTAGCTAAAAAGCTAAATCCATATGCTATTAAAGAAGGAATAAGTATGGTAGCAAAATCCAATGTCGATTATTCCAATCCAAAAGAACTTGAAAAGGCTATAAAAAACACACGAAATCAAATGGAAAATGCTGCACAAGAATTGGATTTTCTTGAAGCAGTTAAGCTCAGAGACAAACTTACTGAGTTGAAGAAATTGAAAAAATAAACCTATTCATAGCCCCAACGGTGTACATCGTTATTGGTTTCTTCAATATGGTCTTTTACCAGTTTAATACGCTGAGCTATTGCAGCAAAAATTTTGTCATTTTTCATTAGCCATTGCATTTGCTCTTTATCGTCATCAGCTGCTTTGGCAATTCTAGAAAGTAATGCAAACCCGTTTACGTCTAGCCAACGAATAGCGTCTTTTTTACCTTCAACACCTTTTATCATAGCTAATAGATGTGGAGCATTTTTCATAAGCCAATCCGATGCTTTTTTATCAAAATAAAGAGCAAAGCAAAACAAGCCTAATTCAGGGTAGTTATTTTTCATAAGCCAATCTCTAATTTCAGTATTACCTGAAATGGCTTCACCCCATGCTAACAATATTTTCTCTGGGTATTGTTTCATAAAAAACCTCTTTTCAGAGGCTTAAAATGTTATTTTATAGCTGACGGCTTGCCTTTTATATTCTTAAAGTAATACTTTTCATCAGTTACCGAAACCAATTCCCATCCCATAGATGAAAGATAATTCAATGCATCTACTACCGTTTCAAACTTTCTTGAAGTTTCAGTCATCCTTTTATCAATGAAATCATTAGTAGAATTAAAAGAATAAGTCTTTTTGAGTTTTTTACTACCTTTCTTACCTACCATTTCTTCAGAATATTTCATTTCCATATAATTAACTTTTTTGGAAACTCTTTCTGATAGAATTGACTTTTTTGCTGGAGAAGGTCTAGTCTGAGCCATAATTGCTAACGGAAAAATAAAAGCCATTATTAAAATTACTTTCTTCATAATCTTGTTTTGTTTTAGTTAACAATATTAGTTGTTACCACCAAGGATAATTGGTAAATCACCATCTCCATTTCCAATAACAATAACTTTAGAGTTTGGTGATTTAGATAATTCTTGCGTTGCCTCTACACCCTTCCACTTTAGTAATTGTGGTGTAATAGTCTTAGTTACAATTCTCTGGAAGTCTGAAATTCCTTCAGCTTCAATGCGCTTTCTTTCAGCCTCTTTAGATTCTTTCAATATTTTAAATTCATATTCTAAAGCCTCTTGCTCTTGACGCAACTTATTTTCAATCGCTGCTTGAAGTGTCTTAGGAAGCGTAACGTCTCTAATTAAAATCGCATCTAAGAAAATGTATTTATCAGCAATTGATGAAGACGTTATTTCATAAATTTTATCTTCAACTTCCTCTCGTTTCGTTGAGTATAATTCTTCTGGTAAATACTCCCCAATTACCTCTCTAGTCACAGAACGAATTTCTGGACGAATAATACTCTCTAAGTAGTCTTCACCTACTAAATCATGAAGATATCCAAGCTGACTCATATCTGGCGTAAAACGGAACGACAAATCTACTTTGATAGATAGTCCATTTTTGGATAATACTTCCATTGCCTCATAGTCTTCTTGAATTTTTACATTATAAATGTATACTTTATTCCAAGGTGCTATAAAATGAAACCCCTGAGGAACTACTAAATCTTTATCTAGTCCTCCACCAAATCGCTTAAATATTACAGCTTTTTCACCTGGGTTTACAGTGTAGAACATATTTCCACCAGTGATAAGTAAAAATATAATTGCTACAAATCCTAACACAAAAAATCTAGGTAATTTAGGGTTAAATCCACCTGAATCATTATTTTCAAACATTCTCTTTTAGTTTTAAATTGTTAAATATTAGTGTTCCTTTTCCTCACGAACCATTCAGTTACCAAAAATACAAATAAAAGAATGGAAATCCATCTCAAATTAATCAAATCAATTTGAGATTTAGTGATATAACTCAAAACTGACGATTCTATTTTATTCAATTCTGATTTTAGGTCATTCAATTCTGATAAATAAAAGGATTTACCATTATATTTTTTAGAAAGAGAATACAGTAATTGGTGATTAGCCCTTGAAATCATTTTTTCAACTTCAAATTCTAAAACCGAAAATTGTCCTTTGTTCAAGTACTCTTTTCCATCATTTTTAACTTTAGATGTGAATGTATAATTACCAACACCTAATTGTTCTAATTCCAAAAAATAATTATTGTCAAGTTTGTTGAATGTGTAAGAGAAATCAACACCATTTTCATCAGTTATTGTTATACTCACTTCTGGGGAAGTAATAAGCTCGAAATTTGAGTTATAAAATTCAGCTTCTATAAATAGTGGCTCATTTTCAAAGATTAACTTATCATATCTCAAGCGAAAAGATCTTTTATCGTCTTTTACAGCCAAAAACTGTATACTCTTGTTGATTAGTTCATTAAATAATTTATGGTCTTTTGTTTTCATGAATTCAAACAATCGCCATTTCCATAAACCCTCAACTGTACAGAGTGCATTTCGTTGACCGTTTTGTTTGGAAAAAGAAATAATTGGCTTTTCAGTTTCTATTCCCAATACACTTTGCGAAAATAAGCTAGAATGTTCTGAATAGAATTCCAAAATAGAAAGCGGAGAGTATAAAGGTGGTAACTGCTGTAAAAACTCATTCCACTTCTCATCTAATGAGAATAAAGAAAATGGAGTGTATGTAGCAATTACTTCATTCAACGAATTTTTGGATTCGTATGAAAACCAATCCGTTTGAATGGATGTAATAGAATTACCTAAAAAGTAAAATACTGGCAAATCTGTTTCTGGAATAGTGGTCTGAAAGGCGATTACTAAGCTGTAAGCTTGATAATTGCCATCAAAATCATCAATTGACTCAAATATTAGTCGATAATTTTTATTTGATTCAATAGCGTTACTCAAAGCAGATATATCAGGGTGAGTAATATCAGAGAGTAGTAATATTTTCTGCTTACTTTTTAGGACATCAATATATATGTCCTTTTGATTATTAAATGTGTTTTTCTCATTATCAAGTGGCTTGACTTTTATGGTATATTTCTGAACACCTATTTTTTTAGCATCCATGTAAAATTCAAAATAATATTGAGCATTTGTAGAGTTTACCTTTAATTGCTCTTCCTTAATTTTTACATCGTTTTCCCATACACTAACACTAAGGTTTTCATCTAAACAGTTTTGAGCTAATACACTTACTTTTAAAGGGAAAGTGTTTCCCAAATAAGCCAATTCATTATATGAAACTGTGCTAAGCTCTACATCTCTTTTTTTGCTTGTATCGCCC
>MDTG01219521.1_pt1 | contig 17275 bp, 18 predicted proteins | sample 811421 | NCBI WGS metagenome assembly MDTG01 (sample SAMN05326645, study PRJNA326480) | marine metagenome | isolation source: seawater | place: Pacific Ocean: South East | collected 2011
AAGATCATCCTTCGAGCGCAACGCGGCGACCCTCTCCCGGCTATCAGGCCAAACATCCTACCAGGAGACGGCCCGATGAGTGGAATTCATACAAGCACCAGCCAGAAGACCGGCAACCGGCAGAGCGGCGACGTGATCCTGGAGACCTCCGGGCTGGAACTCGCCTATGGCGCCTTCAAGGCGGTGGACGGGGTCGACCTCAGGATCCGCCGCGGCACCATCCACACCATCATCGGCCCCAACGGCGCCGGCAAGACCACCACCTTCCACTGCCTGACGGGCGAACGCCGGCCCACCGCCGGCCGGATCCTGTTCGACGGCAGCGACGTCACCCGCAAGCCGTCGCAGGATCGGGTCGGGCTCGGCATGTCGCGCTCCTTCCAGATCACCAGCCTGTTCCAGACCTTGAGCGTGCGCGAGAATCTCCGCCTCGCCGCCCAGGGCCGCGACGGGGCGAAGGCGCTCGCCTTCTGGCGCCCGGTCGGCGCCCGGCCCGATCATCTGAAGGTGGCGGACGAGATCATCGACCGGCTGCAGCTGGGCGCCCGCGCCCATGTGGCGGCGGGCGAACTCTCCCACGGCCAGCAGCGGGTGCTGGAGGTGGGCATGGCCATGGCCGCGCGGCCGAAACTGCTGCTGCTCGACGAGCCGACCTCGGGCATGGGCATCGACGACATTCCGGTGATGACGAAGCTGATCGGCGAGCTTGGCCGCGACTACACGGTCATGCTGATCGAGCACAATATGGGCATCGTGATGTCGATCAGCGACACGATCACGGTGATGCATCAGGGCAAGGTGCTGGTCGAGGGCGACCCCCGGACCGTGCGCAACGACCCGCGGGTGCGCGCCGCCTATCTGGGGGAGGCCGGGGCATGCTGACGCTGGACCAGGTCCACGCCTATTACGGCAAGAGCCATGTTCTGGAAGGCGTGTCGCTGGAGGTGCGGCCGGGCGAGCTGGTCACCCTGCTCGGCCGCAACGGCGCCGGCAAGACCACCACGCTCAAATCCATCGCCGGCATGGTGGACACGAAAGGCACGATCAGCTTCGACGGCACCAGCATCGCCGGCCGCCCCTCACACGACATCGCCCGCCGCGGCGTGGCGCTGGTGCAGGAACATCGCGGCATCTTCGGCATGCTCTCGGTCGAAGAGAATCTGAAGATCTCGGTCCGCAAGGGCAGCCGCTGGTCGCTCGACGACGTCTACGCCATGTTTCCGCGGCTGAAGGAACGGCGGCGCAATGGCGGCAAGGCGCTCTCGGGCGGCGAACAGCAGATGCTGGCCATCGCCCGCGCACTGGTCAACGCCCCCCGCATCCTGCTGCTGGACGAGCCGACCGAGGGGCTGGCCCCGGTGATCGTGGACGAAATCGTCCGCATCCTGGGCCGGATCCGCGAAAGCGGCGTGCCGGTGCTGCTGGTCGAACAGAACCTCGCGGTCTGCGAGAAACTGGCCGACCGGCATTACGTCCTGGAACAGGGCCGCATCGTCTATGCCGGCAGCAATGCCGATTTCCGCGCCGACCGCAGCGTCCGCGACCGCTATCTGGCGCTCGACGCCTGAACGCCGTTCAGAAAAGGATAAGAGCCCATGCCCCAGTCCTCCACCCCCCTCTCATCTACAGATCTGGGCGAACTCGGCGCGGGCGAACTGCTCGGCCTCTATGCCCGCAAGGCGGCCTCGCCGGTCGAGGCGACCGAGGCGGCGCTGGATCGCATCCGCCGCTTCGATGGCGCGGTCAACGCCTGGGTCCTGGTCGATGAAGACAGCGCCCGCGCCGATGCGAAGGCGTCGGAAGCGCGCTGGATGGCCGGCCGGCCGATCGGGCCGGTCGACGGCGTGCCGTCCTCGATCAAGGATCTGACCTTCACCCGCGGCTGGCCCACCCGCAAGGGATCGAAGACCATCGCCGCCGACGGCCCCTGGGAGGTGGATGCCCCCTTCACCGCCTTCATGCGGGGTGCGGGCGCGGTGCTGCTCGGCAAGACCACCACGCCGGAATTCGGCTGGAAAGGGGTCACCGACAGCGCGCTCACCGGCATCACCCGCAACCCCTGGAATGTAAATACCACGGCCGGTGGTTCCAGCGGTGGTGCCGGCGCGGCGGCGGCGCTCAATATGGGCGTGCTGCATCAGGGCTCCGATGCCGGCGGCTCGATCCGCATTCCCTGCGGCTTCACCGGCACCGCCGGCATCAAGCCGACCTTCGGCATCATCCCCCAATGGCCGGCCAGCGCCATGGGCACCACCTCGCATCTGGGGCCGATGGCCCGCACCATCGCCGATGTCGCGCTGATGATGACGGTGGTCGGCCAGGCGGATGACCGCGACTGGTATATGGGCGCGCCGATCTCTCGCGACTGGCGGCTGGGCCTGGACCAGGGCGTGCGCGGGCTGCGCATCGCCTTCAGCCCGACCCTGGGTTACGTGAACGTCCGCGAGGATGTGGCGCGCGAGGTCCGCAAGGCGGTCGACGTCCTGGCGGCACTCGGCGCGATCGTGGAAGAGGTCGATCCCGGTTTCGAAGATCCGATCGACATCTTCAACGCCCACTGGTTCGCCGGCGCCGCCAAGATCCTGGCCAATACCCCGGCCGATCAGCGCGCGTTGATCGACCCGGGCCTGCGCCGGGTGGCGGAGCTGGGCGCCGGCATCGACATCGTCGACTATATGCGCGCGGTCGATGCCCGGGTGGCGCTGGGCGAGCGCATGGCCGCCTTCCACCGCAGTTACGACCTGCTGGTCACCCCCAGCCTGCCGATTACCGCCTTCGAAGCCGGCCACGACGTGCCCCCGGGCTCGGGGCTGGATCACTGGATGCAGTGGACGCCCTTCACCTACCCCTTCAACCTGACCCAGCAGCCGGCGGCCTCGGTTCAGTGCGGCTTCGGCGATGACGGGCTGCCGGTCGGCCTGCATATCGTGGGGCCCCGCTTCCGCGACGAGCTGGTGCTGCGCGCGGCCCGCGCCTATGAACTCACCTGCCCGCCGCGTTTCCCGACGGCACCGGTGGTGCCGGGCTGACATCCCGCCAAAAGCAAAGGCCCGGCCGGGTGGCGCCACCCGGCCGGGCCTTGTCGTACATCCGGCATCCGATGTCGTCAGGCGCCGTGCATCTCGATCAGCTGGCGTGCCACGATGTCGTGGTCCAGCCACAGCACCGGCGCCTCGGGGGTGCTGGTGGCGCCGAAGATCAGCCGACCGGTGGCGGCGACCACATGCTGGCTCAGCACGTCGCTGACCAGGGTCTTGCGGTCCTTGTGCAGGTTCACGATGTCCTGCGAGGTGCCGACGGTCTGTTCCACCTGCTCGGCGCTGTTGGCCTTGGGCCAGCTGGCGAAATCGTAATAGGGCTGCATGGCCGGGTTTTGCTGATAGTCATGGACCATCTGCAGCACCGTATCGACGCTGATGCCGTCCTGCAGCAGGGTCTCGCAATACTGCCACAGGTCGTCGACCCAGGCGCCGCCGCCCTCGTGGCGCAGCGCCGTCAGCAGCGGCAGCAGCGACAGCTCGATGCCGGCGAAGACGTCCGAGGAATTGGTGCGGATTTCGGGGCAGTTGTACACCACCGCCTTGACGCCCTTGTCCCATGCCGCCCGGGCCAGCCCTTCCAGCCGCATCTTGGCATAGCCCTGGGTGTAGTTGGTATAGGTCTGCCAGCGATAGGCGCCGTCGATCAGCACCCGGGTGCCGTGATAGCCATAGGCGGTATAGCGCACCTGGCCGCCCTCGGCTTCGATGCGGGCGCGCAAGGGTCCGCTCAGCTCCAGCAGATGGCCGAAGCTGTTGGCGGTGACCTCGTCGAAATTCTGCAGGATCAGCTTGCCCAGATCGCTGTCGATCAGCGCCTGAGACGACATATAGCGCGCGCCGCGGCCCTTATAGACCCGGTTGGCGATCGCCATGAACACCTTCGCCCGCGGGATGCCGCCGGCCATGGTATGGGCGAACAACACGTTGCGGCCGGCCGGGATCATCCCGTCCAGCTCTGCCATCACCCGGGTCACGGCGTCGCGGAAGCGGGCAACGCCCACCTCGCGGGCCCGGGCGATCCGGTCCTGGTCCAGCTTGAAGCTTTGCCAGTTCTCAAGCGTCATCTCGCCCAGCATGTCGGTGGGCGTGGGCTCGCCGGGGGCGGCATCCATGTCGAAGCCGGCCATCAGCGGCACGTTGATGATGCGCCCGCCAAGCCCGGCCTCGGCCGCCGCCAGTTCCTCATCGGTCAGCGGCCTGAGCGCGCCGCCATTGTCCCGCCGGCCCATGGTCATGCCGATGACGGTCATGCCGGCCGCCTTCGCGGCCTCGATCAGGCCGGTGGCATAGCCACGCCCGAACATTTCCCCGAAGAGCACGAAGACATCGCCCTCCCCGAACAGGGTGTTCGCGGGGATCGATTTCAGCGCGAGAGGGTGTTCCATCATCTTATCCTGTCTGCCGGCGTCTGAACGCCGAAAGCTTGCTGCCCCGGACGCAGGCGCCTGGGATGACAGGACGACGTCGAATTGATCCGGGCTCACATTCACGCTGCCTGCCCGTGTGAACGCGCAGGCAGGGCCAACATTCAGCCCGGCGGAGAGAATGTCAAGCCACCCACCGCGCGAAGCGGTGGTCTGCCCCCCTCCGACGGCTCATTTCCCCTGGTGCCGGCGATCGAATGGCGACTTGGAAGGTGGATCCCCGCCTGCGCGGGGATGACGGGGGGAGATGAGGGTGAGCGGACCGGCACCGCCTTGCCCGCCGTTGACCCCGTTGCTGTCTTCCGGCCGCGGCAAGGACGGCCATGTCAGGTGTCGCCGGTGCCGTACCCGCCCTCTATCATCAATACCGTCATCCCCGCGCAGGCGGGGATCCACCTTCCGTGCGCCGCAGCCGTCCAGGCGTCAGATCAGGCTGAACACCACCGCCAGCACCCCCATCAGGATCAGCCCGCCGATGAAGATCTGCCGGCGGCGCTTCGTCCGCAGGATGATCTCTCCCTGGCTGGTCTCGTCGCCGGTATAGCTGCGGCCCGTCTTGTCCGGGCCGCCCGGTCCGTTGCCGGTCATGACAGCTCTCCTTGCCCGGATGGCGGCCGGTCAGTAGACCGCAAGGGCCAGCACCACCGCGACCGCCACCACCAGCAGCCCGATCCAGATCAGCCCGCGCCTGCGCCGGGGCGAGGCGGGCGGGGTCATGCGGGCGGAGTCAGGGCGGGGATCGGTCGCCATACAGGATCTCCTCGTCAGGATCATCCCCATGAAACCGCCATGGCCGGACATGGTTCCGACGCCGGTGTGTTCAGACCGGCCTGATCCGCGCCAGGCTTTCGATCCGGTCCAGATCGGCTTCCAGGGCGTCGATCGCGGGCTCAGGCAGCGTCAATGCCGCCAGCCGGCGGAACTTGGCCCGCAGATCGGCCTCGGGCAGCGGGTTGTCGAAGCCGCCGATCGGGGTGTCGGATTGTGCCGAGACCACCCGTCCGTCGCGGAGCCGGATCTCCACCCGGGCCGCCCGCACCCCCGGCAGCAGCGCCGTCAGCGCCGGATCCTCGCGCACCGTCACCCGGGCGATCAGATCGACCATCGCCGGGTCGCGGACCACCTCGTCGCTGTAGACCCCGACATCATTGCTGCCGTGCATCAGCTGTGCCGCAACGTTGAACGGGATCGAATGCTTCGCCGCATAGGCATTGGCCACCCGGCCGCCGCCCAGCCGGGTGGCCGGATCGTAGGTGTGGACGACCACCCGGTCGATCATCGCAGGCGTCAGCCCGTGGGCTGCACGCAGATCGCGCGCCGCCTCGATCGGGGCATGGTTCCAGCGGCTGCAGGCATAGATCTTGAAGTAGTTGCGGGTCAGGTAGAAATGGTCGATCCGTGCCTCGACGGCGATCCCGAACCGCTCGCCCAGGATCTGCCCGAAGACCGTTTCCAGCGCCCCCGGCTCGCCGCAGAAGCCGGCGCGGGCAAGCTTCGCCGCCAGCAGCCCGTTATGATTGGTGAAACCGGTGAAGAGGTTGCGCACCGAGGCGCCGGAATTGGCCGCCATCTGCGAGGACGCGATCGGCAGCCCGGCCGCCAGTTCGATCGCGCGCGCCGTCAGTGCCGCATCATGGCCCAGCAGCCGCGCCGCCCCCACCGCGGTGCCGATGATGGTATGGGTTCCGAAGGGATGCACCGGCCCGCGCAGCTTCGTGGCCGCCCCCACCCGGACGGCGATCTCGTAGCCCGCGACCAGGGCTTCCAGCAGGGCGGCGCCCGATGCCCCCTCTTCCTCTGCCAGCGCCCAGAGCGCCGGGATGATGTGCACGCCCGGATGGTTGACCGCGAACTGGTTGCCCTCGTCCAGTTCCAGCGATACCCCGCCGGTGCCGTTGACCAGCGCCGCCATATGGGCCGCCGCCCGGGTACCGGTGCCGAACAGCGAGGCGCCGCCCGCCGCCAGGCCGGGGGCGATGGCGGCCAGATTGCGGATCTCGGGCAGGGCAGCCCCGCCCAGCATCACCCCCACCGTGTCGCGCAGGATCCGCTTCGCCTGGGCCACCACCGCGGCGGGCAGATCGTCCAGCCGGACGGACAGCGCCAGCCGGGCCAGCGCGTGGGCGGTCTCGGAGGGTTCGGTCAGAACCGGTGCCGCCGGGATCATGCCCCTGCCCCTGCGGCCACCAGCGCCGCGATCAGATCGGGTTTGGCGACCTGGGGCATCGGCCAGGTCCGCCGGCTCTGGGCCAGGCCCAGCCCCAGAAAGGCTTCGGCCAGCCGCAGCGACAGGCTGGCGGGCTCGATCAGCGGCACCGGCAGCTCTGCGGCGAGCCGCGCGGTCGCCGCGGCTTCCAGCGGCTGCCACAGCACCAGCACCTCGGCACCGTCTTCCGTGATCGCAGCCCGGGCCGCGGTCAGGATGGCGTCTTCGCCCTCACCGATCCGGCGTACCCCCGTGCACTGCGCCGCCAGCCCGTATTCCTGCACCAGCTTCTTCGCCCGCGTGTAACCGCCCGCCGGCGCCAGCACGCCGAAACAGGCCCCCAGCGTCAGGGCATAGAACAGCGCACTCCGCCCGGCCCCCACCACCGGCACATCCAGCACCGAGCGGAGGGCATTCGCGCCATAATCGCCGGGGTCGGCGACACAGACCGCGGCATAGCCCTCTGCCGCCGCACCCTGGTTCGCAGCACCCTGGCCGGCCGCCAGCACCGCCAGATCGGCGAGCGTCCAGTCATGGGCGCTGACCAGCCCGGCCGGCAGACCGGGCGCCGTCAGCGCCACCACCTCCGCCTCGGCACTTTCGGGCGCCGGATGGTCGGCGGTGAAGATCATCAGAATCCGGGACATCCGGTCTCTCCCTCTCAAAGCCCTGTCGCCGCCACACCCATGGCGGCCAGCGCCGCATCGGCCGGGGCGGCGGGGCGGGGAAAGCTCGCCCGGCTGTGGGTAAGCTTCTGGCGGATGGCGATTTCGGCCAGGCGGTAGGTCAGCGGGCCGGGGTTGATCACCGGCACCGGCAGACGTTCGGCCAGATAGGCATGGGCCTGATGCATGGTGGTGGAGCCGAGCACGATCACATCGGCGCCATCCTCTTCCACGCAGCGCAGCGCCGCGGCATGAAGCGCCGGAAAGAACGCCTCTTCCTTGCCCGCCATCAGGCTCTGATTGTCGGGCTGAAGATCGGCCGAGCGCAGCGAGGCGCATTTCGCCCCCAGCCCCAGTTCGGCCAGCGTCTTGGTATAGAGATGCCGCCAGCGGTCCCACATGGCGAGGATGGAGAAGCGGTCGCCCAGCATCAGCGCGGTCAGCATGGCATGACGCCCGGCCCCGATCACCGGGATGTCGAGCACCGAGCGCAGCGGCGCCATGCCGCCATCGCTGACCGTGTCGATGCAGACCGCGTCATAGCCCTCGGCCTGGGCGCGGATGCCGGCCTCCAGAATGCCCACATCCGACAGCACGCTGTCCTGCTGGCTGACATAATTGACCGGCGCGATCCGGACCGGGCGGAAATCGAAATCCATCCCCGGCCCCAGCCGCACCGACCGCAGCTGCGCGCGGCGCATCTCCAGATTGTCCGCATCCATCGGAAACGGCACGATCACCAGAACCCTGGCCATGATTTCGGCTCCCTGCATCTCAACACGCGGCGGCCGCGGTGCCGGCGAAACGGCCCGGCACAACCGCAGTCAACAAACCATTGCCACCCAGATAACCCCAGGCTGCAGGACCGGAGAGGCCCCGTGCCGCGCCGCCCGCAGCGAACAGTCCGGGCAGCGGCCGCCCGGCCCGGTCCAGCACCTGCGCCCGGGTATCGATGGCAAGCCCACCCTGGGTGTGGAACAGCGCCGCCCTGACCCGCACCGCCCGGAAGGGCGGCTGCAAGGGCGGTGTGCCGTCGAAAACCCGGCCGAAACGGTCGGGGGCATGGCCCCTGGTCACTGCCTCGACCTCGGCCAGCGTTTCGGCCAGTGCGCCCGCCGGCAGGCCGCAGGCCCGGGCCAGGTCCTCGACCGTGTCGCCCATGGCCACCACCCCGCTTGCCAGCACGCGGTGATAGTCGCGGAAGGTCAGCGCCGGCTCTTCGCAGCGCCGGTCATAGATCGTCCAGGCCACCCCGCCCGCCTGCCCCGCCACCGCATGGGCCTGTTCGGAGTAGCCGCGCATTTCGTTGGAAAACCGCCGGCCGTCGGCGGCGACCTGAACCCCGCCGCGGATGATCACCGCCCAGGTCACCGGCAGATCGGGGCCGTCGGCGACGCAATGGCCCTGATAGCCGCCCAGATCGACCAGGGCCGCGCCCAGCCTCTCCCCCCAGCGCAGGGCATCGCCGCGGCTGCCGTGATGGCCGCCATGCACGGCACCGGCCATTTCGGGGATATGGCGGATCACGGCCTCGGGATCGGCGCCATAGCCGCCGCTCGCCAGCACCAGCGCCCGGCAGGCCGTGTGATGCCGCCCTCCGGCCTCGTCGCGCCAGACCACCCCCGTCACCCGGCCGGCGGCATCCGTCTCGGGCGCCTCGACCGTCGCCCGGGTGATGAGCTGCACCCCTGCCCGGCTGACCGCCGCCAGAAGATCGGCCATGAAGGCGGTGCCGGTGCGCCCGGGCGGCACGTGATAACGATGTCGCGAATGGCCGGGATAGAGAATGTCGTCCAGCAGCTCGAAAGCGACGCCGTGGCGGTCCGCCAGCCACTCCACCGCCGGGCCCGAGGCCGCGGTGATCGCGCGGGCCAGATCGTGATCGGTGCGGCCCTTGGCCTTGGCGAGGATATCGGCCAGGAACAGCTCCGCATCATCCTCGATGCCGGCCGCACGCTGGAAACGGGTGCCGGCCCCCGGCAGCATGCCAAGGGTCAGCGCGGTATTGCCGGCCGGTGCCGCATCGCGTTCCAGCACCACCACCGGTGCCCCGGCATCGCGGGCGGCCAGCGCCGCGGTCAGGCCGGCGGCACCGGCCCCGACAACGACGACCGGATGGGTCCCGGCCTCCACCCCGCTCACCAGCTCTCGCGGTCGGCGATCACCGGCCCGGTCAGGCGGAAGCGGTCGATGAAGCGCCGGCCATCCGCCAGATGGCCATGGCCGAAGACCAGGCTGCCGTCGTCGGTCAACGCCTCGACGAAGCCGTCATAGCGCCGGCCGGCCTGGGCATCGGCGGCAGCGGCCGCCGCCAGATCCAGCCGCGCGCCCTCTGCCGTCACCGCCACGAAGCCGTCGGCGACCAGCGGCCTGGCCGCCGCCACATCCCCCCGGCCGAGTGCAACGGCCAGCGCCTCGGCAAGCTCCGTTGCCGGCGGCAGCGGCGGCCCGGGCACGCGCGACACCCCGCCGCGGGCATAGGAACTGGCGGCCACCTCGCGCAGGATGGTCACCACCCCGTCCGGCGGCGCGGCCATCACCGACCGCACCACCCGGGTCATGCCCTTCAGCAGCCGGGCTTTGGTGGCGGCGTCATAGCCTTCGATGACGGTGGTCTCGACGACCGGCATGGGTCTGCCTCCCTGGTTGTCTCTCGGGCCGTGTCCGGGGCGCGATTACGCCACCGCCCCCTCCTCCGGCTCTTCATAGCTCCGCCCCAGCGCCAGCATCTCGGGCGTGCCGATCAGCGCGTTCAAGGCGTTGAAGTCGAACATCCGGTCCTTGAACGGCTGGTTGGTGCCGTTGGCCTTCAGCGAGCGGTAATAGGCCTGGGCGGTATGGGCCAGCGCGCGGACGATGCCGCCGGGGAAGATCACGATCCTGAACCCCAGCCCGCCCAGATCCTCGGCGCTGGCAAGCGGCGTGTCGCCGCCTTCGACCATGTTGACCAGCAAAGGCCGGATGCCGCCCAGCGAGCGGGTCACCGCCACCAGCTGTTCGCGCGATCGGGGCGCTTCGACGAACAGCACGTCGGCGCCGGCCTCGGCGTAAAGACGGGCGCGGTCGATGGCGCGGTCGAAGCCTTCCACCGCCACCGCATCGGTGCGGGCCACGATCAGGGTCTCGTCGCTCTGCCGCGCATCGACCGCGGCCTTCACCTTGCCCACCATCTCGGCGGCCGTGATCAGGCTCTTGTCCTGAAGATGGCCGCAGCGCTTGGGCAAAGTCTGGTCTTCCAGCTGGATGGCGGTCGCGCCCGCGCGTTCGAACAGGCGCACGGTGCGCTGCACGTTCAGCGCGTTGCCATAGCCGTTATCGGCATCCACGATCAGCGGCGTCGGCACGCGGTCGCGCACCAGGGTGACGACCTCGGCCACCTCGCTCATCGATACCAGCCCGATATCGGGCCGGCCGAGGCGGGTATAGGCGATCGCCGCACCCGACAGGTACAGCGCCTCGAACCCGGCGGCGGTTGCGATCGATGCGGTCAGCGCATCATAGACGCCGGGGGCGACCACGGGGGCGGCGGTCGTCAGTCTCTGTTTCAGGCTCATTTCACTGTTCCTCGCGCGCCGGCTCTTTGAGCAGCGCATCCAGATCCGCAAGATCGGCGGCCCGGTCCAGGCCGTCGACCGCCTCCCTGATGCGGGTGGCATGGGCCGCGCCCCAGACGGGCGTGGCCAGGTCCATGAATTTCGCGACCACCTCGTCGGGCCCGTAAGGGTCGACGGCATCGCCGCGATTGGTGAAGGTTTCACCCGCCAGCACGCGGCCGTCGGTCAGGCGGATGGTCACCCGCGCCGGGCGCCTGTCGGGCAGCATGGCGGTCATCGCCGGGTCTTCATCCACCGTCACCCGGCCGGCCAGATCCAGGATCCGCGCATCGGTCAGCGCCGGTGCCCGAAAGGCCGGCACGCTCGCCGCCCCATGGGCCAGCATGGTGGCGACCGCAAACGGCACCGAGAACTTGGCCGCCAGCATGTTGTCGGGCCGGGCCCCGTCCAGCTGCGCCGCCCAGACATAGGTCACCACCTCCACCCCGGCCACCGCCTCGGGCGCGATGGGGCCGTGGTCGGCGATCAGCCCCGCCACCACGTCGAGGGCCGCATGGGTGAAGCGGCAGGCGGCATGGCGCTTGAAGTAGTTGCGCCGGATTTCCCAGCGCGTGCCCAGTTCCGCCACCATCTCGTCGGGGCGGAAGCCTTCGGCCAGAACGCCGCCATACACGCTGCGCACCCCGTCGGTCTCGCCGGTGAAACCTGCCGCGACGAGATCCCAGGCGGTCAGCCCGTTGCGCGCCGACAGGCCGGCATAGGCGTTGCGCACCGTCGCCCCCTCCAGCATGGTCCTGAGGCTGGAGCCGACCGACAGGCTGGACGAGACGTTGATCGCGCCGATCACCTCTTCCGCCCCGGCACCGTCCAGCAGGGCGGCGCCCACGGCCGCCCCCACGGTGCCCCAGGTGCCGTGGGGGTGCAGCGCATTGCGCAGCCGGGCTGCCGCGCCGATCCGCGCACCGGCCTCGTAGCCGAAGACGAAGGCGTGCAGGAAGTCCGGGCCGGATACCTCCGCCAGCGGCCGCACCGCCAGCAGGGCCGGCAGCACATGGATGCCGGGATGGCCGCGGGCGAAGGAATTGCCCTCGTCCAGCTCCAGCATGGTGCCGGCGATGCCGTTGGCCAGCGCCGCATCATCGGCGCGCAGTGCGAGCCCGGCGCCCACGGCGGGGGCCGTCACCCGCCCGCCGCGGCGGGCGAGGCGCGCGGTCAGCGCCCGCATCTCGGGCTCCTGCATGCCTGCGGCGATGGCGCCCAGGCAGTCCAGCACCACCAGCCGCGCCTGGGCGGAAAGATCGGCATCGAAATCGCCGAAGCGGATGGTGGTCGCCGCCTCGGCGAAGCGCTTCAGCCAGGCCGGACGCGGCTCTGCCAGCAGAACCGAGGCCGGCACGACACCGGGGGTGACGATGGCCATGGGGGGCGGCTCCTTACAATCCGAGATAGGCGCGGCGCAGCTCGGGATCGGCGGCGATTTCCGCCGCATTGCCCGACATGGTCACCAGCCCGTTCTCGACGATGTAGGCGCGGCTCGCGATCTCCAGCGACTGCACCACATTCTGTTCCACCAGCATGATCGGCATGCCATCGGCATTCAGCCGGCGGATCAGGGTGAACATTTCCTCGACCAGCAGCGGCGACAGGCCCAGCGAGGGTTCGTCCAGGATCAGCAGCCGCGGCTCGGCCATCATGCCGCGGCCGATGGCCAGCATCTGCTGCTCGCCACCCGACAGCGTGCCGGCCGCCTGGGTGCGGCGTTCGCGCAGCCGCGGAAAGGTCTCGTAGACCCGTTCCAGATTGCGCGCCCGGTTCTTCCGCGCCCGGCGATAGCTGCCGAGTTCCAGATTTTCCTGAATGTCGAGATTGGGGAAGATCTTGCGGCCCTCCGGCACCTGGATCAGCCCGGCCTCGACGATTGCCGCCGCATCCACCCCGTCCAGCCGGCGGCCTTCGAAGGTGATCTGCCCCGCGCGCGCCGGCAGCACGCCCGAGAGCACCTTGTTGAGCGTGGTCTTGCCGACACCGTTCGATCCCAGCACCGCCACGATCTCGCCGGTACCCACCGCCAGATCGATGCCGCGCAGCACCTCGACCCCGCCATAGCCGGCCTTCAGGCCGGCAACCTCCAGCACGCGCTCCGCCCCGGTCATGGCCGCGCCCCTTCCGCCTTCAGCCGCTCGGCCGCACCCCGGCCCAGATAGGCTTCGATCACCTTCGGATCGACGCAGACCTCCTGCGGCGTGCCCTCTGCGATCATCTCGCCCTGGGCCAGCACATAGACCTCGTCGCACAGGTTCATCACCGCCTGCATCACATGTTCGATCATCAGGATGGTGATGCCCTCGTCGCGGATCGCCCGGATCACCGGCACGATGTCGCGGATCTCCGACGGGTTCAGCCCGGCCAGTACCTCGTCCAGCAGCAGCAGCCGCGGCTCGGTCGCCAGCGCCCGGGCCAGTTCCAGCCGCTTGCGACCGGCGACCGTCAGGCTGGAGGCCGGCTTGTCCAGATCCGCGCCCAGCCCCACCCGGCGGGCCACGGCCTCGGCCCGGGCATGGGCTTCGGCGGCACCGGCATGGCGCAGATAGGCGCCGACGGCGATGTTCTCGCGCACATTCAGCCCGGCGAAGGGCTGGACGATCTGGAAGGTGCGCGCAATGCCGAGCCTCGCACGTTCGTGCGCAGGACGGCCGGTGATGTCGGTGCCTTCCAGCACCACCCGGCCGGCGGTCGGGGTCAGAAAGCCGGCGATGATCGCGAACAGCGTGGTCTTGCCGGCGCCGTTGGGCCCGATCAGCCCGACGATCCGTCCGGGCGCCACTTTCAGCGAGGCACCGCCCACCGCGGTCAGCCCACCGAAGCGCATGGTGATGTCGTGAACGTCCAGCATCACGCGCCCTCCCCGCCGGTTCCGGTTCCTTTGGCACGGCCGCCGCCCCGCAGTTTCTGCAGCAGGCCCAGCACGCCGCCCGGCGCAAAGGCGATCACCAGCACCAGCACCGCGCCATAGACCGCCAGATCGATGCCCGGCACCCGGCCGGTGAACATCTTGGTCGCCTCACCCAGCCCGTGCAGGGTGAAGGCGCCGATGATCGGCCCCAGCACCAGCCCGCGACCGCCGACCATGGGGGCGAGCAGCGCCTCCACCGAAATCCACAGCCCATAGGCGATGTTGGCGTCGATATAGAGGAAATACTGCAGATACAGGCAGCCCGCCGCCGCGGTCAGCGCGCCCGAGACCGTGATCGCCCGCAGCTTCACCGCCAGCACATCCACACCCAGCGCCCGCGCCGCTTCCTCGTTCTCGCGCACCGCCACCAGCTGGGCGCCGAAGCGGGAATTGGCGATCATCTGGCAGATCACCAGGCCGGCGGCCACAAAGGCCAGCGCCAGCCACAGAAAGGCGCCGCGGCTGCTGAACTGCATGTTCCAGAAGCCGACATCCAGCTTCAGCAGCAGGCCGGCCGCACCATTGGTGAAGCCCGAGGCATTGGCCAGGATGCGCAGCACCTCGGCGAAGGCCAGCGTCACCAGCGCGAAATAGGACCCGCGCAACCCGGCGCGGAAGGCCAGATAGCCGATCACCCGGCCGACCACGGCGCCCGCCACCACACCCGCGGCCATCGCCGCCCAGGCATTCACGCCGTAGCGGGTCTGAAGGATCGCGGATGCATAGGCGCCGGTGCCGAAAAAGGCGGCATGACCGAAGGACGACTGGCCGCCGGTGCCGCCCAGCAGGTTCCAGCCCTGCGCCACCAGGGTGATGATCAGCACGAAGACGACGAAATTGAGGATGACGTTAGAGGTGACCACCAGCGGCAGGGCCGCCAGCACCACCAGGATCAGGGCGATGGGAAGATAGCCGCGTCGCATCACGCCCGTGCTCCGAACAGACCGGTGGGCCGGAACAGCAACACCAGGATGAAGATCAGGAAGATGCCGATCTGGCCCAGGCTTTCGCCCAGATACAGCCCGCACAGGCTTTCGACCACGCCGATGAACAGCCCGCCGATCAGGGCGCCGGTGATCGATCCCATGCCGCCCAGCACCACGATGGTGAAGGCGACCAGCACGAAGGCGCCGCCGACCCGCGGGTTGACATAGAAGGTCGGCATCAGCAGACAGGCGGCGATGGCGAGCGTGGCGCAGCCGAGGCCAAAGGTGACGGCGAAGACATGGGCGACATTGATGCCGACCAGCCGCGCGCCCAGCTTCTCTTTCGCCACCGCCCGGATCGCCTTGCCGGTATCGGTGCGTGCCAGCAGCAGCCAGAGCAGCGCGCTCACCACCACGGCCCCCGCAAATCCGTACAGCCGCGCCTGGGAAATCAGCAGCGGCCCGAGTTCGACCACCTGAAAGGAATAATCGGTCGACAGCGACCGGGTATCCGACTGGAAGACGGCGAGCAGCACATTCTCGATCACGATCGACAGGCCCAGCGTCACCAGCAGGATATTGCCGTCATCGCCATGGGCGGCCGGCCCGATGATGAAACGCTGCACGCCATAGCCGATGGCGAAGAACACCAGCGTCAGCGGCAGGATCGCCAGATAGGGATCCAGGCCGAAGGCGGTGTAGACCAGCCAGACGGCGAACATCGCGCAGGTCAGCAGGGCGCCATGCGCAAAATTGATGATGTGCAAAACACCATACACCAGCGTCAGACCCAGCGCGATGAGCGCATAGACCGCACCGGTCAGAAGCCCGTTCAGCATGGCTTCCGCGACGATGGGAAGGGAGTACATCGTGCGATCCGTTTCGGCAAACGGGGACCGGGGCGACGCCGGCAGAGGCCAGGCGCCGCCCGGTCGCCCGGATCAGCTCTCGACAGGGAAGATCGGCTTGGCGTCCGCGAAGCTTTCCGGATAGACCACCCGGATCTGGGACTTCTGGACCTGGGTCGACACCGGCGCCGCCCCCTGGTTCTGCCCGCCCTCGAACTTCGTCGGGCCATAGGGCATCAGATGGTCCGAGAAGGTCGAAGAGGCCAGCGCCTCGATGATCTTGGTGCGATCGGCGCTCGCCGCACGCTCGATCGCATCGGCCAGCAGCATCATGCAGGAATAGTTGAGCGGGGTGTTGTAGTTCCACTGCTTGCCGGCATCGGCCACCCGCTTCTGCAGCGCGGCATTCTTCGGATTGCGCGGATCGTGCCAGTGATTCACGTCCATGATGTTCTCGGCCGCTTCGGGGAATTCCTTCACGAAGCGCATATTCGATGCCGCACCATTGACCACGGCATAAACCGCCTTCGGCCGCACGCGCTGCTGCTGCATGGTCCGCGCCAGCAGCACGGTTTCGCCGTAATAGGTGCTGGGGATCACCAGATCCGGGCGCAGAGAGCGCAGCCGCAGCACCACGTTCGACAGATCCCGCGACGGCGTCGGCACGGCGATGGTCTCAAGGATTTCGAAGCCGTGCTTGGGCAGCTCGGTCTGCATCAGCCTGGCCAGGCCCGACCCGAACAGCCCGTCTTCATGCACCAGCGCCACGGTCCTGGCCGGGCGGCCGGCGGCGTTGTTGATCCGCACCAGATTGTCGATCGCGGTGCGGGTGCAGATGCTGAAACCGGGCGCGAAGCGGAAGGTGTTGGTCAGGCCGCGGCTGATGATCTGGTCCGACACGCCGACATCGACGATATAGGGCAGGTCATAGCGCGCCGCCGCCTGGGTGGTGGCCAGGCAGATCGGGCTGGCAAAGCCGCCGACGACGGCGGCCACGCCCTCGCTCTGCATCCGCTCCACTTCCTGCACGCCGACTTCGGGGTTCGATCGCGCATCGCCGAAGACCATTTCGATCTTCGCGCCGCCCAGCGACTTGATGCCGCCCGAGGCGTTGATGTCGGCGATGGCGAGTTCGGCGCCCGTGCGGCCGAATTCACCGTCCATCGCCAGCGCGCCGGTCACCGGCTGCAGCACACCGATCTTCACCGCCGGCGGCTCGGCGGCGCGCAGCACCGCCGGTGCCGCCATCACCGCCGCCGCGGCCATGCCGCCCTTCAGCGCGGTACGGCGGCTGATCGATTTGTCGAACAAAGTCATGATCGTGCCTCCTCTGCCGGCCGTCGTCCCACCGCCGGCCGCTGTCATTGTTCTTTGTCCCGGTCCGGGTCGGTCACGCCGACCCTGTTCTGCCGGACGGTCACCTTCCTTCACGCGGCACGGAAGGTGGATCCCCGCCTTCGCGGGGATGACGGTTTCTGGTTTTATGCTTGAAAAGCGACCGTCACCGCCGCAACGCGCGTCCGTTCACCCCACGTCATCCCCATCATCCCGCCTCTCCTTCGTCATCCCCGCGAAAGGCAACTGTCAGCCCTCACGCCGGACGGGTGGGCGGGGCCCATGGAATCTCTTTTGCAATCATGATGTTAATCGTGATCGCG
>MDTG01075773.1_pt1 | contig 17270 bp, 16 predicted proteins | sample 811421 | NCBI WGS metagenome assembly MDTG01 (sample SAMN05326645, study PRJNA326480) | marine metagenome | isolation source: seawater | place: Pacific Ocean: South East | collected 2011
AAATACTCTTTACTGTGGCTTAGTAAAATTTCCAGATGATCTAGTTAAGAAATCAAATTATTATAGATTTAGAGATAGTAGACATAGGATATACGATACTGTTTATAATTCAAATGAGGAATTAGATTTTCATAATTTTATTACAATGAACATGTCATTTAGAAAAAATGAGCTAATAGAAAATAAATTATTGTTTGATAATGATTATAAAACATATGGTTTAGAAGATAATCAATTCGGTATAGATGCAATTAAAAAAGGATTTAAAATTAAAACATCAAGAGCATATATCATTCATAAAGAAAGCACTTCATTAGAACTTTTCATAAAGAAAATTAAAAATTTTACTCATAATTACTTTTTTATATTTTTTAAAAAAAATATGGAATATTTAATAAGTTTAAACAATGAAAAGAAATACTCTAAAAGTGCAATCTCCTATAATTCTTTAATTAATTTAGCAAAATTCCATAATTTAATTGAAAAAGATTATAGATTTATTGTTATCATTATGAGGATACTGCCAATTTGTATCAATCCAATTATTTTAATATTAAAGTTATTTTTAAAAACTTTTGATAATAAAAATTATTTTTATTCTTATGGAGCATATAAATTGTTAATAATTTTGATAATTTTAAGCACACTATTTGATAAAAAAACTGAGAATAAGAATTATATTTAAAGATAAAAAGAATATTACCATTTCTTAAAATTATAATAAATTTACAATTCTAAGTATACTATTGACCCTATTAAATTATAAATAGAGTCAGACGAAAATAATTTTTTTAATAAATAAAATTGGCAATAATATAGAATATAAGTATTATCTTAAGTTTAAAAGGTTAATGAGTAATTTACTATATTATTTTTACTGAATAAATTGATTAAAATACTCATTACACATATTCATATTGAAAATGTGAAAAAATCTCTTAATAATGATAACTCTTTATATTAAAAAGTAATTTTAAAAATTAATTTGCAAAGCCATAAAATCTAATAATGAATTTTTTTTTTGGAATAAATAATAGTTTTCTGAATTCCGAAATTCAAATTCCACTATTTCAAAATAGAGTTTTTAGACCGTCGAAGTTAAAGCTTTTTAAATGTGCTCCTTTTGAAAATAAATGGAAGTTTGATGAGATTGATCATAGTCTTGAAAATGAATTTTTCTTTATAATTAAAAATCAAGAAATCTGTAATAAAAGTATTTACTTTTTCTCAAATCAGAGAGATATCAGTAATTTAGATACCAATTTATTAAAAAATTATACTAATTTTACTGATACCAACCCAGCTTTTAGAGCCAATCTAAAAGTATATTTAGATGATGGAGGCTTTTCTTCTTATCAATCAGAGTATCCATACTCAATGGTAAACAAAAGAGGCTCCATACTCAGTACAATTAGTTCTTTAGCAAATATAGACGCTGATGAAAATTACATAATTATAAAAAATATATATGAAAAGCCTATAGAAGAATTATTTTATGCTTACTTAGTAGATTACAAATTAAAAAAAGTTGAGAAAAAATTTGAACTCCTAACAAATAACGTAAATTATCTAAAGATTGAAAAAGAATTGATCAGACCTGAAATGTTATTATTCACAAGAGATTATGTGGGAGTGCCGATTTATCTTTCAATTAAAAATAAGTCATTGTCACTTGAGCACACTCATCCTCCTCATGAATATATTTTGAGTTCAGAAAAATTTAATCAAGTTGCAAATTTAAAAAAAGAAATAAATGAGATCATTGCTTAAAAGTATAGTCAGAAGTAATTTTATCATATTATTAAGAAACTCACTTAATATAAGACCTTTGCGCTTAAGTTTGAAAACTCAACATCCAGTAACAGTAAGTGATGCTTTCATGTGGAGAACTGATAATAACTTTAAAACGAAATTTAAGTACGCGGATATACTAAATTTATTCTACGATATTGAAGATTCATGGGTAGAGTTACATTTTTATTCAAAAAAAAATGAGTTAATCAGAGTTACAAAAATAACAAAATTAGAAATCTCTAACGAATTAAATATTAATGCAGAATACCTTAATAATATAAGTGATTATGGAGTTTTTTATATCTATCATTTTTCAAATAATAATACTAATTTAAATAATGAAAGTATAATTATTAATAGATGTTATGTTGGGTATTCATTTAATAATAATTTACACTCTTTTGTCCATGGCAATGTCCTAGCACGCTTTACAAAAATTGACTCAGGAAGAAAAACGTTTTCAGATGTGGTGAAAACCTCTCTATTTAAAAATCAGACATATTCAGTGCAAAAATATTTCGAAGGAAATGATAAAACTGAAGCTTTTTTTGTAAACCCTACATCAAAAATAATAAAATTTTCTATTGGTAGCAACCGTTACATCCTAAAATCTGGTAGCTCTATTTTAATTGAAATAAAGGATCCAATTCTAAATATTAAGTCTAATTGTGCTTTCCTGAGACCTATAGTTTTTTGTTACAAAAATAATTATTTAGATGTACATCATACTTAAGAAAAATGACAAAAAAAATTTCATACATTTTTTATAAATTTATAAAATTATTTGATAGCTTATTATTATTTTTAACAAATAAAAGTTTATTGATGTGGTTTAAAGATTTTTTTCATGAAGATTCATATAAAAAAATTAAAATTTTAGAAAAAGAGGTAAGTTTTTTTATTCCTAATAGCCTTACTGAATGGAGGGCAGATACTTTCCGAGTAAAAGAACCTGAGACATTGGAGTGGATTGATAGTTTTAAAAATGAAAAAAATATAACATTTTGGGATATTGGAGCAAATATTGGATTATATTCAATTTATAATGTTCTCAAAAATAATAAATCTACTTCTATATCATTTGAACCATCAACTTCAAATTTAAGAATATTAAGTAGAAATATTTCAATAAATGAATTGGACCAGAAAATTAAGATTATGCCAATTGCATTAACTAATTTAAATAATGCTTTTTTATCTATGAATGAAGGAAATTTTATCGAGGGAGGCGCCTTAAACGCATTTGGTGAAAATATAAATTTTGAAGGTAAAGAATTTTTACCAAAAATGAAATATACAACTTACGGAACGTCAATCAATAGTCTTATTGAGCAAAATATACTCGAAATTCCAAATTATGTGAAAATTGATGTTGATGGCATTGAGCATTTAATTCTACAAGGTGCAAGTAAAATTTTAGAAAGCAAAAAACTCATTAGTCTTTCAATCGAAATTAATGAGGATTTTTTAAAACAATACGAAAACATAACAAAAATTATGAAAAATTATAATTTTAGAGTGTTACACAAGAGAAATAACCTACAAATTACGAAAAATAGTGTTTTTGAGAATACATTTAATTACATCTTTGAAAGATAAGTGCTATCAAGAAATAAATAAATATCTAATATGAAATAATGAAAAATAATAAAAATTTTTTTAAAAAAAATAGCTTCTTAATTACAGGTGGTACAGGGTCTTTTGGCATGACAATGGTTGATCACTTAATAAAAAAACAAGCAGGTCAGATTGTGATCTTTAGTAGAGATGAAAAAAAACAAGATGACATGAGAAATATATATTCTCAAAATAATATAAAATTTGTTATTGGAGATGTTAGGAAAAAAGACTCAGTAAACACAGCCTTAAAAGGTATAGATTTTGTATTTCACGCAGCAGCTTTAAAACAGGTTCCTTCATGTGAATTTTATCCAATGGAGGCAATAGAAACAAATATAATTGGAACATCAAATGTAATTGACTGTGCTATTGATAATGAAATTAAGTCTTTGGTTTTATTGAGTACTGATAAATCAGTATATCCAATAAATGCCATGGGAATGACAAAAGGACTTGCGGAAAAAATTCTAATTTCTAAGTCTTCATTAAATCAAAGTTTAAAAACCAATTTATGCATAACTAGGTATGGAAATGTAATGGGCTCAAGGGGTTCAGTAATACCTCTTTTTGTCAACCAAATTAAAAATAACCAGAATCTAACAGTAACTGATCCAAATATGACTAGATTTTTAATGTCTTTAAGTGATTCAATTGATTTAGTTATCCATGCATTTCAAAAAGGATCTCAAGGCGATATATATATTAGAAAGTCACCAGCTACAACAATGAATAATTTAGCTTTAGCCCTTATTGATATTTTTAATTCAAATTCAAAAATTAATATAATTGGCACACGACATGGAGAAAAACTGTATGAAACTCTTATCTCAAGAGAAGAAATTGTAAGAAGTAGAGAGACAAAGTTATATTATAAAATAAGATCAGACAGTAGAGATCTAAACTATAAAAAATACTTCACTGATGGAGTAAAGGCAATTGCAAGTTCACTGGATTACAACTCTCATAATACCAACCAACTATCGTTTGATCAGCTAAAGAAAACTTTAATTAAAAATGAGTTTGTCAGAGAAAATCTTAAATGACAAAAATATTAACCATAGTTGGAACAAGACCTGAAATAATAAAATTGAGTAAAATTATTAATGAACTTGATAAAAATTTTGATCATATTTTAGTTCATACTGGACAGAATTATGATTATGAATTGAATGAGATTTTTTTCCGTGACTTAAATGTAAGAAAGCCAGATTTTTTTTTAAATGTATCAAGTAAAAAGCTTGGTAAAACTCTTGGAAATATACTCGCTAAATCTGATGAAATAATGAATAAAGTTAATCCTGATGCTTTAATTATTTATGGTGATACTAATTCTTGTCTTTCAGCAATAACTGCTAAAAGAAGAAAAATTCCAATATTTCATTTTGAAGCAGGAAATAGATGTTTTGATTTAAGAGTACCTGAAGAAATTAATAGAAAGATTGTAGATCACACAAGTGATATAAATTTTACACTTACCGAACATGCAAGAAGATATTTAATTATGGAGGGCATCAGACCTGATAGAATATTTAAAACAGGATCTCATATGTATGAAGTATTAAATGAGTCTAAAGAAAAAATAAAAAAATCAAAAATAATCAAAAAACTTAAATTAAATAAGAAAAAATACTTCTTAGTAAGTATACACAGAGAAGAAAATGTCGATGATACTGTAAACTTTAACATGTTAATCTCAATTTTAGAAAATATTTCAGAAAATTTTAACTTACCTATTATAATATCCACTCATCCACGCACACAAAAGAAATTAAGCCTAAATAAAATAAAAAATAAAAAAAACATTAATTTTATGAAACCATTTGGATTTTTTGATTACATTCAACTGCAACAAAATGCTTATTGTGTTATTTCAGATAGCGGAACAATAACTGAAGAGTCATCTATTCTGAAATTTCCTGCGATAAATTTAAGAAATGCCCACGAAAGGCCAGAGGGCATGGACTCTGGATCTGTAGTAATGACAGGAATAAACTCTGATAGAATATTAGAATCAATTAAATTAACTGTTAATCATTTTAAAAACCATAGAGAGTCATTTGTTGATATTTCAGATTACAAAAATCCTCATGTTTCTAAGCAGGTGGTGAGAACTATAATAAGTTATATAGATGTGATAAACAAGGAAGTATGGAAGAAATAAGTAATGCAAAAAAAAAAAATTTTAATTTTTACTCCTTATTATCATCCCGAACCATTTCCAATTAACTTATTTGTTGAAGAATTATCAAATAGAAATGAAATAGATAATGTTACCGTGGTAACTTGCATACCAAATTATAGAAATTATAAATTTTATAAAGGTTATAATTTTTTTGGTCCATATAGAGAAAGATTAAAAAAAATAAATGTAATAAGATTACCAATAATACCAAGATTATCTAATTCGAAAAAATCTATATTTTTATTTTATTCATCATTTTGCATTGTATCCTCAATTTATTTATTTTTTTTTAGTTTATTTAATAGAAATAAATATAGTCACTTGTTAACTTTTTGTGGTTCACCAGTTTATGTAGGATATATTGGATATGTCACATCAAAAATACTAAATTCTCAGTCATCTTTATGGATACAAGATATTTGGCCTGAGGCAATTGAAACAACTGTTGGACTAAAAAACAAACACTTAAGATCACTTATTTTAAAACTTCAGAATGCAATGTGGAATTTCTGTGATATTGTTTTCTCAGAATCTCAAGCACTTTCAAAATATCTTAAAGAAATAAATTTGCAAAAAAAAATTGTAACTCTTTATAATCCAATAAGAACTGAAGTAAGTGAAAAAAATATTAATAATTTAAAAAAATCTGGAAAGAATATTTTTTCATATATTGGTAATATAGGTGGAGCCCAAAATATTGAACTCCTAGTAGACTCATTTAATAGTGCAAATTTAAAAAATTCTGTGCTGCATATATGTGGAGACGGTAGTTTACTTAAAATACTATCTTCAAAATATAAAAATGAAAATATAGTATGGCACGGTTGGATAGAAGGAAAAGAATTAGAAAAAATATACCAATCATCTGACTTTTTTATTTTAAGTTTAAATTCGGTTGGTAGACAAAGTTTAATATTACCTAGTAAACTACAATCTTATTTTATGAATAAAAAGCCAACGCTCTGTATTTCATCTGGAGCTTCTAAAAAATTAATAGAAGATATTCATGCTGGTATTACTTGCACCGAAATAAGTAAAAAAGCAATTATAGAAATGCTTAAAAAAGCTGAAAACTTAGATAATAAAGAACGCAGTTTAATGTCTCAGAATGCTTTTAATTATTATAAATCACATTTTACTAAAGTCAAAATTGTTGATACGTTTTTAAAATCAATTTAGAGAAATGATTAAAATTTTTTTTATAGTATTTTTATTAACTTGCTTATTTACCTATATTTATAAAGTTGTCTGGAGTAATTTACTTTATCATAAAGAAACACCAACTGGATTTGGAATATTTTTAATTCTTACTTTATTTGTATTTACCCTAACCCTCGAAGGAAATCAGGATAATTTTTATATTCTATCTCTTATCTTACTTTTTTCTCTAATTTATTGGTTTGATGATTATATGTATTTAACATCAATATTTAGATTTTTAGTTCAATTTGTTTCAGGCTTTCTTTTAGCCTATCTTTGCCTTCATTTAAATGAGTCTAATTTTGGAATTTACGAGATACCAATCCTAATTTTTTTTGGTTTATCAAGTATTTTTTTCACAAACATAATAAATTTTTATGACGGTTTGGATCTTAATATTTCAACATTAATATTTTTATTTAGCTTAGTTTTAATCTTTTTTATAAATCTTAATGAGATCTACTTCACATATGGGATTATAATAGCAAGTTTTATCTTAGGCTTCTCAGTTTTTAATTTCGTTCCAAATAATATTTTTTTTGGAGACTCAGGATGTTTTGCATTTGGCTCGTTTATAAACCTATTATTAATTCAATCCTTTATTAATCAAGACTTAACTAGTTTTATTTATATATTTATACCATTAGCACTTCCAATTTTAGATGTTTTTTACGTTATAATTTTAAGAATTCAATTAAAAGAGGCACTTTTGACACGAAATTACCACCACCTCTATCATAAAATTGAGAAAAAATTTAAAAATAAAATGTATTTAATACCTCAGTTATTAAACATTATTCTTTTACTTATTTTAAGTTCAATAATACCTTTCTATAGTATCATATATGTTTCAATATTCATTTTTTTAGCAATTGTTATCACATCTTTAGATTACTATTTACTAAGAAAATTCATGTCATAAATTAAAATATGAATAATTTAAATTTTTGTATAGTAGGCTGTGGAAACCATGCACAGAAACGAATTATTCCAGCTTTAAAAAATATTAATGCAAAAAAAATTAATGCAGTTTCTAGTCAGTCAATTAAATTACCTATCCATAAGCAGTTTTCGAAACTAAATGAAGCACTGATTGCCGTTGAAAAAGAAACCGTTTTTATAATATGCTCACCACCACACTTACATTTTAGTCAAGCAAAAAAAATAATTAATTCTGGATATCATCTTTTTATTGAAAAGCCAATCACAACTAAATTAAATCATCTAAAAAAAATAATTAGTTTATCGAATAGCAATAATGCCTTCTTTGTAGAAAATTTAATGCATAAATATTCTAACTTTTATGACACTTTTATTAATTTTTGGAAGAAAAATAAAGGTAATATAAAAAAAATTAAAATTAGTTTTATTATTCCTAGTATACCAGAAAAATCTTTTAGAACTAAATCAAATGAATTCCCTGTAAACATATATGATATTGGATGTTATATTGTTTCACTTATCAATGATCTAGAAGCTGCCCCTAAAATTAGAATAGAAAACATAATAAATAAGAAAGATATTGATAAGGAAATTATTGAAGCTAGGAGTGAAGTAAATAGTGTAGAGGTTAAAACAACCTTTGGATTTGGAAATGTTTATAATAATTCAGTAATTATAGAGAAAACTGATGGTGAAGAATTTAAATTTGAACCTTTTTTTTATGGACTAGATGGTGAGCGTAAAATTATTTGTAGTACAAAAAAAAATCACAAATCAAAGAAATTTTATGATGATAATTGTTTTGAAATAATGTTCAGTAAAGAAAATAATTACTGGTTCGAATCACAAAATATAAGAAATAATGAAATGATTAAAAATTTAACTTTACTTGAAAATTTACATAAACAATATAATGATTATAAATAATTTATGATTTCAAAGAAGTCTTTAATAATAGAGAATATATCAAGAAATTCTGACAGCCGTGGAGAGATACTTTCAATCGTTGACGACCATGTTAGTAATGTATCAATAATTACCTGTAATGCTGGATCAATAAGGTCAAATCATTACCACCTAAAAGATTATCATTACATGTACGTACTAGAGGGTGAAATGAATTATTTTTTTAAAGAAATTGATACAGATAAAGTTAATTATTTTAAAATTCTAAAAAATCAAAATATTTTTACACCACCAATGGAAATTCATGCTACTCATTTTCCTGTCATGACCACTTTGATAGTAACAAGTCGAAATCCACGTGATAAAGAAACTTATGAAAAAGATACTGTAAGAGTTGATTTTATAAATCACGACAATGTAGTGGATTTTCTTAAAAAGTATTAATTATAACTATATTATTAAATTTGTGAGAAATTCAAAAAAAATTATTAGATGTAGATTATGTGACTCAAAAAAACTTAATAACATCGTTAAATTTGGAAATTTACCATTAGGAAATAACCTTAGAAAATCAATTAAATCGTCAAAAAATGTCGAAGAGTTCCCTTTGAATTTACTTAACTGTAGACTATGCGGTCATTATCAGATTGATTTTTCAGTTTCTCCAAAAAAACTATATGCGACGAATTATACTTACTTGAGTAGTGTTAGTGAAAGTTTCGTAAAGCACTTTGAAAATTATGCAAAATGGATATTTAAAAAATGCAACCTAAAAAAAAGACAAATTGTTTTAGACGTTGGCTCAAATGATGGAGCGTGCTTAAATGAATTTAAAAAATTAAATTTGTCTGTTTTAGGTATTGATCCTGCTCAGATTCCGTCTAAAGCAGCAAACAAAAAAGGAATAAGAACTTTAAATAAATTTTTTGACGAAAAGACATATGTTTTTATAAAAGATAACTATGGAGACATTGATTTTATAACGAGTCATAATGTGCTTGCTCACATAGATAACCTAAAAGGAGCATTTAATAATATTTACAAATTATTGAAGAAAAATGGTTTCTTTTGTTTTGAAGTTGGGTATTTTGTAGATGTTTTAAGAAACAATTATTTTGATACTATTTACCATGAGCATTTAGATTATCACCATGCTCAGCCGTTAGTAAAGTTTTTGAATAACATCGGTTTTAGCGTTGTAAACATATCTACCAATAGGATTCAAGGTGGAACAATAAGAGTATTATGTAAAAAATTATCAAAAATAAAAATTTATTCTCAACCTGAAAAATTTTTAAAAAAAGAAAATAACTTTATGCGAAACAAAAAAACTTTTTTAAAAAAGTGGGGCAGAGAAATATCTAAAAATATGAGGATATTTGAAAAGTTAGTAAAAAATTATTCAAGTGAGCATAAAAAAATATTAGGTTATGGGGCTCCCACAAAGGCAACACTTATATTAAAAATATCTGATTTGAGAAAAGGCATTATCTCTGAGATAATTGAAGATAATAAACTCAAAGTCGGTCGGTATTTGCCAAAAACAAACATAAAGATAATCAAGTATAATATCAAAAACATTGAAAATACTGATATTATCATTATTTTTGCATGGAATTTTTTTTCAGATATCATTAATAAACTAAAAAAGGATAATATTACTAACAAAACAATTATTGTTCCGTTACCGAAAGTAAAAGAATTTAGAATATGAAAATCTCATATAATAAAATAGTAATAGTAGCTCCGCACCCTGATGATGAGACAATAGCCATGGGGGCAACAATTAAACAACTAATAAATAATAAGGTAAAAGTTTCAATACTAATCGTTTCAGGTCATATGCCTCCACTTTATTCATCAGAAATATATAAAACTACAAAAAAAGAATGTGAGAAAGTTTTTAAATACTTTGGTATAAAAGATTACGAATTTTTAGATATTCCAGCCACTAAATTAAATGAAGTAGCTGTTTCCGATCTAAATGGGAAAATCAGTAAATTTATAAAGAGTAGAAATCCTGATGCTGTATTTTTACCTTTTCCAGACAGACATATTGACCATCGAGTAATATTTGACTCAGGAATAGTTGCTACCAGACCAAATTCCAAAAAGAGCCCTAAAGCTGTTTTACTGTATGAAACATTATCAGAAACCCACTGGAATGTTCCAGGGGTAGAAGCAAATTTCTCTCCAGATTTTTTTGTAAGAGTAGATAAGGAGATAAAGTATAAACTTAAAGCATTAAGTTTCTATAAATCACAAATAAATAAGAATACTCCATCAAGATCTATTGATGCGGTTGAAGCATTAGCAAAATTTCGGGGAAGCCAAAATAATTGCAAATATGCAGAGGCATTTAAAGTAGTTAGACTTATCGTGTAAGAAGGTAAGGAAAAACTTTATGGCTAAAAAAACTAACAGTTATCTTGTCACTCAACTCTTTTCAATAATAACTTTTGATTTAATCATATCTTTGTTTGCAACATATTTGGCTTATTCGCTCAGATTAGAGAGCTATCATTTTCCTGATTTTGATAACATTTATACATATATACTCTGTATTCTAATTTATATACCTGTTTTCATATATTTTAAAATTTATGATTCGATTTTAAAATATACAAATTTATATTCTATCAGCCGACTTATAATAGCCTCAATAATTTATTGTATAATTTTATTTTTGGTAATTACCTTACTAAGAAATATTGAAATTAATATACCCAGATCAATAGCTATAATACAGCCGATAATTTTTTGTTTCATTGCAGTTTTTGTAAGAATTTTGATTTCATTACAAAGTACAAATAACAGTAAAAGATCAAATCTTCCAAATTTAATAATATTTGGTGCTGGAATAGCAGGTTCACAATTATTAGATTTAATTAATAAAAATTATACATATAAAGTTGTAGCTTTTATTGATCAAAATATATCAAAGCATGGAAGAATGATTTCAGGTATTAAAATATATGGAGAAAATGAAATAGAAAGTATTATAAAAAAAAAGAAAGTCGATAATATAATTATTGCCATTCCATCATTAAAAATAAGTGAAAGAAGAAAAATTGTTTCAAAACTAAAAAAATACAATATAGAAACAAAAATACTTCCGGATATTAAAGATTTACTAAATAACAACATTTCACTCGATGATATTCAAAGTCTGAATATAGATGATTTATTAGAAAGACAAATTGAAAAAGATTTGAATTTTTCTAATCAATTAATGAAAAATAAAATTGTTCTAATCACTGGTGGTGGAGGATCTATTGGAAGTGAGCTATGTAAGCAGATAATTTTACATGAGCCCAGCGAATTAGTAATTTTAGATCATAGTGAATTTAATTTATATAAAATAAAAGAAGAACTTGAAAAAATTAAAGTTATAAAAAAAATTAATAATGAAATTAAGATAACTGCTGTTTTGCTCTCAATTAATAATTTCAATGGAATTAAAAATCTTTTTGAAAAGATAAAACCTCAGATTGTGTTTCATACAGCTGCTTACAAACACGTAAATTTAGTTGAAATAAATGTGAATGAGTCGGTAAGAAACAACTTCTTTGGTACTCTAAATATTGTTGAGTTGTCTCATCAATTTGAAATCGAACAATTCATGTTAATTTCAAGTGATAAGGCAGTTAGACCTTCAAATATTATGGGTGCTACTAAACGTCTCTCAGAGTTAGCTGTTCAAGCATATGGAAATGAAAAGAACAAACTTAACTCAACAGTATATTCAATAGTACGTTTTGGTAATGTGTTAGCCTCATCTGGTTCTGTAATAAATAAATTTCAAGATCAAATCAAAAATAGAGAGTCACTTACTGTTACACATAAAGAAGTAACAAGATATTTTATGACAATTTATGAAGCAGTATATTTAATAATTGAAACTTTTAGAATGGCCAAAGGTGGAGAGGTTTTTTTATTAGACATGGGCAAACCTGTTAAGATTATAGATATCGCCGAAAAAATGATTAACCTAAGCGGACTCTCTATTCGAAATTATGAGAATCCGCATGGTGAAATTGATATAAAAATTACTGGTCTTAGACCAGGCGAAAAACTCTATGAAGAGCTTTTAATTGACGATAAATCACTTCCGAGTTCAAATAAGAACATTTTTTACGCTAATGAAGTATCTATAAGCATAGATGAGTTAGAAAATTTAAAATCTCAATTAAATGAGTCAGTAAACACTTTTGATACATTTAAAACTATTGAAATAATGAAAAAATATGTTGAAGGATTTTCTAATATAAATTAATTTTTTTCAAATAAATCTCTGGTATATATTTTGTTCTTAAATTTATTTAATTTCTTATCAATTCTATTTGCGATAATAATTTCACTTTCTTTTATAAATGATTCAAAATTTTTGTAACACTCGTATTTTTTAAAATAATTATCTTTAATATTAGGTTCATAAATTATAATTTTAATATCTTTCTTATTTAATTTATCAATAATATCAATAATTGCACTTTCACGGAAGTTATCTGAGTCTTTTTTCATTGAAATTTTATAAATCCCAAGAACTTTCTTATTTGTTTTTAATATTGAATCTACTATAAATTTTTTTCTTGTCTTGTTCGCGCTAATAATTGCTTTAATTAAATCGTTTGGTACATTATTAAAATTCTTAAGTAATTGGCGAGTATCTTTTGGGAGACAATACCCCCCATAACCGAAAGATGGATTATTGTAATAATTGCCAATTCTTTTATCAAGGCTTACACCCTCAATTATTTTTCTTGATCTAAGCTTATAAATATCTGAATACGTATCCAATTCATTAAAAAAAGCAACTCTCATTGCAAGATATGTATTTGAAAATAACTTAACAGCTTCAGCTTCACTTGTACTCATTGAGACCAACCTTGTTTTTTTATTTAAAGAAAGACTCTTTAAAATTTTACCAAAGTTTTTAGATTTTTTGTTTTCACCCCCAATTATAATTCTTGAAGGGTACAAATTATCATGCAAAGCATTTCCCTCCCTTAAGAATTCAGGAAAAAAATAAATATCATTGTGATTAAATTTTAATTTTAATCTATCAGTAAAACCAATTGGTACTGTTGACTTAATGATAATAATAACTGACTTATTTTTTTGTATAACTTTATTTACCGTTTTCTCAACTATTGAAGTATTAAACGAACCAGTAATTTTTGAATAATTAGTTGGTACACATATTATAACATAGTCTACACTCTTAAAAGCAACCTCATCATCATTTGTTGCAATTAAATCCAATTTTTTTTTATTAATGAAAGTATTAATTTTTGTTTCAGCGACAGGTGAAATGTTTTTATTTATTTTATTTATCTTTTTTTTATCAATATCGAATGCAATAACTGGAAACTTTTGAGATAGAAGAACCGCAATAGAGGTTCCAACATATCCTAGACCTACAACTGTGAATCTTGATTTATTTTTCATTTTCTATTTTTTTATTTTCTTTAAATTAAACGATTTAAAATTATAATAAAGTTACAAATTTAATAATCAAAACATATTAGAAATTCATATTAAATTGATTTCAAAAGACCTAATAATAAGCATCATGGGATACACTCTCTGTTTAATTCCCATTGTATTGCTTACAGGTCCTTTTTTACCTGATTTATTTGTTTCTTTTTTAGTCATAAGTTTTATTACCCTCGTAATTAAATATAAAGAATGGAATTATTTTAAAAATAAATATTTTATATATTTTATAATATTTTATTTCTATTTTGTTTTTTCATCTTTAATTTCAAAAAATATTCTGTTCTCCTTGGAGTCTTCATTGTTTTATTTTCGATTTGGAATATTTTCTTTTGCTATTTGGTATATTCTTGAAGAAAATCAAAACATTTTAAAAAGATTTACATTATTTTTATTCTTTGCTTTTACAGTTGCTATTATAGATGGTTATCATCAGTATTTTATTGGGGAAAATATTTTTGGACTAATAAGTGACTCCCCAAATAGAATGACACTTTTGCTTAATGATAATATGATATTAGGAGGATATTTATCACGTCTATTTCCATTTTTATTTGCACTAATAATTCTAAATTATTCTTCAAATCGAAATTATATTTACTTAATTTTTGGATTTTTAATTCTTATAGATTGTCTCACATTTTTATCCGGAGAGAGGACAGCTTTAGGCTTATTAGTAATTGCAACCTTATTAATTCTATTTCTTACAAACAAATTTAAATTACTTCGCGTCCTATCATTAATAGCATCACTTTTAATTATAATTTATATTGCGAATAGTAATGTGGGGGTGAAGCAAAGAACAATTGGCTTTACAATAACTCAAATGAATTTAAATGAGAATCTAGAAGATATAAAGTATCTTTCAGATGATCACGAAAGCCTATCTTTAATTGCCTATGAAATGTATAAAGATTTACCAATATTTGGTTTTGGCCCAAAACAATTTAGGATTCATTGCGCCGATTACCTGAATGATGATGAACGTAAATTCTGCACAACGCATCCCCATAACTCTTATTTACAACTTGCCTCGGAAACAGGAACTATAGGAGTATTTTATATATTAATACCTTTTTGTATATTAATTTGGTTTATGATCAGGCAGTTCTATTACTTACACATTAATAAAAAAGCAATTTTTAGTGATTATCAAGTGTGTCTTATAATAACAATATTTTTATCTTTATGGCCTATATTCCCTACCTTAAATTTCTTTAATAATTGGATAAACGTCATTTATTATTTACCAGTAGGATTTTATTTACACTATATTCACACAGGAGCTAATAAATATAAAATTACATGAAAAATATATTGATTACTGGTGGTTGTGGTTATTTAGGTTCGCATTGTGCAGTTAAATTAATAGAAAAAGGATATAAAGTTATAATTGTTGATAATCTCTCAAATAGTGATTCTTCAATAATAGATAAAATTACAAAAATTACTAAATCAAAAGTAATATTTTACAAAGGTGATATAAGAGATAATAAATTAGTAGATAAAATATTTTTTCAAAATAAAGTAGATAGTATTTTTCACTTTTCAGGATTAAAGTCGATATCTGAAAGTATTAAATATCCAATTAAATATTATTCTTCAAATGTTGAAGGAACGATTAATCTTCTTAGAGCAATGGAGTCCCATAATGTAAATAAAATAATATTTTCATCTTCAGCTACAGTTTATGGTAATAACTATAAATTACCGTGGCATGAAGAACTTTGCCCCCTATTACCAAATAATCCATACGCGGACACTAAACTTACAATTGAGAAAATTCTGCAAGCATTAAGTAAGTCAAAAATTTTATTTAAAATTGGTATTTTAAGATATTTTAATCCTGCAGGGTGTCACAGCTCTGGTTTAATTGGAGATAATTTAGAAAATAAAAATAATTTATTTCCTTCAATTTTAAGAGTGATAATGAAACGTGATAAATATTTAAATATTTATGGAAATAATTACGATACTAAAGATGGCTCAGGTATAAGAGATTATATTCATGTAAATGATCTAATTGAAGGCCATTTGAAAGCTTTTAATTATATTAATAATCATGATGGCTACCATTTATGGAATCTAGGAATGGGCAAGGGTTTGAGTGTTTATGAAATTATCAATGTTTTTGAAGAAAAAATTGGAAAAAAAATAAATACTAAAATTAAACCTAAAAGAGAAGGAGATATAGCACAGTTTTGGTCCAGTACAATAAAAGCTAAAAGAGAATTACTTTGGGAGCCCGAAAAGAATATCAAAGACATGGTTGAGGACTCTGTATATTACTTGCAAAAAAGTTATAATTACAAAATATTTAATTGATATTGTATTTTCATATATTACAGTTGACTTTCAAATTAGAGGTTTGTTATGTGGAAGGTAAAACATTCAAAGGTCCATGGTCATGGAGTTTTTGCGACACAAAATATAAGCAAAAATCAGAAAATCATAGAATATATTGGTGAAAAAGTAACCAGATCAGAAGGCAATAAAAGATCAGAAAAAAGAATTAAAAAATTTTTGAATTCAAATAAAACCGGATCAGTCTATATTTTTGAACTTAATAGTCGTTATGATATTGATGGATCTCCGTTATACAATAAAGCAAGATATATAAATCATTCTTGTGATCCAAATTGCGAAGTAGATATTAAGAATGGAGAAATTTGGATTTCGTCTATAAAAAAAATTAAAAAAGGTAGTGAGCTATTTTATGATTATGGATATGCATTTGATAAACAGGATTATAAAGATCATATATGTAAGTGTGGAGCAAAGAATTGTATAGGTTACATAATTTCATCCGATGATTGGGATAAATATCTTAAGCACATAAAAAAAATTATTCAACGACGTAAATAAAAATAGAAAATAGTTATTCTACAGTTACTGTGCAGATTTTTTACTTGCTAAGTCAATTTGTTTTTGCCTTGAAATAGATCTTTTCTTTTGAGCTTCAGATCTTTCATTGAAACAGTAAGGGCAACATATACCTTTTTTATATTTAATAGATAAAGTATCTTTTTTTGTTATTGGTCTTCTGCATCCATAGCATTGTAAATATTTACCTTTAACCAGCTTTTTGTTTATAGTAACTCTCTCGTCAAAAACAAAACATTCTCCG
>MDTG01114228.1_pt1 | contig 17270 bp, 13 predicted proteins | sample 811421 | NCBI WGS metagenome assembly MDTG01 (sample SAMN05326645, study PRJNA326480) | marine metagenome | isolation source: seawater | place: Pacific Ocean: South East | collected 2011
CATTGAATACCTGACTAGCAGTTAAACTATGAATATCTTCATTATTTTTAAAAGCCTTTTTTAATTCTTTTACATCAGCCATATCAGCTAAAATTCTCATTTCTATTTGATTATAATCTGCAGAAATCAAAACATTTTTCTTTTCTGCTACAAAAGCTTTTCTGATTTCTTTTCCTTCTTCAGATTTAATCGGTATATTTTGTAAATTTGGATCACTAGAAGCGAGTCTACCTGTATTTGTGGCAGCTAATAAAAAAGAAGTGTGTACTCTTTTTGTTGTTTTATTTATATGGTCTTGTAAAGCATCTGAGTAGGTATTTTTAAGCTTTGAAATTTGTCTCCATTCTAATATTAGTTTTGGAAATTTATGTCCTGTCAGAGCAAGATCTTCAAGTATATTGGCACTTGTCGCAAGACTTCCTTTCTTTGTTTTCTTTAACTTAGCAATTTTAAGGTCATTATAAATAATTTCACCAAGTTGTTTTGGTGAACCAATATTAAATTCTTTACCTGCTATTAAATATATTTCTTTTTCTATTTTTTTTAATTTTAAATAAAAATTTTGAGATAGCTTTTTTAGATATATGTCATCTACCTTAATTCCATTTAACTCTAATTTGGATAATAATTTCACCATTGGTTTTTCAAAAACCTCATAAACTTTACTTAGTTTTTCTTTATCAAGTCTTTCTTTTAAATGATGATAAAGTCTTAAGGTTATGTCTGCATCCTCAGCAGCATATTCTGTAGCTTTATCTAAAGTTATATCAGAAAAGTTTAGTTTATTTTTTCCAGTACCTACTAATTCTTTATAAGATATAGTTTTATGATTTAAGTGAATTTGAGAAAGAACATCTAAATTATGTCTATTTGTGCCCGCATCTAGAGTATATGAAATTAACATCGTATCTTCTATAGGATTAACTTCAATTCCGTTTTGTTTTAAAACAATAAAATCAAATTTAATATTTTGACCAACTTTTTTTATACTAGGATCTTCCAATATTGTTTTAATTTTTTTTAGTACCAGTTCTTTTTTTAATCCTTTGATATTTTTGTGTGCTAAAGGTATGTAGCAAGCTTTATTTATTCCACAACTAAATGAAACACCAACTAAATCAGTTTCTAATGGATTTAAAGAAGAAGTTTCAGTATCAACAGAAATAACTGATTTTTCATTTAAAATTTTTATCCATTTATCCAAATCTTTCTCGTTAGTAATACTCTCATAATCTTTAATATTAACCTTAGATAAGTTTTTTTTTAAAGTAGTTGATTCATTATTTGATTTTGTAGTTTGACCATAAAAACTTATAGCCTGACTCAATAATCTATTAAACTCCATCTCCCTTAAAAAATCGTAAAGTTTTTCTTTTTGAACTTCTTTTAAAACAAGGCTGTTAAGATCATCCTTAATTGGAACATCATCTTTAAGGGTAACCAATTGTTTGCTTAGAAGAGCCTTATCTTTGTTTGCTAATAAAGTTTCTCTTCTTTTATTTTGAGTTATTTCACCTGCTTTTTTTAACAAAACATCTAGAGTTTTATATTTTTTTATAAGCTCGGAAGCTGTTTTAATCCCAATTCCTGGGACACCTGGAATATTGTCCGAAGAATCTCCAGCTAGTGCCTGAACATCTATAACCTGGTTGGGTTTTACTCCAAATTTTTCAAATACCTCTTTCTCGCCCAAAACTTTACTTTTCATTGGATCGTAAAGTCTGACGTCGTCAGAAACTAATTGCATTAAATCTTTATCTGATGAGATAACAGTTACCTTAGCTCCTTCTTTAATAATTTTTTTTGCATAAGTTGCTATTAAATCATCAGCTTCATAATTAAGTAGTTCTATTGATGGTAAATTAAATGCTTTAACAGATTTTCTAATATATTCAAATTGAGGAGCTAAATCTTCCGGTGCTTCCGTTCTATTAGCTTTATACTCTTTATAAATTTCATTTCTAAAATTTTTTCTAGCTGAATCAAATATAACAGCAAAATGTGTAGGCTTGTGAATTGTGTCGTCTGACCTTGAGTCTTCTAGTAGTTTAAACAACATAGAACAAAATCCACTTACTGCACCTGTGGGCAATCCATCACTTTTTCTTGAGAGTGGTGGCAGAGCATAATAAGCTCTAAAAATATACCCCGATCCATCAATAAGGTAAAAATGATCTGTTTTTTTTATGGAATTCATAGATTAATATTAACCTATTTTAAATATTGTTAAGGATATATAAAAGCTTAATTATTATGAATAAAAAAAATGCATTAAAAGTAGAAAAATTAACTAAAATTTATTCAAAAAAATCATCAAATCATATTAAAGCTTTAAATAATTTAAACTTAGAGGTGAAAGAAGGTGAAATTTTTGGTTTGCTTGGGCCTAACGGAGCGGGGAAAACTACCTTTTTAAATATTTTGGCAGGAACCGTTATAAAAAATTCTGGAAAAGTTAATGTATGGGGTTATGATTTAGATACAAATCCGCGTCAAGTAAGATCTTCTATTGGCATTGTTCCCCAAGAAATAAACCTTGATGCTTTTTTTAGCCCAAAAAAATTATTAGAATTGCAAGCAGGATTATATGGAATTCCAAAAAAAGATAGAATTACAGATACAATAATAAAATTAGTTTCTCTTGAAAAACAAGCAAATGCATATGCAAGAAGTTTATCAGGTGGAATGAAAAGAAGATTACTAATTGGTAAAGCAATGGTGCATAGACCTCCTATTTTAGTTTTAGATGAACCAACTGCGGGAGTTGATGTGGAATTGCGTGAAAACCTATGGAATAATGTAAAATCACTTAATAAAAAAGGAGTTACAATAATCTTAACTACTCACCTCATGTATGAGGCGCAACAAATGTGTAATAGAATAGCGATTTTAAATAAAGGAAATTTAGTCAAATTAGATACAACAGATAATTTACTAGATACCATAAAAACAAAAAAAATTATTTTTAAAGTAAAAAAAATAATTAAAATTAATTCTGAAAATTTAAATGGTGTAAAAATCTCTTATACAAATAATAATGAAATAATAGTTCTATATGAAAAAAAAAAACACAGTATAGATGAAATAATAAATAAAATTAAAAGCTCAGGAATTGAAATTTATGACATTTCAACTGAAGAAGGTAGTTTAGAAGATGTATTTATTGGTGCAACAAAGAGCTAGATTTAAATAAAAAAAGTAGTATTGTATCTAAAATGGAAGCAATCAAAAAAATAGAAATAAATAAAACTGCTAAAATTGTTCTATTGGCAATATTAGGTAGTTTACTTTTAACAATTTCAGCTAAAATTAAAATTCCTTTTTATCCAGTTCCGATGACAATGCAAACGTTTGTAGTTTTATTCATTGGAGTAACATTGGGAGCTAAAATTGGTATGCTTACTGTGAGTTTATATCTTTTGGAAGGAATTTTTGGTCTTCCTGTATTTGCTGGAACGCCAGAAAAAGGAATTGGTTTAATATATTTCACTGGTCCAACAATGGGTTATTTAATTGGATTTATATTAGCTATCTATGTTTCTGGTTTTTTTAAATATGATAAAAGAGTTTTAATCAATTTTTTAAAGTTAGTTTTTTCTGTAAGTTTTATTTATATTCTTGGCTTGTTGTGGCTAGGAAATCTGATCGGATGGGAAAAACCAATATTTAAATTAGGAGCTCAACCATTTTTATTAGCAGAGATTTTTAAAATGTTACTACTATCTTTTTTAATTCCCAGTCTTTTAAAAATAAAAAAATCAATAAAAATTATTTAGGAGACCTTTTGGAGAGAATTCTTTGTAACGTTCTTCTATGCATTTTTAATCTCCGAGCTGTTTCTGAAACGTTTCTATTGCATAATTCGAAAACTCTATGAATATGTTCCCATTTAACTCTGTCAGCAGACATTGGGTTTTCTGGTGGAACAGCTTTAGAATCTGGTAAAGCTAAAAGAGCATTTTCTACATCATCAGCGTCAGCCGGTTTTGGTATATAATCTATAGCTCCAGCTTTTACTGCTGCCACTGCTGTTGGTATATTCCCATATCCTGTGAGCATCACTACTCTGCTATCTTTTCTGTTTTTTCGAATCTCTTTAATCACTTCTAACCCATTTCCATCATTTAACCTTAAATCTATGACAGCAAACGCTGAAGGTGTATTTTTAGCATGTTTTATTCCTTCAGCTACACTTTCAGCCTGTATTACTTCAAATCCCTTTTTTTCCATTGCTCGAGCCAATCTATCTCTAAGAGGGTTATCATCATCCACGATAAGCAACGATTTATCAGCAAAATCAGTGATTTTTTGAATAATTCTTTTTTCTTGTTGTGTTTTCATATTTTTTTTCAATTTAGGCTATTAGAGATATAAGTTCGAAAAATAAATTTTCAAGAGAATAATTCCGACCTTTTTTTGCCTGATATTATTTGTTGACATCACTTCTCATTTCTATAAAAACAAAAAATAAGAACTATATTTAAATTTTTTTATTTTTTTAATAAAAAGGGGATTGATGAGATGCAAAAATTTAATTCGGTTGACCAGCTGGTTAACGATATTCGACCAGTAGACCCAGTTTATTGCATAAGGCCAAACTCAATAAAATCAGCTTGTAGTTGGTTTAAAACAAATTTTCCCGGACAAATACTTTACGCTGTAAAAACTAATCCAATTGAAAAGGTTATAAAGTGTATAGCCGAAAATGGAATTGATCGCTTTGACGTTGCATCAATTAACGAAATTAAACTAATTAAAAAAATATTACCAAAAGCAAAAGCTTATTATATGAATACTGTAAAAAGTCGTGAACATATAAAAGAAGCTTACTATAACTATAATATTCGAGATTTTGCTTTAGATACAAAAGAAGAACTTCAAAAAATTATTGAAACTACTAATGGTGCTAAAGATTTAACACTTTATGTAAGAGTTTCAATTTCAAATGAACATGCAGAAATTGATTTATCACAAAAATTTGGTGCTCTCCCTAGTGAAGCTCTAGGATTATTAAGGTTAGCTAAAGAACATGCAAAAAAAGTTGGACTAAGTTTTCATGTTGGATCGCAATGTATGCACCCAATTTCTTATGCTAAAGGAATTAGAGAAGTAGGAAATATAATTAAAAAAACAAAAATAGTACCTGATATTATAAATGTTGGTGGAGGTTTTCCTTCTATTTATCCTGATTTAAATCCACAACCGCTGCAAAGTTATATACATGAAATTAAAAAAGCCTTTGATAATTTAAAGTTAGAAAATAAACCTGAGCTATTATGTGAGCCAGGAAGAGCACTTGTTGCGGAAAGTGGATCTTCAGTAGTAAAAGTGGTTTTAAGAAAAAAACAAAAAATTTATATCAATGATGGAACATATGGAAGTTTATTTGATGCAGGTGTTTTAAACTTCGTTCTTCCTACAAGAATGATATCTAACGGAAGAATGACTTCAAAGAAATTAACTTCATTTAGCTTGTATGGTCCAACTTGCGACAGTGCTGATTTTATGAAAGGTCCTTTTGTTTTGCCTAATAATTTAAAGGAAGGCGATTATATAGAAATTGGTCAGCTTGGTGCTTATGCGTTAACTTTTAGAACTAAATTTAATGGTTTTTATTCTGATAAAATATACGAAGTTTACGATAAACCAATAATGTCTATGTATGAAAAAGACAGTTCTTCTAGTTATCTAGTTGCTTAAATGAATAACCCCAAAAATCCGAAATTAGGTCATAATAAAAAGACCTTTTTAGAAAAACCTGTTGAGCATATTGATATAACCTCTTTTGATTCAAGAAAAATTATAGAATCCATGAATAAAATGTCTTTTACATCAAGAGACACAGCTAAAGCTTCAGAAATATTTAATGAAATGTTGTCTGATAAAAATTGTACAACTTTTTTAACACTTGCTGGTTCTACCTCAGCAGCGGGATGTATGAAAATATATTCTGATATGATTAAATACAAAATGATTGACGTAATAGTAGCTACAGGAGCGTCTATTATAGATATGGATTTTTTCGAAGCTTTAGGGTTTCGACACTATCAAGGATCACAATTTCAAGATGATACGGAATTAAGAGAAAACTACATAGATCGTATATATGACACTTATATAGATGAAGAAGAACTACAAGCATGTGATAAAACTATTTGTGATATAGCTGATACATTAGAGCCTCGCCCTTACACCTCAAGAGAGTTTATAAAAGAAATAGGAAAGTATTTAAAAAGTAATTCAAAGAAAAAAGGTTCATTAATTGAAACTGCTTATGATAATAATGTTCCTATTTTTTGCCCTGCTTTTACTGATTCAAGTGCAGGCTTTGGTTTGGTAATGCATCAAGAAAAAAATCCAAAAAAATGTTTAACTATAGATTCTATTAGGGAATTCAGAGAATTAACTGAAATAAAGATTAAATCCAAATCTTCTGGCCTTTTAATGATTGGTGGAGGAGTGCCAAAAAACTTTGTGCAAGATACGGTAGTTTGCGCAGAACTTTTAGGTAAAGAAGTTGATATGCATAAATATGCTATACAAATTACGGTAGCAGACACAAGAGATGGGGCGTGCAGCAGCTCTACTCTCAAGGAAGCAAGCTCATGGGGGAAAGTTGATGTCTCAAAAGAACAAATGGTTTTTGCAGAAGCTACTAGTGTCCTTCCTCTAATAGCTAGCGATGCTTACCATCGTAAAAATTGGGAACAAAGAAAACCTAAGAATTTTTCAAATATATTTAGATAAAAAGTGAAGTATTTTACAAATAAAAAAGGGTTTCTTGGTATTGATAATAAATTTAATTTTAAAGAAAAAGTTGTCGTAGTCCCATTTGGTCTAGAAAAAACTGTCAGTTATGGAGGTGGTACCAAAAATGGCCCTAATGAAATAATTAAAGCTTCCCATCAGGTAGAATTATTTGATGAAGAGTTAAATTGTGAACCATATAAAAAAATTGGAATTAAAACTTTAAAACCATTTAAAATTGATAAAAATATTAAAAGGGCATTAAAAAAAATTTCTTATATAAACGGAAAAATTTTAAACAAAAAAATTTTTCCCATGACATTAGGAGGTGAACATTCAATTACACCAGGATGTATTGTTCCTTTTGTAAAAAAATATAAAAAACTTTGTTTATTACATTTTGATGCACACGCAGACTTGCGAGAAAGTTATAATGGTGAAAAATTCTCTCACGCATCTGCAATTAAAAGATGCTTAGACTATAAGAATGTTTCTGTGATTTCTTTTGGTATAAGAAATATTTCTAAAAGTGAAATTACTTATTTAAAAAAAAACTCTTCTAGAATTAAAATTTTTTGGGCAAAAGATAAATTGAAATGGAATTTAAATAAATTTAAAAAACTAATAAAAAACAAAAATGTTTATTTAACATTTGATGTTGACGGTTTAGACTCTAGCATAATGCCAGCTACAGGAACCCCAGAGCCAGGAGGATTATTATGGGACGAAACCTTAAACATAATTAAAATCGCAGCAAAAAATTCTAATATTGTTGGGGCAGATATAAATGAACTTTCACCAATAAAAGGATTTAATTCTTATAATTTTTTAGCAGCTAAATTAGCCTATAAGATAATCTCTTATTCATTCGAGTACAAAAGTTTTAAATAGAAAGTAAGTTCTTTGTTTCCCATTCAATCGTTACCATTGCACCTTTAATATAATTACTTTTTCCGAAATAAACATTCGCTTTCATTCTTTCTAAAAGAGTTTTGCCAATAAATGTTCCTAAACCCAATCCTGATTTAGAATCTATTAATTTATCCTTACTATGAATATATGGTTCACCTAGAAATTTTTTAATATCTTCTGGGAAGCCAGGTCCATCATCACAAACGCTTATTTTGGTTATTTCTTCATTGCTTTCCAAATTAATTTCTACTTTAGTATCACTAAATTTTGAAGCATTGCCTATAAAATTCCTTAAACCATATGTGATTTCAGCTTTTCTTTTAATAGTAGGATCTAATATATTGTCATCCGATTTAATTAAAAACTTTTTATCTGAAATTTCTTCAAATGAGTTAGTAATTTCAATCAATAAATCTTTTAACTTTACATTTTCAAAAAATTCATCTCTTTTTAAGGGTGACATAGAAAGTTTTTTTAGTATTTCTCCACACCTTAAAGATTGATTATAAAGTAATTTGATATCTTTGGAATACTTTTGGTTATTGCCTATTTCCTTTTCTAGCTCCCTTGAAACTAATTTTATAGTAGATAATGGTGTACTTAACGAGTGTGCTGCCGCTGCCGCCTGTACTCCAATTGTTTTTAGTTCATGTTCTTTTGCTAAGACTAATTCAAGTTTATTCAAAGCTTCTGTTCTTTTTCTACTAGCAAACCCAAACCTGGCTCCAAAATAACATAAAAAAATTAAACCTATAATTATTGAGATTGGTATACCAATCAAATAATAATCTGGTACGTGAAAGTGTAAGTTGCCTCTACTAGGTAGAGGAAAATAATTAATTGTTAATACCAATAACGATATCGCTGTTATAAAAGACAAATTAATAGTACTCTTTAATGATAAGAAGGTAGACGATACTACAGCTGGTATAACCAATAATATAACAAAAGGATTTGTTATGCCGCCTGTTAAGAAAATAAGAATCGCAAGTTGTATCAGGTCATAAGCTAAATATATTGTTGAGTGTAAATTACTTAATAAATTTTTTTTAGTTTTAAATTGTAAAAAACAGTTAGTCAAAATACCTAATAAAATAGCTAAAAAACAATAATAAAAAGGGAAACTGAATTGAAGAATAAAATAAACAAAATTGATAGTAAAAAATTGACCTCCAATTGCTATCCATCTTAATGTAACTAAGGTTTTTTTATCTAATTGAATATTATCTGTTGATTGGAATAAATCCAGAAATTTCATTTAAAAACTATATATCTAAATTTGAAACCTCTAAAGCTCGACTAACAATAAATTCTTTTCTTGGAGCAACTTCATCTCCCATCAGTATTTGAATTAATTCTTGATCGTCTTTAGACTTTATTTTAGTTCCTTTTGAATACTGTACTAACAATAAATTACGCGCTTCAGGGTTTAAAGTAGTTTGCCATAATTCTTCGGGATTCATTTCTCCTAAACCTTTGAATCTTTGAATATTTAACTTTTCTTTTTCCTTTTCTATAAACTTATTAAATTCTTTAATATTTTTTTTAATTTCATTTTTTGATTTACCAGATGATTGAATTAAAAAATTTTCAAGCTCTTTATCATTTTTAACATATGAAATTTTCGATCCTTTACTAACTTTATAAAGTGGAGGTTGAGCAAGATATAAATGATTTTTTTCTATTAGCTCATTGAATGGATAATTATTAAATAAAGTAAGCAAAAGAGTTCTTATATGAGATCCATCTACATCAGCATCTGTCATTATAATAATTTTTTCGTATCTTAGGTTATCTATGTTAAAATCTTTTGATCCTGTTCCCAAAGCATTAATTAGTGTGACTATTTCATTAGATGACATCATTTTTGAAAAAGCTTTAGTTTGCAGATCATGGCCGTTACCGTTTTTAGCTTTTGATCCGTTAGTATCTATGAATGTATTAAGTATTTTTCCTCTTAAAGGAAGCACCGCTTGAAATTCTCTATTTCGTCCTTGCTTGGCTGAGCCTCCAGCTGAATCTCCTTCTACTATAAACAATTCTGTTCCTTCCGCTTTACCAATTTGACAATCTGCAAGTTTTCCTGGGAGGCCTGATAATTCCAAAGAACCTTTTCTTCTAACACCTTCCCTAGCTTTTCTAGCCACATCTCTAGCTAAAGCAGCCTGAACTATTTTTAATAAAACTACCTTTTTAATTCCTGGATTTTGATCAAACCATATCGATAATTTATCACTAACTATAGACTCGACTATAAATCTTACCTCAGAAGAAACTAATTTATCTTTAGTTTGAGAAGAGAATTTTGGGTCAGGTATTTTTATTGATAAGACGCCCGTTAACCCTTCCCTAGTATCATCGCCTGTTAATGTAATTTTATTTTTTTTTAAGAGGTTTCCATCTGCTGCATACTTATTAATTACTCTTGTTAATGCACTTCTGAAACCTAACAAATGAGTGCCTCCGTCTTTTTGATGAATATTGTTAGCAAATGGAAGCATTTCTTCAGAATATCCTGCATTCCATTTTAAAGAGCACTCTACCTCGATGTTATCTTTCGTGCCCGAAATATAAATTGGTTTTTTAAATAAACTAAGTTCATTTTTATTTATTAAAGTTTCTTTATTTTTATCTAAAAAATCAACAAATTCTTGAATTCCGCCCTCATATTTGTTTTTATATTCTTTTTCTTTTTTGCCAGTCTTATCTACTAGGTTTATAGATAACCCTTTATTTAAAAAAGCTAATTCCCTCATTCTTTTTTGTAAAATTGCTGAACTAAATTTAGTATCAGAAAATACTTCTCTTGATGGTATAAAATTTATAAGAGTTCCTGTTTTATTTGTTTTGCCTTTGGCTTTTAAAGGTGACAATGCTTTGCCGTCTTTAAATTCAATAAAATATTCCTTCTTTTCTCTAAATATAGTTAGTGTTAACTTTTCTGATAATGCGTTAACTACTGATACACCTACTCCGTGAAGTCCGCCAGAAACTTTGTATGAATCGTGATCAAATTTACCACCAGCGTGTAACTGTGTCATGATAACTTCTGCTGCAGACTTTTTCTCACCCTTATGTAAATCAACAGGTATCCCTCTTCCATCATCTTCTACTGAGACAGAGCTGTTAGAATTAATTGTAACATTAATATTTTTACAATATCCTGCTAATGCTTCATCAATAGCATTATCTACCACCTCGTAAACCATATGATGTAATCCGGTGCCATCATCGGTATCCCCAATATACATTCCGGGTCTTTTTCTTACAGCTTCTAAACCTTTTAAAACTTTTATGGAATCTGCACCATAATTAGGTATTTTTTCTTGCTTTTTTTTGATCATATTTATGAAATTCTTTTACTTATTTTAGCACTTTTTTCTGTTGAATTAAATCTGCGACAAACTTCTCTGTTAAATTGTCGTTGGTATTAAATGATTACTTAACGAAAAATATAAAAATAATCTATTATTATTTTTAAACAAAATAAATCAAATTTTCATAGGCATTACTACATGAAAACTGTTTTTGTCAGACAAATCTTTAATTAAAACGGGTGAGCCAGCGTCTTTTAGATTAATGACAATATATTCATTTTCAATTTCAGAACTAATATCAATAAGATACTTACTATTAAAACTAATATTCATATCTTCTGAATTAAATTTCACATTAATATTTTCAATTCCATCCCCACTATTTGGACTACTAACAGATAATTGCAATGAGTCCTTTGATATGTCCATTTTTAAACCTTCTTTACGATCAGAAGAAACTGTAGTGACTCTTGCAATAGAATTTTTGAAGTCATTTAGTTTTATTTGCAATGTTTTATCATTATTTTTTGGAACAACTTTAGTATAATCTGGAAATCTACCATCTATTACTTTAGAAATTAGTACGCTTTTATTCAATTCAAATTTTATTTTTGATTTATTGTTCGAGATTTTAATATTACCAGGACTTTGATCTAACAAGGATATTAGTTGAAATATAGTTTTTTTTGGTAATATTATTGGCTCAAATTCTGCTTTTGAATCAATTTCTATGCTACTTGAAGAAAGTCTATGACTATCAGTTGCTACTCCAGTTAATAATAATTTATTATCTACATTTAATTTATGTAAATAAATTCCATTAAGATAATGTCTGGTTTCATCGTTTGATATAGATATTTTTGCTTTATTCAAAAGCTTCAACAAATTAGGCGATGAAACTTCAAATGTTGTTTTTTTAATATCTTCATCTGCCAATGGAAAATTATCAGGGGAAAGGCATAATAAATTAAATTTAGAATTGCCAGAAATTAACTTTAACTTAGTTGGACTTTGTTGTGAAAAACTAACTTGTGCGTTAGGTTCTAGTTTTCTAAGAATGTCGTAGAGCACACTGGCAGAGGTTGTAGTTGATCCTTCTTGTTTAAGTTCTTTAAGAGATATTTCTTCAGAATAAATTATATCAAGATCTGTCGCTGTAATTTTAATTTTTGAATTCTTTGCCTCGATAAGTATATTTGATAAAATCGGCAAAGTAGTTTTTTTTTCAATAATACCATTTGCACGACTTATTGATTTTAGTAAAATTTCCTTATTTATTTCAAATTCCATTAATTAACTTGAACAAGTTTTTTTTTAATTTCTAATACATTTTGTTTAATTTCGTTATCTTTATTTATTAATTCATCAATTTTTTTAACTGCATGAATAACAGTGGTATGATCACGATTTGAAAATTTTCTTCCAATATCAGGCAGTGAATTTGTAGTATATTGCTTTGCTAAGTACATTGCGATTTGTCTAGGCCTCGCAAGTGACCTCGATCTTCTTGCTGAAAGCATCTCGTGTATATTTAAATTAAAATGGGCTGCTACTATATTTTGAATAGTATCTACATTTATTAACTTATTAGTTTGATTTATAAAATCCTTCAAAATCCTTTTGCAATCGTGAATGCTTGGAGATTTAGTATTAATTTTATTGAAAGCTAAAACTCTATTTAACGCACCTACCATCTCTCTTATACTTGAGGTAACCTCAGTCGCTAAAAATTTTAAAACATCATCATCTAAATCATAATTTTCATTGAAATTTATTTTTATTTCTTCAAACTTCTTTTTTAATATCTTGATTCTAAGATTTAAATCTGGCGGCTGTATATCTATAACTAAACCTCCTGAAAGTCTTGATTTAATTTTTTCTTGCACCTTATCAAGATTTGTGGGGGCTCTATCTGACGATATTACTATTTGAGAGCCTTTTTCAATTAAAGCATTAAAAGTATGAAAAAATTCTTCCTGAATAGCTTCTTTCCCTTGAATAAACTGAATATCATCAATAATAAAAATATCAGCCCTTCTAAATAAATCTTTAAATTTAACCATTTCATGATTTTTTATAGATCTTACAAAATGGTACATAAATCTCTCTGCTGAAATAAACATTACTTTTTTTTCATTACCTACTTCAATTCCTATAGCGTTTAATAAATGAGTTTTTCCCATACCTACTGAGCTATAGATAAAAAGTGGATTATAGTGAGATGATTGCGTACATACTTTTCTCGCAGCTGTGCACGCAAGTTCGTTGCTTTCACCTAACATAAAGTTATCAAAATTATAATTCATGTTAAATCGATTATAATTTAATACTGAGTTTTGAATAAATGAAACTTGATTATTTCTTTTTTTATCATCAGAATTATTTTTAATTTCTTGGTCTTCAATCAAAAATTCTATTCTTTGAATACTTTTTTTAAAACTCTTAATAATATCTAAAACTTTATCAGCGTATCTTGAAACGATCCAATCTCTTACAAATCTGGTTGGTGCTGATAAAATTACATAATGGTTAAATTCTTTCTTAAGATCTACATTTTTAATCCAGCTTTCATAAACATCAGTTCCTAGAGATGACTCAAGTTTTTTTAATACGTCTTTCCAAACAATTAAATTTTCTTCTGCTGCAAGCAAATTGTTTGTATTTTTTTTTGTTAAAATTTTATTCATGGATAATTAATATAAAAAATAAGTTCTATTTTTTTTTTTTATGATATGCAATAATCCTCAGGTTGAAATCAAAAATAAAAAAAATTTGGTTGTATTGTAAATTTTTTACAAATCAAAAATTAAATTGTGACTAGAAAAAATAATTTAATGAAAAAAAAAAATTCAACCTGAAATATCATAAGACAACATTTTGATTTTTTTTAAATAAAAAAATAATTAGCGCAATTGTAGGTTTATCAACTCATAATTGACTTTTATAAGTTAAATAATTATTTAATTATTTTGATTTATTTAGTTTTTTTTCTACCCTAGAAATTTTTCTAGATATAGTTTTTTTATTTATTGTGCCTGTTTTAGCAACTTTCATCAATTGAGAGTGGAATTTTGGAAGAAAGGTTTTTGCTTCTTTAATTTTTCCTGAAGATATGTATATTGACATTTTCTTTATTGCAGATTTATACTTGCTTTTTCTTATTCTATTAACTGAGGCTTGGGTAATAGTTTTTTTAGTTCTTCGAATAGCTGACTTAGTATTAGGCATAAAATGATGAATATATAGCTTTTTGATACATGGCGGTCAATACTATTTAGTTTTGACAAATGTTACAGAAAAATGAGGAGCGGTTCGATATGAATATTTTTTTTATTTTACCTTTACACGAGATACGTGAACAATTTCTGTCCTCTTTACCATACACTGCAAAAAACTGCTGAAATTTACCAGTTTTACCAGATGTGTGTTTAAAATCTTTAATGGAGGAACCTCCTTCGGCAATTGATAGCTTTAATACTGATTTTATATTAATGATGAGATTGTTTACTTCTTTATCGCTTAAACTGCTGCATTCTCTTAAAGGATTAATACCTGATAAAAATAATACTTCGTTTACATAAATATTTCCCAAGCCACTGACGAAAGTTTGGTCCATTAATAAATTTTTTATATTTTTTTTTCTATTTTTAGCTTTTTTTTCAAAGTATTTAATATTAAATAATTGGCTTAATGGTTCTAGTCCTAGTTTTTTTAAAAATGTAATTTTGTTTAAGTCTACATTGTTATAACATTTTATAAATCCAAATTTTCTTATGTCATTATAAATTAAAGATAAGCCATTATTTAAAGTAAAATAAATATGATTATGTTTTGGTAATATATTTAAATCATAATAAAAACTGGTTTTAAATAATTTGTTGTCTACTTCTCTCATAACCAACAATTTGCCAGTCATACCTAAATGAATTAATAGAAAATTGCTTTTAAAATGGAAAATTAAATATTTAGATCTTCTAGATATTTTTAATATTTGTTGATTAATCAAATATTTGCAAATCTTTTTGGATATCACATAGCGTAAATTTTTATTTTTTATTTTTACATCAATAATTTTTGCTTTATTTATCGATTTAACTAAAGATCTTTTTACTATTTCTACTTCTGGAAGTTCAGGCATTAGTAAATAATATATATTGTTAATAAACCTAACATATGATCTATTAATTTAAATGAAAACACAGAATAAAAATAGTAAAAGATTCGTTAGCAAAGTTTTTGAAGATGTCTTTGACAAATATGACATAATGAATGATTTGATGTCTTTGGGAATCCACAGAGTATGGAAAAAAGAACTAATTAAGTTTTTAAACCCACAAAAAAACACAAAACTAATTGATGTTGCTTCAGGTACAGGAGATATTGCAAAATTATATCTAAAAAAAATTAATTTTAATGGTAGCGTAAGTTGTGTAGATGAAAATGCAGAAATGCTAAACCTAAATAAAAAAAAACTTAGTAAAAGTAGTACTGTAAATTGGTTTTGCAATAATGCTGAAAAATTACCATTTAAAGATAATAGTTTTGATTATTATACAATTAGTTTTGGAATAAGAAATGTAGATAATATTAATAATGCTTTAAAAGAAGCTTACCGTGTTTTAAAACCTGGTGGCAGATTTTTGTGTTTAGAGTTTTCAAAAGTCAAAAATGATTTGTTAAATAAATTCTACAAAACCTATTCTAAATCAATACCAAAAATAGGTAAATTTATTGTAGGAAAATCAGAACCTTACGAATATCTAATTGATAGTATTGAAAAATTTTACAACCAGGATGAATTTGTTAAATTAATTGAAAAACAAAATTTTGTAAATGTGTCTTATAGAAATTTAAGTGCTGGAGTTGTAGCAATACATTCAGCTTGGAAAATTTAGAATGTTTAAAAAACTATTGATGCTATTTAAAATAGGAAGAAAATTATCTACTTCTGGAGCTATTTCTTCTATTTATGAAATTTATACTCCTAATTTAGCAATCAAAATATTTTTTTATATTATTGGTTTTAGTTTAGAAAAAAAACAAGACAATGAAAATTTATCTTCTGGGGTGAAGTTGTGTAACGCCCTTCAAGGAATGGGAACAACTTTTATCAAGCTCGGCCAATTTTTGGCAACTAGGCCTGATATTATAGGCACAGAAATATCAAAAGAATTAGAAAAACTGCAAGATAAGCTGCCTGCTTTTAGTTTAGCTGAGGCCAAAAATATATTGAAAAATGATCTTGGTAATGAAAATTTTTCTAATATCTCAAATTTATCTGAACCTATAGCAGCTGCTTCAATTGCACAAGTTCATTTCGCAAATATTAAATATGAGAATGAAACTAAGGAAATCGCTATTAAAATTCTCAGACCAAATATAGAAAAAATTTTTAATGATGAATTGGATGCTCTAATGTTGTTAGCTTATATAACTCAGAGCCTAATAAAAAAAACTAAAAGACTTAAATTGATTGAAGTGGTCCAGTTATTACGTGAAATTACAAATATAGAAATGGATTTAAGATTCGAGGCTGCCGCAGCTAACGAATTTTATGAAAATACAAAAAATGATATTGGTTTTAAAGTTCCTAAAATTTATTGGAATTATACAAGTAAAAAAATCTTATGTTTAGATAAAGTAAATGGAATTTCAATACGGGAAGTAGAAAATTTAAAAAAAACAAATACGGATGTGAAGAAATTATCAAGAAATATTATTCAACATTTTCTTAAACATGCAATTAGGGATGGTTTTTTCCATGGCGACATGCATCAAGGCAATCTCTTTGTAAATAAAAATGGAGATATAATACCTGTCGACTTTGGTATAATGGGAAGATTAGATAAAAATAATAAAAAATACTTAGCTGAAATACTTTATGGCTTTATTAAACGAGATTATAAAAAAGTAGCTGAAGTACATTTTTTAGCAGGCTTGGTTCCAAAAAATGTTTCTAAAGATGAGTTTGCTCAAGCATTAAGATCAATAGGTGAACCTATTTTTGGGCAGTCTGTAAAACAGATATCTGGTAGTAAATTGCTAAGTCAGCTTTTTGAAGTTACAGAGAAATTTAATATGCATACCCAAATACAATTATTGCTTTTACAAAAAACTATGGTTGTAGTTGAAGGTGTTGCTAGAAATCTAGATCCTGAAACTAATATTTGGAATGTATCTAAGCCAATTTTAGAAGAATGGATAAGAGAGATAAAAGATCCTATTAATAAAGCAGGCGATGTGCTTACTGAAGCATCCGAAGTATTAAAAAGATTCCCAGATTTGCCAATTATA
>MDTG01187620.1_pt1 | contig 17269 bp, 15 predicted proteins | sample 811421 | NCBI WGS metagenome assembly MDTG01 (sample SAMN05326645, study PRJNA326480) | marine metagenome | isolation source: seawater | place: Pacific Ocean: South East | collected 2011
TGAAGGAGATAATCGTAAAAAATACTATGTTGATAAACGCCTTAGCTACCCCCCCGATATTGAACGTGAGCCTAACAAAAAATATGTTTTCAGAGTCTAACTATCAACACTGGTAAACTAACCTGTGAAAAAAAACTGGATTAGACTCAATGAGAAAAAATCGTACATCTAAATTTCTTAATTTTCTTAACGCTTGGAGTATTTACGTTAAAAAAAACAGATTAGTGCTAATAATTAGTATCATCAGTTTAGCAATAGCCTCACTATTTTTTATTAAAAACAATTTAGCCTTTAGTACTAGCACCTCAGATATGCTGTCAGAGAAACTACACTGGCGACAGTTGGATATTAAATATGAAGAATCATTCCCCCAATTTTTAAATAATATTTTAATTGTTATCGAAGCTGAATCGCCGGATTTAGCAAGTGATACAGCAAAAAATATTTATAGCAAGCTAAAATCTGAAAAAAAATTCCTGAAAGACATTTATTATCCAAAAATTGATCCCTATTTCAGACAGTCTTCCTTATTATTTCTTGATCTAGATGAATTGCAGGATCTATCAGATAGATTAGCAAGGATTCAACCATTTCTTGGAACATTACTAGAAGATAAAAGTTTACGTGGATTATTTCAAATGCTTGGAAAAGCAATTGATGCAAAAGAAGATAATGAAAGCATCGATATTAACCCATTATTACTAGAGATTAATCGTGCATTTAAAAGTAATGATTATCTAGTCTCATGGGAAAGATTAATGAATCCACAATATAAAAGTGAAGATTATTATAGAGAATTTATAGAATTACAAATAAATGATGAGGAAAATAAATTATTATCTAATAAAGATACTATCCAACATATAAGATCGATTGTTAATTTATATAATACTTCTTCAGTTAATATCCGATTAACTGGAAGCGAGGTACTTGCCTACGAAGAACTAAAAAGTGTCTCAGATGCAAATATAAAGGCAATATTATTATCAATTATTCTTGTAGCAATTATATTGTTTATAGGATTAGGCTCTCTAAAAATAGTTTTAGCGTGTTTGACCACTCTTTTATTAGGATTAATCATCACAACAGCTTTTGCAACATTTGCAATTGGAAGACTTAACCTAATTTCTATAGCCTTTGCAGTCTTATATATCGGCTTAGGTATTGATTTTGCAATTCATATGGCTCTTCGATTCAAAGAAGAAGTCAATTCTTCATTAAATTATTCTGAGGTTCTAAAAAATACTATAGAGCATATATCAAGGCCATTAATATTATGTGCTGTTACAACTGCAATTGGGTTTTATGCATTTATTCCGACTAATTATCTTGGTGTTGCGGAACTTGGTTTGATTGCAGGGACGGGAATGATAATAAGTCTAATACTTACATTTACTTTATTACCAGCATTATTGAGTTATATCCCTAGTCATTCATTTAACAATAAGAGGAAAACTGAGAAAAGTAATATCTTGAAAGTATTGACTACCCTCCCCTATAGACACACAAAGAGTATCTTGCTGCTAGCATTATCGCTAATCATTATTTTATCGCTTCAAGTGCATAAAATAAATTTTGATGCTAACAGATTAAATCTCCAAGATCCCAGTAATGAGTCTGTTCAGACCTATCGAGACTTACTTAAAAATAGTGAAACATCACCGTGGGAAGCGATTTTAATAACAAAGTTCGATAATAATTTTGATCTAAAAAAGAAAGAAATTGAATCATTGCCACTAGTAAATAAAACTATATCAATACATGACTTTCTACCAAGTCAACAAGAAGATAAATTAATTATTATCGATGAAATAAGTCTTCTAATGGGTCAATTAACTATGGATCAAGTTGGAAAAATAATATCTTTTGATGAGAAAATTATTGCAGCGCAAGAGTTGATGAGTAAAGTTGAAAAATTACCATCTGATAATTTAGGCAAAGAGTTGAAATTATTTAAATATAATTTAAATAGTTTATTACTTAAATTACAGAATAAATCTAATAATAGAATTTTAACAGATATTGAGTATCAATTTCTAAAAAATTTATCGGGGAGAATAGAAACTTTATCAGATGCATTGAATGCAAAGGAAGTAATGCTTAATGAAATTCCTGAAAAAATAAGTAGTCGTTGGGTAAGTAATAATATATTTAGAATAAAAATTCAGCCAAAAGAAGATCTAAATGACAATAATTCAATGAGAAAATTTGTTAATGAGCTTCAATCGTATAATAAAAATATAATTGGCTCACCTGTCATAAATATTGAAGCGGGGGATGAAGTAATTAATGCCTTTAAGTGGGCATTCATATATGCCTTTATTTCTATTGCATTACTTTTATTTTTTTTAATGAAAATCAAATATGACGCCATAATTGTTCTTGGTTCTGTGCTAGTAGGTAGCATTTTTACGTTTGGATTTATGATTATATTTAATATTCCATTAAATTTTGCCAATATTATTGGCTTGCCGTTACTTCTTGGTATAGGGGTTGATAGCGGTATACATATTACAGAACGATTTTATGAAGAAAAAGATTCACAAACTAATATATATACGACGAGTTCGATGCGAGGTGTAATTGTTAGTACGCTTACCACAATATTTAGTATCGGCAATCTAGCATTCTCGTCACACCAAGGAACTGCGAGTATGGGACTGCTTTTGTCACTGGGTTTACTCTCCATGATGCTTGCAACTATGATAATATTACCTTCATTTCTGATATGGCGTAATTCATTAAAAATAAATTAGTGTATGCTTATTAATCGAACAGACGATAAACCCTGGGATGCTCAAATTGCATATCGACTAATATATCCACTCCGTAACACATTTGTAACTCCTAATTATTTAACATCCTTGCGGTTAATTTTTGGTATTTTAGCGGGTGTTTTTTTTGCACTTGGTGAATATAAATATAGTAACGCTGGTGCTTTTTGTTTTGTCATCTCAAACTTTCTAGATCACGCCGATGGTGAGCTAGCAAGACTAAAAAATCAGGTGACTTCAGAAGGTCATATTTTTGACCTCATTTCTGATGCACTGGTAAATATCTTTTTATTTTTAGGATTAGGTATTGGTTTAATGCAAACTAGTTTAGGTATATATGCCAGTTTAATGGGGGTGGTAGCGGGATCTTCTGTTGCTGCGATATTTTTTATGAGAAATAGCATTGAAAAAAATATAGGAAAAAAAAATGCAAGGCAACCCCATAAAAGTGGCATAGAGGCAGAGGATGTACTTTATACCCTTCCTCTTATTACATATTTTCAGTTAGATTATTATTTTTTATTTACGGCAACTTTAGGTGCGCCAATATTTTGTATTTATGTCATAAAAGATTACATAAGGTTAAAAAACTAATTTAATGAAAGTATTAATAACAGGAGCAACTGGATTTTTAGGGTCTGCTGTATTAAGACTCCTTATCGATGAAGGTTATGATGTTCGTGTATTGGTAAGGAAAAATGCTGATATGCGTAACATTGAAGAATATGATGTAAAAATAATCAAAGGTGATTTACAAAATACTGAATCATTAAAATCTGCCGTTTACTCGTGTGAACAAGTATTTCATGTTGCTGCTGATTATCGCCTATGGGTCCCAGATCCAGAGAATATGTATAAAACAAATATTGATGGCACAAGAAACTTAATTTTGGCTGCAACAGACGCTGGTGTTGAGAAAATCGTATACACCAGTAGTGTAGCGACGATTGGAACAAATAATGATGGTACCCCAGCTGATGAAATGACACCTTCATCGCTTGAAAATATGGTTGGTGTTTATAAACGTTCAAAATTTTTAGCTGAACAAGCAGTTAAAGATTTAGTAAATGAAAAATTATGCCCTGTGACAATAGTTAATCCTGCAGCACCAGTGGGTCCATGTGATATTAAACCAACACCAACAGGAAAAATTATACTTGATACAATCCGAAATCGTATGCCTGCTTATGTAAAAACTGGATTGAATATTGTGCATGTTGATGATGTAGCGCAAGGTCACTTGCTTGCTATGGAAAAAGGTGAAATTGGAGAACGTTATATATTAGGTGGAGATAATATGACGTTAGAATCGATCATCAGTTATATATGTAATAGTGAAAATATTAAACCGCCAAAAATACGACTACCGCATAATTTAATTTTACCGGTTGCATGGATTATGGAATGTATATCAAAAATTACTGGTAATGAACCCCTTGCAACGATCGACGGAGTTAGAATGTCAAAAAAAATAATGTATTTCTCAAGCAAGAAAGCTAAAACGAAGCTAGGTTATCATTCTCGCCCCGCAACAGAAGGACTAAAAGATGCAATTGAGTGGTTCAATAAAGAAAAATACGAATAATTAATTAATAATTTATAAAACTACAAAATAAAATAATAAAATAGCAAAGAAAAATATAACTAAGCCAATTCCTTTACCTAGAGATAATCTATACTGTAATTTTTCATAAAAAGATATGTTAGATATAAATGTAATTGAAGCTTTATTTATAGTTTCCTGCGCTTTACCAATATAAGTAAATATTATATTGGATAGTACTGGAGACAAATGCCGATAAAACCAATCGAAGTCAAGACTGATTGTTAGTGTTCGTTTCATTAATGGCAACATGACAAAAAATGCTAAACCAGAGAATAAAAGTAACTGTAATTGGGTAACCGTGTGAGCCATAGTATATGGTTGGTAATTAACATCATAAGGTAATAAGTCATAAAGTATATTTGGAAAAATACCAATAACAATACAAATTGCAGCGAAGAAGACCATACTTATTTGCATATTAATTGGTGGATCAGAGGGTCTTAGTCCGCTATCTTTTTGAAAAAAAACAAACCAAGGAAATTTTATACCGGCATGCAGAAAAACACCGGCTGATGCAGCCTGTAACAATATCCAAACCCATAGTAAGTACTCATCAGAAGATGCCTGCGTAATCATTGATTTACTAATAAAGCCAGATGTTAGAGGGAAAGAAGATATCGCGAGTGCGCCAATGATGCCGCAAGTAGCGGTAAGCGGCATTGATTGAATAAGTCCGCCCAGTTCAGAACATTTTCGTTTTCCAGTCATATATAACACGGAACCCGCTGACATTAATAATAATGCTTTATATATAATATGAGTGAATGCGTGAGCAGCGGTGCCGTTTAATGCCATTTCTGTGCCAATACCAATACCGCAGATCATAAAACCAACCTGATTAATAATGCTATAAGCAAGAATACGACGCATATCATTTTCGAGTAATGCGTAAATAATCCCGTAAAAAATCATGAATAGGCCGATGTAAACTAGTAATTCTGTTCCAGGAAATCCCCTAAAAAGAACATATACAGCTGTTTTTGTTGTAAAGGCGCTCAAAAATACCATGCCACTAAAGGATGCTTCTGGATAAGCATCTGCTAACCAAGCAGTAAGCGGCGGTGCACCTGCATTTAATAAAAAACCGCACAAAATTAACCAAGCTGATACGCTATTTAACTGAATATTTGTAAATGCAATTGATTGAGTTTCGTGGACATAACCAACTATTCCACACATTAAAATAACACCACCAAGAAGATGAATAGAAATATAACGCATTCCAGCTTTATATGATTTTTCATTCTTTGATGACCATATCAGTAATGTTGATGCAAGTGCCATCAATTCCCAAAATACAAAAAGACTTATCATATCTCCTGCCAATACCACGGATACAGCAGCACCGGCGTATACATATGCAGCAGATAATTCAGTTGAACTTGTTTGTTTGCAACAAAAAAAAGCGACTGTAAACACGGTAATTACAAATACGGTACTGAAAAGTCTACTTAAAGTATCTAAGTTTATTAAAATTAATTCATAATCAAGATACTGAAAAGTGCAATCATTGCCGAATGACATGCTCCAGATAGTAAATAGTGAAATACAAGGTACCGATAGAATAAATAAAGTTCTTTTAAATCCTTGAAAAAAAGGAATTAGTAATCCAAAAATAATTAATAATAATCCAGGATGAAAAAGACTACACATCATAGTAATCATCCTTGCGTTTGATTAAAAAACCCAAAAGTTTTGCAAAAATAATTAGTGCAACACAGGATAAGAAACCAAAAATCGCATGAAATCCAAATATTCTTTCAACATCAAAATGAGGATGCAATATAATAAAAAATTCTATGAAAATTAATAAGCCTAAAATAATTAATGAAAAAACGATAAGCTTTTTAATTGTCTTTTTTCTGTAGAACCAATTTTTTTTCATATATTTTCCCCTATCAATAACTTAGCAAGTTGTAGAGGTATATCTGGAAAGAAAAATAAAATAATAGTTATGCATGCTGTGCTGAAAACTGTGAATACAATCGGAAATGGAGCTTCATGATACACACGATCTCCCTGTATTTCAGAATTTCTAAAAAATGCAACATAGACAATAGGTAAAAAATAGGCAGCATTCAATAATGTGCTAATGACAATTATCGAAACTGCAAACCATGCCTCAATATCAAGTGCTCCCTGTAAAATAAACCATTTACTTAAAAAACCCGCTGTAGGTGGTATCCCAATCATAGATAAACTGCCAATAGCAAATGCTAGCATCGTCCAAGGCATAGATTTTCCAATGCCATTTAACTGACTCACCTTTGTTTTCTTAGTCGTCGTATAAATGGCACCCGCAGCAAAAAATAATGTAATTTTACCAAAAGCATGGGCGACTATATGCAACACTGCCCCCATAATAGAAATAGGCACTAATAAAGCTGTTGCGAGTATCACATAAGACAACTGACTAATTGTTGAGTATGCTAATCTTCGTTTTAGATTATCAGAGCGTAATGCAATAATAGAAGCTACAAGAATTGTTGCGCCAGAGAGATAAAGCAATACATTTACATCTATAGTGTTAGATAGTAGTGACGGACTAAATATATAAATAATAATTTTAACTACGCTAAAAACACCTGCTTTAACAACAGCAACGGCATGTAGTAATGCGCTAACTGGTGTCGGCGCTACCATTGCAGAGGGAAGCCATCGATGAACAGGCATAAGCGCAGCCTTACCTATGCCATAAACAAAAATAAGTAATAAACAAAGTATAATTACTGGATCTTCATACTTATCAAATACGCCACCTGGTGTAAAATGAATTGATCCAGTAAGCTGGTAAGTCCAGATAATTGCCGGCAAAAATAAACATATTGATGTAGCAAGCAAAATACCAAGATAAACGCGTCCAGATCGTTTTACCTCTTCAGTTTCTTTATGCGTAACTAATGGATAAGTTGATAGTGTAAGAAATTCATAAAAAATAAATAAAGTAAACAGGTTTGCCGAAAAAGCTATACCAATAGTGCTCGCTATTGCTAAAGCAAAATAAATATAAAATCGTGTTTGATTTTTATACTTATTAGCACGCATATAGCCAATTGAATATATAGAGTTAATGAGCCACAAAAAAGAAGCCACACAAGCGAACACCATACCGAGTGGTTCAACTTGAAAATGGATTACTAAGTTAGAAGTTACATCAAATAAATATAATTCAGGATATATACCATTTAAAACATCAGGCAAAAGCGAATAAACGACATAGATCAATGCCATTGATACAATTAATGTAGAAATTTCTCTTAGATTTGCGTTTTTTCTTGCTAGTGAAATAAATAAAATACCGAGAATTGGTAATAATAATGAGGCTGATATAAGTAACTGACTATTCATATTTTATTTAACTATTTGTTTATTAATTCATTTGCAATTTGAGAAGCCATATCAACATTAAGTGTTGTCTCTATTCCAAAGTAAATATTAATACAACTAATAAATACTAATGATACGAATAATAAGTAAGGTATTTTTTTATCTAAATCAACTGTGGCAGTCTGCTTGTCGGAAACTTTAAAATAAGCGGCCTCAATAATGCGTCCTATATAGATAATCGCCAATACAGATGAAATAACAATGATAAAAACGAGAATCCAGTAATCAGCTTCAAGTGAAGCTTTAATCAAATACCACTTACTGATAAAACCCGATGTTAATGGTACTCCGATGAGGCTTAATCCCGAAATTATAAATAGCAAAAAAACGAATGGTGATGTTTTAGCGAGCCCTGCTATCTTTTCTATTGAATCAGTATTATAAGAATAAATAATTGCAGTCACTGCTAAGAATAAACCGACCTTTATGAAGGCATGGTTGAAAATATGTATTAGACTTGACATGAGTCCAAGCTCGGTTATTAGCGAAATGCCTAAAAACATATAACCAATTTGCGCAATACTTGAATACGCTAATGTACGCTTTAAACTGTCTTGTTTAATTGCTAAGTATGACCCATAAAGTATTGCAGCACAGGCAGAAACCATTAATACATAGTGAAATGATTCAACAAAGAAACTAAATTCATATCCAAATAATGAATAAACGAATCTTATTAATACATAAATAAAAACTTTTGTCGTTGTTCCAGCTAAAAATGTAGAAACTATTGATGGTGAATAGGTATAAGCATCTGGTAGCCACAAATGTAGAGGAAATATTGCTGCTTTTATGCCTATTCCAACAACAAAAAATACAAATGCAGTTGTTATTGTTGCTCTATTATCAGCAATTAGTAACTTTTCGGATAAATCGACTATATTTAACGTGCCAGTAACAACATAAAGAAGTCCGACAGAAATCAATATAAAACTCGCGCCAATAGTGCCAAAGATTAGATACTTAAATGCAGCATATAAACTACGCTTATCTTTGCCAAGACTAATCATGGCGTAGGATGATAGTGATGCAATTTCAATAAAAACAAAAAGATTGAAAGCATCACCAGTAGTTATTACACCTAACAAGCCAGTAAGATTTAGTAAAAAAGTAGTATAAAATAAATATATGCGATCCGATGCTATTTCGTTTTCAATACTCCTACGTGCCCCAAGTAAAACGAGAACAGCAACACCATTGATGATCAATAACATGTAAGCAGTAAGCTTATCTATATAGTATTCGATACCCCAAGGCGCAACCCATCCACCCATAGCATAAGTAATCGTATTCTCACTTAGTACCTGATTGAATAATGCACATGAAATACAAAATGAAAAAATACTGACAAGTAATGCTATTACCCATGCTAAAGTGCGGTGATGAAGAATCACGCAAAGTGGAGCAGCAGCTAGTGGCAGAATAACTTGTAACGCGGGTAACTGCGAAGTAATCACTTGATCTCCTGTTGAATTTTATCATCTTCAATCGTACCGAATGCAGTATGAATTCGAATAATAATAGCCAATGCTAAAGCTGTTGTGGAAATGCCGACAACAATTGCTGTCAGTATCAATACATGGGGTAATGGGCTAGAATATAACGTAGCTGATTCAGACAATATCGGTGCTGTGCCATCAATAACTTTACCCATGGAGATAAACATAATAAAAATTGAAGTCTGAAATATATTGATGCCAATAATCTTTTTTACGAGGTTATTATTTGCAATAATGATATAAAATCCTATCATCATTAAAATAATAACTGCCCAATAATTAAATGAGCTTAAGATATCCATTTTTTATTTGTAAATGACCTCAATTTTATCGATGTAAATCATTGATTTTATATTATTTGAATAATCAGAAATTTGATGAATTTTCGATGTTATTATATAGAAAAAAAATGGGTTCGTCGGCAATAGTTAGTGTTCTTTAGTATAATCACAAAATGCTTACAAAACTTAGTAATAGTAAATTCTTGATTCCAGCAATGGCCTTTCTTGTGGTTTTAGCAACAGGGGCTGGGTTTTATATTTCCCTAAAACAATCTCAAAATCGACAAGAAAGGAGTGAAGTCTCTCAAGGCTTATTTTGGCCAAACCCAAAACAAATAAAAGATTTTAGCAGCGAAGATCACAATGGTAATATTTTTGGTTCAAAACAAATAAATGGTAAATGGTCATTTATATTTTTTGGATACACAAACTGCCCAGACATTTGCCCTATTACAATGTCTGTAATGGTTGATGTTTACCGAAATTTAACAACAGAGTTTGACAATATTCAGACTATATTTGTCACTGTTGACCCAGAACGTGATACTAAGGAAAAATTATCAAGTTATGTGAATTTTTTTGATAAAAATTTTATTGGGCTAAATGGTGAACCAGAAAATAAAAATAGTTTAGTAAGACAAATTGGTATTGCATACTTTTCTAATAAAGAAAAAGATAATTATTTGGTAGATCACTCTGCGTCTATTTTTGTAATAGATCCAAAAATGCGTTTGATTGCAAAATTATCGCCTCCTCATCAATTAGAAAAAATAATTGATCAATTTAAAAATATAAAAAGGTTTGTTGATGAAAAAGGTTAATGCCATATTTTTTTTTCTACTTTTATTTTTAAATATAAATATTGTTTTAGCAGAAAATAGTCAAAAAATTCATATTTATGATTTATGGATAAATGAAGCTCCACCAACTGCAACTGTTTTAGTTGCATATGTGGTATTAAAAAATAATTCTAAAAGACTGATGACCTTGAATTCAGTTTCGTGTCCGTTATTTTCTTCAATAGAAATTCACCGCAGCATCATAAAAAACGACATCGCAAGTATGGAGAGACATAGCATGTTAGAAATACCATCAAAATCAACTATTAAACTATCGCCTGGTGATTTTCATTTAATGTTATTTAATCCTAAAATACCACTGAATACGCATGATACCCCAATATTTACGTTTAGCTTTTTAGATGGAACACAAATACCAGTGACAGCTACTATTAGAAAACGAAAAGACATGACGCATTAACATTATAATTTAATAAAAACTATAAAATCTCGAGACTCTATTACATGCTAAAACACCTGAAGATTGCAATACTTCACTGTCTACCTCAGCATACATTATCAAAACTTATGCATTTTCTTGCTCGTGTAGAATTCAAACCTTTTAAAAATGCCTTAATTAAACTATTTATTAAGGCTTTTCATGTAGATATGAGTATAGCTGAAAAAGAAAATCCTCATGATTACAAATCTTTTAATGCTTTTTTTACAAGAAAACTTAAAAAAGATGCGCGAAAGATGGTAATCGATGATGATTATATTCTTTCTCCTGTTGATGGGTCTATTAGCCAAATGGGGTATATCAGTAAATATAAATTACTTCAGGCTAAAAATAAAAATTATACTTTAGAGAAGCTTTTAGGTGGTGATACAGATCTTGCTGATAAATTTTTAAATGGCTGCTTTGCAACACTCTATTTGTCACCACGTGACTATCATCGTATTCATATGCCAGTCACCGGTCGATTAATAAAATCAATTTATGTGCCAGGTAATTTATTTCCAGTAAATAGAATAGGTGTTGAAAATGTTGATCAATTATTTTCCCGCAATGAACGTTTCATTAGTATTTTCGAAACACGTCATGGAATGATGGCGCAAATCATGGTTGGTGCAGTACTTGTTGGGAGTATGGAAACGGTTTGGTTAGGTGAAATTACACCGAGTGAAAAACGTACTCTTAGAGTTACTGAATATACTGAAAAGTTTATTGATTTAAATCAAGGTGAGGAATTTGGTCAGTTTAATATGGGATCAACGGTAATTCTTTTATTCCAGAAAGATAGATTGTCATGGTTACCTGATATTAAAAATGATCACCCTATTGAGGTAGGACAGCTACTAGCTAATTCAACAGCATCAGTAAAATAAATTGTCTAATAAAAGGTTATTTACAAGCCGGAAAATGCAGATAGACAAATATGCATTAATGAATCGGGTGCAAGACCAATAAGTAATATTAGTAGACCGTTAACTGTTAATACAGCTCTCATTTGTTGAGACGCTTTAATAGCACTCATGGTCTCGGGTTCGTCAAAATACATGAGTTTGACGATTCGGAGATAATAATAAACACCAATAATTGAAAAAATAACGGCGATTACTGCCAACTCAACAAATCCCGATGCAATCAGTTCCTTTAATACAAACCATTTTGACCAAAAACCAAGAAATGGCGGCACACCTGCCATTGAAAACATCAGAAATAACATAATGAAAGCAAACCAGCTATTACGTATCGACAAACCTTTGAAGTCATCTAGTCGATCCGCTTCTAAATCATAACGCCCTAATAGAATTATCATGCCGAATGTACCCAAACTCATCAAAGCATAGCTGATTATGTAAAACATTGAGCCAGCAAAACCTGAAGCTGTTCCTGCAATGAGCCCAAGAAATAAATAACCAATATGCGCAATAGTAGAATATGCCAGCATGCGTTTAATGTTTGTTTGTGCGATTGCAATAATATTGCCAACCGCCATTGATAAAATTGCCAATAAACTCAAAATCGATTGCCAATCTTCAATAAGAGGCAAAAGCCCATCAACCAATACACGCACCGCCATAGCAAAAGCAGCAAGCTTTGGTGCACTACTGATAAATAGGGTAACCGAAGTTGGGGCGCCTTGGTAAACATCGGGAACCCACATATGAAAAGGCGCGGCGCCCAACTTAAAGGAGATGCCAACAATTAAAAAAATCATTCCATAGACAAGATATGCCCTATCAATATCGCCAGCATTGATTGTATCTACAATATCATTAAATTGTAGTGAACCCGTCAGGCCATAAATCATAGAGATACCATACAACAACATACCTGAAGCTAATGCGCCCAACACAAAATATTTAATTGCAGCCTCTGTCGCAAATGTTGACCTACGTTGCATTGCGACCATCGCATATAATGAGAGTGAAAGTAATTCAAGGCCAAGGTAGATTGAAAGTAAATGATAGGCAGAGGTCATAACCATCATGCCCAACACAGCAAATAATCCAAGTACAAAATATTCGCCTTTTAATAATTCATTTTCTTTTAAATACTCATAGGAATAGAAGAAAACAACAATAGTAATCGCGCAGATAAAACTTTTTAGCAAGGTACTCATCGTATCAGTAATAAAACCGCCATTAAATGCGATATAAGAATAATCTGGGCTATAATAAATTACTGCAGATAAGGTAAGTACTAAGCTTAATTGCGCCATTCGATAAGTCATTTTATGAAGTGGGTCTTTGCTAAACGCATCAACAATCAATACTAAACAAGCCATTAAAAGTAATGTTATCTCTGGTATTAGAAAAATTAAATCTGTTCTCATAATGTCTTCTATAATATTTTTGTTTGTGAAATATGATCAATAAGCTGTTGTATAGTCACATGCATAACATCAAAAAGTGGTGCAGGCCAAACACCAAATAATAATATGACACCCGCAAGTAAAAACAGAATAAATCCTTCCCTTGCATCAATATCTTTTAATTCAGAGACTTCTTCTCTGATAGCTTCACCAAATATAACTCGTTTATACATCCATAAGGTATAAGCAGCTCCTAGTATTAGTGTTAATGCAGCAGTGAATGCAATCCAAAAATTCAATTTAAAACTGCTTAGTATTACTAAAAATTCACCAACAAAACCGGATGTTCCAGGTAACCCGGAATTTGCCATTGCAAATAACATCATAAAAGCAGCAAAATACGGCATACTATTAACCACGCCGCCATAATCTTTAATCATTCGACTATGTAATCTGTCATACATCACACCAACACATAAAAATAAAGCAGCTGAAATAAACCCATGAGAAATCATTTGCATCATTGCTCCTTCCATTCCCATTACAGCACCAGCATTTGAGTTTGTTGCTGCAATAATCCCGAAAGGAATAAAAAAACCTAACGTGACAAAACCCATATGTGAAATCGAAGAATAAGCAATTAGTTTTTTCATATCCTCCTGTACAAGCGCGACAAAACCAATATAAACGATAGCAATTAGTGAAAGTAGAATCATTGTATTAGCAAAATAAAGACTTGCATCGGGGGCAATCGGCAAACTAAATCGTAAAAAGCCATAACCCCCCATCTTCAGCATAATCGCAGCTAGTATGACCGAGCCACCAGTTGGTGCTTCAACATGAGCATCCGGTAACCATGTATGTACCGGCCACATAGGAATTTTGACTGCAAACGCCAAGAAAAAAGCTATGAAAATTAGTTTTTGTGCTGTTAGCCCTAAGGGCGCTTCTTGTGAAAGCTGAATATTAAAACTGCCTGTAACTGAATATAAATAAAGAAGTGCGACTAACATAAATACAGAGCCAAAGAATGTATAAAGAAAGAATTTTATTGTAGCGTAAACACGATTAGGTCCACCCCAAATACCTATAATCAAAAACATAGGAATAAGCATGGCTTCCCAAAACACATAAAACAAAATACTATCTAATGCAACGAAAACACCGTTCATTAACCCAGTAAGCACTAAAAAAGAACACATATAATAGGAAATATTTTTATCAATCACTTCCCATGCGGCAACTATTACAAGAATCGTCGTGAAAGTTGTAAGAATAATTAATGGTAAGGCTATACCATCAACACCTAAATGATATTTTATAGAAAAAGATTCAATCCAATAAAATTCTTCAACAAATTGCATTCCAAGGAAGTCATTATCAAATTGATAATAAAGCAGAACAGATAATAAAAAAGTGCTGATACTAATAATAAAAGAAAAATGTTTAACAACTCTTTCTTGTTGGTCACCAATAATTAGTGTCCAAATTCCACCCAAAATTGGCAGCCAAATCAGCATACTTAAAATAGGTAGATTATCTAAATTCATTTTAATTAATGCGGCAATCCATGCACAAAAATGGCTAACAATGAAAGTAATCCAATAATAACTGAAAAGGCATAGTGATAAAGATAGCCTGACTGAATATTACGAATTATATTTGAAAAAACACGAATACTTTTTGCAGAACCATTTACTATTAAACCATCAATTATTTTTGTATCGCCAAACTGTGAAAGAAAAGATCCTATTTTTCTAGCGCCGCTTGCAAACACAATTTGATTAAACTTATCAAACCCATATTTATTAATAAGTATCTGATGAATAAATTCAATCCGATTAACAAATTTACCCGGAAGATCGGGGTACTTGATATAGCATAACCATGCAACAAATATTCCTAAGAAAGCTAAGTAAACAGGAGGGTATAAAAATGCATGAGTAATAAAATAAAAAACACCGTGATATTCTGCTGAAATTTTTGACAATACATCATGTTCGGGTGAAACATAAATAGCGCTTCCAAAATAATTACCAGTTAAAAGCGGTTCTACTAAAAAAAGTCCAAGTAGTAGTGAGGGAACCGCAAGAACCAGTAGCGGGGTGGTCACCACAGCGGGGGCCTCATGTAAATTTTTCCAAGTTTCCCTATTCATATTTTCTTTTCCGAAAAAAGTCATAAAAAAGAGCCGAAAACTATAAAGCGCAGTCACAAAAACACCAGATAACACTGCGTAATAGGCAAAATTTGATGCAGGCAGTGTCGAATGATGGACTGCCTCAATAATTATATCTTTTGAAAAAAAGCCAGATGTTCCAGGAAATCCAATTAACGCTAGCGTTCCAACAAGACAGGTAATAGACGTGATTGGCATATATTTAAAGAGTCCGCCCATCTTTCGCATATCCTGCTCATGATGCATCACAATAATAACTGCTCCTGCTGCTAAAAATAAAAGCGCTTTGAAAAAAGCATGAGTAACAAGATGAAACATTGCTGCAGCATATGCAGATGCACCTAATGCCACTGTCATATAACCTAGTTGAGATAAAGTTGAATAAGCAACAACGCGTTTAATATCATTTTGAACAAGGCCGAGTAACCCCATAAACAATGCCGTAATTGAACCAATCACTAAGATAAAATTTAATGTGGTAACAGATAATTCAAATAATGGAGACATTCTAGATACCATGAAAATACCTGCGGTCACCATAGTTGCTGCATGAATAAGCGCAGAAATAGGAGTTGGTCCTTCCATCGAATCAGGCAACCATACATGTAAAGGGACTTGTGCTGACTTACCCATCGCACCGATGAATAAACTAAGACAAATTACCGTCATTACCGACCAGGATTCACCATTAATAATAGTAATGGTGGTATCTTTATGTTGTTCAAGATTATTAAATACATCGATGTAATCTAATGTATTGAAGTACATTAATATTGCTGCAATACCAAGTAAAAAACCAAAATCTCCAACTCTGTTAACAATAAATGCTTTTAAATTGGCAAAAATAGCGCTCTCTTTTTTATACCAAAACCCAATTAATAAATAAGAGACTAAACCGACTGCCTCCCAACCAAAAAATAATTGTAAAAAATTATTGGCCATAACTAACATCAACATAGCGAATGTAAATAAAGAGATATAACTGAAGAAACGTTGATAACCAGGGTCATCATGCATATAACCGATGGTGTATATATGAATCATCCATGAAACAAAACTAACCACTACCATCATTGTAGCTGAGAGTGGATCTATCAAAAAACCAATTTGGAAATCAATACCGCCACTAGTTAACCAAGTATAAACAGCCTCGTTATAATCAGGAGCACTATTAATTACGTGGTGCTTGTATACAATCATTGAAAGTAGGCTTGATATTGCAACACCAACAATTGTTACCCAGTGTGCACCAGCCCGGCCAATGGAATTGCCAAATAAGCCTGCAACCAATGAGCCAAGAAGTGGGGCTAACACAATAGATAGATATATTGTTTCCATGTGATTAAACATGCCCTACCCCTTCATACTATCGAGCTCACCGACATTTATCGTATCCCGATTACGAAACATCACAACTAGGATAGCAAGTCCGATTGCAGACTCAGCGGCAGCTACTGTTAGAATAAAAAAGACGAATACCTGGCCATGAATATCGCCAAGAAAATGAGAAAATGCGATAAAATTAATGTTGACAGAAAGTAACATTAATTCGATACACATTAATAGGATTAATACATTTTTTCGATTAAGAAAAATACCCGCTACACTAATACAAAATAATAATGTTCCGAGTAATAACACTTCAGGTAATGTAATCATAGATTACCCTTCCTTATTCTCGGTTTTCATTTTAACGACACGCAATCTATCTTCTTTTTTAACATTTACTTGCTCAGTTGGGTGAATAGATTTGGTAATTTTCGATTTACTCATACTCAAAGAAATTGCAGCAATAATTGCGACTAATAGAATTGCTCCTGCAATCTCGAATTGGTAAAGGTAATCGGTATAAATTGCACGGCCAAGGAGTTCTGTATTACTTATAGTTGTTGTGGTGCTTACTTGTTTATATGTAGCTGTGGCAAAATAATCTGAACCGACA
>MDTG01344781.1_pt1 | contig 17269 bp, 21 predicted proteins | sample 811421 | NCBI WGS metagenome assembly MDTG01 (sample SAMN05326645, study PRJNA326480) | marine metagenome | isolation source: seawater | place: Pacific Ocean: South East | collected 2011
ACTTTTAATATTTGTATGAAGCTCAACTATTTTTAAAAATCTTCTTAAAACAAAATCATGACAATTTGGATCTGTATTTCTTTCAAACTTATATGCTGCTTCCGAGTTAATGCCATATTTTATTGTCTTGCCTATAATTTGTTCAGGATCAAAATGTGCGCACTCTACCAAAACTGAAGTTGTTTTTTTATTACATGCAGTTTCTTTACTACCAATAACTCCAGCTAAATTAATTACTCTATGACTATTGTCATAAAATACCAAATTATTTTCTTCTATAGAAATTTTTTTGTCTAAAAGAGTTTCAAATTCAGTTTTACTTTCAATAAAATCTAATCTAATTGGCTCTATAATTTTTGCCAAATCATAACAATGTGTGGGCTGTCCAGTCTCGTATGAAATATAATTTGATATATCTGTGAAGAAATTATTTTTTTTAATATCCAGGTCTAAAAAGAAGTCATTTAAGAAGTCTTCATATTTATTAGGTATTTCGTCTATTTCAATCTTTAAAAAAGAGATTTTTCTACAATATTGAGAGCAATTGTTAATGAATTGCATATCAAAAGACTTGATTTCTGGTTCATAAATTTCATTACAATTTAAAATCTTATAAAATAAGCCCAAATCTCTTAACAATCCATACAATGAGAGACAGTCACCTCTATTGGGTGTAAATTCTAAATCGAATATCCCATTAACGACTTCGTGCTCATGTCCAAGCTGAAATAGCTTCTCTGATAGTTCTTCTATGCTAGGATTTGATTCAATATTTTTTACTAGATGTTTGTATGAAATTTTCATTTGAATTGACTCAAAAAATCTAGATTTGACTTATAAAAATCTCTAATATCAGTTACTCCAAACTTGAGCATTGCTATTCTTTCAACACCTAGACCAAATGCAAAGCCAGAATACTTATCACAATCAATCTTACAATTTTCTAAAACTAATGGGTTAACAATCCCGCATCCTAAAATCTCAAGCCATTTTCCATCATCAGATAATATATCTACTTCTGCCGAAGGTTCAGTAAATGGAAAATATGATGGTCTAAATCTTATTTCTACATCTTTACCGAAAATTTCATTTATTAACCTATAAACAAGATCTTTAAGATTTGCAAAGCTTACATCTTTATTGATGTAAATCCCTTCAATTTGGTGGAACATTGGTAGATGAGTTGCATCATCATCTTTTCGATATACTTTTCCACCAGAAATAAATGCTAGAGGAGGTTTTTTTTCAAGCATACCTCTTATTTGAACTGGTGAAGTATGAGTTCTTAATACATTTGTTTGATTATTTACATAAAATGTATCATGCATTTGTCGGGCAGGATGAGATTTTTTGATATTTAGCATATCAAAATTAAATTCCTCTGTTTCTATTTCGGGTCCATCCACTATTTCAAATCCAAACGAAATTAAAAGATTCATAATTGAATCTTTTACGAGATTTATAGGATGATAAGTTCCAACTTCTTTATTAAACTTTGGGTAGATGGAATCTTTGGAATCTGGCATCAGACCCACTAACTAGCCAATAGCCTTTTCAACAATCTTCTTAAAAGTTTGGTTATCCGATATAGCTAATTCTGAAAGTATCTTTCTGTCTATAGTAATATTTTTACTAGTTAAAGAGGATATGAGTTTACTGTATGAAACTCCAAGCTCTCTTGAGCCCGCATTTATTCTAGATATCCATAGCGATCTAAAAGATCTTTTTCTATTTTTTCTATCTCTGAAAGCGTATTGCAATGATTTAATATTTGACTGTTTTGCTGTTTTATACAAACGGCTTCTTGCTCCATAATGACCTTTTGTAGAATTAAGAACTTTTTTATGTTTCGCTTTTGCAGTAACAGATTTTGTAACTCTTGGCATAATGGTTACCTCTTAATTAGCTTAAGAGCCATTTTTAAAACTGTACCATTCATCTTATTTAAACCTCTATTATGTCTTTTTCTTTTCGTAGTTTGTTTAGTAAGAATGTGATTCCTATTTGCGCTTCTGCTTTTAAGAGAAGACCCTGTCTTTTTGAAACGCTTTGACGCTCCTGAATGTGTTTTTAATTTATATCCCATGTCAGTTAATTATTCTTTTTAAGAGGAGAAAGCACCATCATCAGTTGTCTTCCCTCTAAAGATGGTTCTTGATCTACTTGAGCAAAATTTTCCAACTCATCTATAATTTTGTTAAGCAATTTAAGTCCCATATCACTGTTTAAAATTTCTCTTCCCCTAAAACGGACGCTTATTTTAGTCTTATCTCCATCAAGAATAAAGCTTTTTATTTTTTTTAATTTTGTGTTGTAGTCTCCTACATCTGTTGAAGGTCTAAATTTGATTTCCTTAGTTGTAGTTTTTTTTACCCTAGTTTTTGAATTAGGGCCGCTCTTCTTTTTATCAAACAAATGTTTTCCATAGTCGAGAATTTTACAAACAACAGGATCTGAACTTGAAGGAGAAACTTGAACTAAATCTAAATTGGAGTTTTTTGCCTTTGAAAGTGCCTCTTCTGTAGATATTACTCCTTCTTTTTTTCCATCAGAATTTATTAGTAAAACCTTCTCAGCGCTAATTCTCTCGTTAATAGGAGTTTTTTGTTTTTTTTCAGTAACTATGGCTTTTTCCTTTAAAAGATTTTAAAAGTGAGAATCATCTAGAAATTTTGATTTTGCATATCATATAGACCAGAATTTTAAACTAAAAAAGAGTTTTATCAAACAAAAGATTAGAATGTTTATGGCTGTAAATAATATGATTCCCAGTCATTATTATATTTTTTGAAGACTTTTCTTTTATTAATTCTAGACGGATGTCCCTCCCAAAATTCAATTAAATAAGGTGTAAGTGAAAATCCACCCCAATAATCAGGTCTTTTTAATTTTTCGTTATTATTTAATGTATTCTCAAAGTTTTTTACAACCTCTTCATATGAACTAATAATTTTAGATTGACGAGAGCTTATTGCCAAAGAGTTTTTTTTTGAATCTCTCTTATCAAAATGTGAGTTAGAGAAATCTTTAGAAGTCTTTTTTATGACTGCTTTGATTCGAATCTGAACATTAATAGAGTCCCAGTATAATAAAGCAGATATTTGATCATGATTAAAAAATTCTAAGGCTTTAGGTGAATTATAATTAGAGAAAAATATCCATTCTTCATTAAGAATATATTTCAGATTAACTAATCTAGAATTAACTTCTTTTTTATCTATATCGTATGAGCTTATAGAAATTGCTTCAACATTATTTTGACCTTGATCTATAGCATTTTCGTAGTATTCCCTTAATTTAAGGTATGGTTCAGTAGTTGGAAATTTAAAGAATTCTATCATTACAAATGGTATTATAATTAACAATAAAACATACACAAATTTATGTCTAAAAAGATTTCAGTTGTCAGTGGAGGATTTGACCCAATTCACTCAGGTCATATTGAATTATTGAAAAATGCAAAAAAATTGGGAGATAAATTAATTGTTTTATTAAATGACGATGCATGGCTTGAAAAAAAGAAAGGTAAAGCATTTATGCCCTTCAAAGAAAGAGAAATAGTCGTTAAAAATATGAACATGGTAGATGAAGTACTTAGCTTTGATAATGACGATATTGGTTCATGCATAAATGGTTTAAAAAAGGTTAAGGAACTCTACCCTCAAGACAAAATAACATTTTGTAATGGAGGAGATCGGGGCTCAAAAAACACTCCAGAGATGGAGATCGAAGGTATTGATTTTGAGTTTGGGATTGGTGGAGATAATAAATTAAATTCTAGTAGTTGGATATTAAAAGATTGGAAATACTATAAAGAACAAAGATTATGGGGCGATTTCTATAATTTGTTTGAAGATAATGAGGTGAAAGTTAAGGAATTGATAATTCATCCTGGAAAAGGAATGAGCTTTCAAAAACATAACTATAGAAATGAGATTTGGTTGATTTCAAAAGGGTCATGTTTTATGAAATTTAGCAAAAATAATCCAAATGAAACTGAAGTCTATCATCTTAAAAAACACGATCAATTTAAAATTGAAATTGGTCAATGGCATCAAGCATATAATGAGTCAGATAAACCATGTCATATTATAGAAATTCAATTTGGCCCAAAAACAATTGAGGAAGACATTGAAAGATTGTATCTGTATGGCGATGAGAAAAAATAAATTCCTATGGAATTTCAATATTCTTAAAGTTCAATCCTTCTTTGTCTTTTTCTGACAATATGGGTTCTTGATCAAGATTCCAATCAATATTAAGTTCAGGATCATTCCAAAGCAATGTTCTTTCAGATTTATTATCATAATAATCTGATGTTTTATATGTTACATAATTTTCTTCCTCAAGAGTAACAAAACCATGAGCAAAGTTTTTTGGAACAAATAGCTGTTTTTTGTTTTCGTTGGAGAGGATAAGTGAGTAGTAATTACCAAATGTTTTAGATTCTCTTCGTAAATCAACAACAACATCTAAAATTTTACCCTTAATAACTTGTACTAGTTTTGCTTGAGAATTATTTAACTGATAATGTAATCCTCTCAAAACATTTTTTTTTGAGAAAGATATATTATCCTGTACAAAATTATGATTACTTAAAGTCATTTCATTAAACAGCTTCTGATTAAAAGCTTCATAAAAAAAACCTCTTTCATCACTATAAATATCTAGATCGATTTCAAGTAAGCCATCTATAAAAGTTTCAGTGCATTTCATTTAGTCTAATATTTCTCTTAAATAATCGCCATATTCATTATTATATTCTGAAGATAACTTATGAAGATCCTCTTCATTTATAAAATTGTTATCAAAAGCAATCTGTTCAATACATCCAATTTTTCTACCTTTTCTTTTTTGATATGAAGCAATGTTTTGTGATACTTCAATCAAACTTGAGTGAGTACCTGCATCAAACCAAGACACCTGTTTTAATTTTCTTAACTCTAATTTTGAGCTACGTAAATATATTTTATTAAGATCTGTTATTTCAAGCTCTCCTCTACTGCTTGGCTTAAGATCTTTTACATATTCACACACGTTATCATCATAAAAATATAAGCCACTTACTGCCATATTACTTTTCGGATTAATAGGCTTCTCTTCAATATTTAAAATTTTATTTCCGTCAAAATTTATTACTCCATACCTCTCAGGATCTTTTACCTCACAGCCAAAAATTGACGCCACATTTGATCTTGATGAGGATATTTTTATTTCATCTTCTAAATTTCCACCATAAAAAATATTATCACCAAGGATCAAAGTAACATAATCATTATCAATAAAATCTTTACCTATTATGAAGGCTTCAGAAATGCCACGAGGTTCATCTTGAATTTCGTATGTAATATTTATTCCGAGATGAGATCCATCTTTTAAAAGATTAGTGAATAAACTCTGATCTTTCTCAGTTGTAATTATCAAAATATCCTTAATCATACTTTGCATTAGAGTAGATAACGGATAATAAATCATTGGTTTATCAAAGACTGGAAGGATTTGTTTGCTTAATGATGTAGTTAAAGGCAATAACCTTGTTCCGCTCCCACCAGCTAGAATTATGCCTTTCCTTTTTTTCATTTAGGTATACTCCAATATATTTCTTTAAAATTTTTTTTCAATAAATTTTCCCAAGACGGAATTGTAATATTAAAAACATTTTTTATTTTATCTTTAGATAGATGAACATAATAAGGTCTCTTTGCAATATTTGAAGACCTATCAGAAGTTATTGGAAAAATATCAGCTACGAATTTATTATCAATTTTTAGACTCATCTCTTTAATCTTTAAGGCGAAGTTGTACCAATTTGTTACACCCATTGATGACAAATGATATGTTCCAAAATTATCAAAAAAAGTCTTACTTTCAATTAAATGTTTAATTATATCAGCAATGAAATAGCAAGAAGTTGGTGATCCGAATTGATCATTAACAACACTTAAAGAATTTTTTGATAGTCCATTTGTAATAATACTTTTTACAAAATTATGGCCATATTCCGAATATAACCAACCAATTCTAAAAATATAATGGCTTACTCCAGAGCTCTCTATTATATTTTCACCAGCAAGCTTAGAAACACCATAGACTGATAGTGGTTTTTTTGTATAGTTTTCATTTAATTTTTTTTGACATTTACCATCAAAGATATAATCAGTTGAAAAATGCATGAGCACTGCACCTATTCTTTTTGATTCCTCAGATAGCTTTTCTAGTGCAAAAGCATTTACTTGCATAGCTAAATGTTCGTTTGATTCAGCCAAATCAACTTTTGTGTATGCAGCGCAATTTATTATTAAATTTGGAGCATAATCTTTAATTAAATTTATGTTGCTCATATCGAGCAAATTCAAATCCTTTCTGCTAGCTAAAAAAATTTCGTGATTTGTTTTTGACAGAGAATATTTTAATGACTTTCCTAGTTGACCTTCGGATCCAAGAATAAGAATTTTTAGAGTTTCCTTAGGAGAGATCATCAAGATACCAGTCTATTGTTTTAGATATACCTGAATCAAAATCATTTAATGGCATCCAACCTTTCTTCATTAACTTTGTTGAATCTATTGCGTACCGTCTGTCGTGTCCTGGCCTGTCATCAACATAATCTATTAAATGTGAAAGCTCTTCAAAGTTAGATACGCCTTTATCGCAAAGTTTTTGCATAATTATTTTAATAACATCAATATTTTTAATCTCATTATTTCCACCAATATTATATTTCTCTCCGATTTCTTTTAATGACAGTATCTTTTCTATTGCCATAATATGATCATCAACAAATAACCAATCTCTTATCTGTTGTCCGTCACCATAGACAGGAATTTTAATTTTTTTAATACAATTGCTGATAATCTTTGGTATAAATTTTTCTTGATTTTGAAATGGTCCATAATTATTTGAACAATTTCCAATTATCACAGGAAGAGAATATGTTCTTTGCCAAGCCATTGAAAGCATGTCTGAGGATGCTTTTGACGCAGAATAAGGTGAGCTTGGTAAATAATTATTTTTTTCTGTAAAAGGGTCATCACCGATTTCAAGATCTCCATATACTTCATCAGTTGAGACATGAAAATATATAAAATCTTCTTGCTTCTTAGAAGATAAACCTTTGAAATATTGAGTACATGATTTCAGCAAGTTGTATGAACCAAAGATATTAGTGTCTATAAAAATATCTGGAGCATCAATTGAGTTATCAACATGAGATTCAGCTGCAAAATGAAGAACTATCTCAGGTTCAAAATCTTTAATAAGTGAAAAAAAGTTTTTATCTCTGATATCGAACTGTTTGAATTCAAAATTATCTCTATTAGTGATGTGAGAAATTGATTCAAAATTGGCAGCATAAGATAAGCTGTCAATTCCCAATAATTCATATCCTTCTTTTTTGGAAAAATATCTTGACGCAGCAGAACCTATAAAACCTGCACAACCAGTTATTAGTATTCTCATAATTAGATTTTTTCTCTATTTAAATAGTACTTTTTAATGCCATAAATCATCCAGCAGAGACAATTATACATTGAAAGCAACATACTTAGTTTCGCTTCTTCTCTGCAAACAAGCCACTGAAACCATAGTGCCCTATATTTATTTCTAGAAATTGAATTAGGTATTAGATTATAGGTTCCTAATGATTTTTGAATTGGTTTAGCGTATTCAATTTGATTGAGGATTCTGTAAAAAAAAACTAAATCATTTCTAGCAATATAATTGCCAAACTGAGGAATGAAATTTAGCTTACCTAGATCAATGAAAGTTGTTAAACATGACAATGGATTGCCTCTTAAAATATTATCTTTAGTTATGATTTCGAGGGTTGGTAAATATGCATCAATATATTTATTTTTTTCACAGTCAAAACGTTTATAGCCAGAAAATATAACTCCTTTTGAATCAGTAATTAAATTTGACATTACTTCTAAATAATTAGTTTGCCAATTATCATCGCTATCTATAAATGTTAAAAAATCTCCAGTAATTTTATTTAAACCATAATTTCTTGCTCCTCCAGGGCCAGGCTCATTATTATTTGAGAAAATTCTTACTCTTTTATCAATGGCAAGCTCCTCAAGTTCTTTCCTTTCATTCGCATGAGATTTATCATCAACTATTATCCACTCAAAATTTTTGTAAGTTTGATTAATCACGCTCTTATAAGTATCAGTGAATGTTTGATATGAGTTTTTGTACGGGGTTATTATTGATATTTTCATTATCTAGGCAATTAATGGTGGATAAGTAATTGACGCAACAATTAAAAATGAAAATAACAATGCCATAACTGCAATTATAAATGAAATTGTTCTCGGTCCTGTTGTAATAATTTTTTTTGATACAAGAATAGAGCCAAAAAAAGCTGCATACAAACCAAGCCTATCATAGTAAGACTCCAAATTAAAAAATGGTAAAGTTAGAAAAATCCCCGTTATAAGAAGTAAGTCACACTCAGAAAAGTTTTTCCTTTTAATAATGAATATCGATAAACATAAAATTGAAAATACACCATAAATTATTCTATTATCATTATCTACAGATGGCTGGAAAGGAATCATAAATGACAAAAATAAATAGATTACTAAAGCACTAGAAATCAAGAGAAATCTAAATTTGTAACTCTTAAATAACTTTAAAACAAACAGTGGTAGAAATATTAATGCAGAGTTATGACAAATAACTGCTAATAAGAAAAAAAATAATGAAAATAAAAATTTATTCTTTGTCATTGAAATAATCATTATCACAAGAAAAACTAGTGCCAAGCCTTGTCTTAAAGCACTTAATGCTAATAAATTAACGTAAGGCGTTAAACATACAAAGAAAGTGAGAACAAATAAAATTATTTTTACTCCAGATAAAGATTCATGATTAAATTTTTTATTGATTATCTCTTCTTTAATTAATTGAAATGAATAAAAAAATAATAGTGAAAAAAGAACAGAGGAAAAAATTTTCAAGCCAAAATAATCTATATTAGAATCAATTCTTGTGAAAAGATCTATAATAGACCATGACAATATCTCTCTTAGTTTAAAAAAATTTTGTGTAACACTTAATTCTGCAGCATTCGTATATGACTTATAGTCAGGTCCTGTTATATTGAGACCAATTAGTATAAAAAGGTATGTCAGAAAAATACCTAAAGTCCAAATGTAAATTTGTTTGATAATCATAACTATCTAAGTTTTATAAAAAAATTTCTAATATAAGCTATAAATATCCTTATTATCTCAAATGGTCTATGAGGAGGAAGAAATCTTCTCTCGTTTACAAAAGTTTCATCTAAACGAACCCTTGTGAACTTTATGTTAAAAGCTATAGGCTTCAGGTTATGTTTTTTTGTAACTAACCTCATTAATCTTTCTCCATTAATGCCCTTTTCTATGTTAATCAATTCGTTTAGATAACGAATTCTATTCTTTATAAGACTTGCCGCTTTACCTTTCGATATTAAAAATCTATCACTAATTCCGTTCTGCCAGTCATATGCAGATACGATAAATTCATCATGTTTTAATTTTTTTGAATATTCGTAAATATTTTTATCAAAAGAATCTATATGAATATCATCCCTGCAAAATATGACAACTTCATCATTTTCAGTCTTAATTAGATCACTGTTTAGTAAGTTAAGTTGTTTTAGCAAATTAATTGAAGATTTATGATTATCCCCATGCAAACATTTACTATTTTTAATTAAACTAAATAAATCTGGAGTGTTTTTTTTCGGTTCGTAATTAATAAAAATTGGTTTTTTATTATGGAATGTGCAGCCAGTAATTTTTGAGACTTCACCAAAGTCTCCGGATCTTTCATTTGAAATATTATTTTCAGTTTGTACAAGATGAAGTACTGAAGTGTTAGTGAAGTATTTTAAAGAGGTCTTTATCAGTTTTTTTTCAATAGAAGGCAAAGTTTTTTTTAGTCCTCTTCCAATGCCATAGAATATAAATTTAGCATTCATGACATTATTTTTAATTTGAAAATAATTTTAAAAAAATGATAATTAAATTTCTTAATGATTTTTTCAAATATACTAATATTATGATCTGAAATTTTTATAGGAAATTTTTCTAGATCATACAACATAATTGGAATATTGTTATCGTTAAGAGTTTTTCTAAGAAATAATTGATCCCTAGGAACATATTTTTCTAAGAGATTTATAATTTCATCAAAACAAAGATCAAGCTTGGACGATTTTTTTCTGAGCATTACACCAGACTGACATAGATTATTCATATCATCATGAAAAGAATTTAAAAAGGAGCTTACTAGATAATATTGCTTCAAATTTATTTTTTTTCCCATTAAACATGCTTTAAGTTCATTATTTAAAGAATTTCTGAGAGGATGTTTTGCCACAGCTATGTCAGCACCTGATGAAATAAAATTCTTGATAAGCATATCTAAGTTTTCCATGTAAATATTTCCATCAATCCAAACTCTTATATCTGCATTACTTTTGAAATTTGAAAATTTTATTTTTCTAGACAAATATCTATTTTGATTTGTTAGCTCATTTAAATTAATACCCAAAAATTTTGATGCTTCTTTTTTTGAACAAATTTGCAAATTTGTGATGTCATATACTGTTGAATTAATTGGGAGAATATTATCGTAATTTCCAATTACGCTTCGTACTAATTCAATTTTCATTTGGGAATCTAGAAATATCTAGTACTCATTACAATTGATGAATGTGTATTTAAGTCTTCAGAATCTCTTACAAACGGTTTCATATCTTCTGACACACTTTCCATACTAATACCATCACTCAACTTAAATTTAATAATGTCAAATAAATTTAAGCCTTCTTTCTTAATTAAATATTCGTGATGAGAAATAGGCATTCTATTTATCCATTGGAATGTATTAGATTTTTCTAGGGATTTATACACTTTATTTGATAATCCATATTGGCCATTCCATCTAAAAGAAGTTCCATGAGATTTGAAATCTATATGATTATATGAAATTCCGTATTCGCTGAGATTTGATTTCTGAAAATTATATATTTCACTTAGGTTATCACAATGTTCTAATACTGCTTGGCTATATATCAAATCAAATCTATATTTCATTTGATGGTCATCTAAATCATATGGGGCAAAATATTTAATTTCACTTAGTGCATTTTTTACATCTTCATCTGACACACTTCTAATTTTTGTTAATAATTCTTCCTCAAGATAATCAAATAGTCCTTTTAAATCTATTGATTCATTAAATCTGTTTGATTCCAATAAATGACTTAAACTTTCAAGTGAATCTATTTTTTTTAGATATTTAAGAGCCTTTCTACATGCCATTAAAGAAATAGACTCATCTAGATATGGATGCGCATCAAATGCAATGTATTCTGATTTATAAATAATCATATACAAAAGGCCGATCGCAACTGAGTCACCTGGTCCAAACTCACAAACACTTTTAAAATTTATCGAATTTGTTCTGTCAACATTCTTAACTTTTAAAAAATAAGTTTGTAATAAGAAAATGTGCGCAACATATTTACCTTCTGAGGATCCGCCAGTTTGATTTTTCTGAGGAAAATAATTGTTATAGAATGGAAGAATGCTTTTTTCAATACCAGTATCAGTAAGGAAATATTTTATTTTCTTTAATAATGACATGATTTTTATAACGTTTTGATTGAAAATTTTTTGATAATAATATCATAATAAAAACTGTCCATATAATGAGCATGCTTACTAAAGTAGACCTTATCATCTCCGTATATTGAAAATTTCTCTTCGGGAGGTTTGTTTGTAATTCCATCTATAAATATTTCACAAAATTTTGGCGCCTCTTTTATAGCCAACATTATTGAAAAAATTCCCATAGAGGGTCTATAAATTAGAGACATTTTTAATTTGAGAGTATATTGAATTAAAAATTTAATCTTATTGATCATCCCAGGTATTCTAAAAAATATTTTTAATTTTTGTCTTGATGAAAATGAGTAATCAAAAAATTTCCATTTATCCTTTGAAGATATGAATGCCACATCCTCTAATGAAATTTTTTTTTGTTTAACTAATTTTTTTCTGTTATCAAGCTTTATTGGTCCTTGAAAAACAAAAATTTTCTTTGCGGATAATTGAAAATATTTTGAATATTTTTTTAATCTAATCTTGTTAGACTTCTTATGAGATAATCCCTCGATAGGTGGTAATGAATTAAGTATATCTTCATTAAACAAAAATGCATCGCTAGTAATTACATGGCAGTTTGAAATAGATTTTAATCGTGAAAATGAAGAATTAGCACAATAAATTTGATCAAAGTTCGAGTTTTCTATTGTGTGATTTGAACCGGATCCAACTACTAATATTTTTTTATTCAATTTTTTTTGGAAAAAGTAATGAAAAAATCAAAATTAAAAACAATGAAATAAAAATTGAGGATATTAAAAACAAGAACCTATCTGGAAATGATTTTTTTTCAGGAAGAAATGGCTTGTCGATAATCTTTAAAACGTAATCATCGTTAACATTCGTTATCATTAAATCTTTTATTTGATTTTTGATTAAGTTAGCAATTACGCCCTTCACTTCCGGAACATTTGTTTCTGCAATAACTGTATTTAGATATTTAAGTGACAAATTAGCTTCATTAGCTTCTTTTTCTCTCACATAGGTATTAAAAGATATTATTAAATTTTCAAGCCATCTTTTTGCAATTAGAGGAGACTCATGTTGAATTTTTAGTGTCAAATAATTTTCCAACGTATCTTCTTCTTCAATATAAAAATAGCTTGAAAACTCTTTTTGAGAAAGTAACAGTGAAGGTGATCCTCCTGGAAAAAGGTTTGAATTCCATGTTTCACTATCAGGATTATAAATATCAACATCAAATACATTGATATTTGAATCTTTTTCAAATGATTTAAAAGCATGAAGCTCTTTTAAAAAAGATTTATTTTTTTTTACATGATACTCAAAAAAAGTTCTCGATTTTAATAATCTTAATACATATCCTTTTCTTGAAGATCCCATATTTGTACTAAATACTGCAAGAGGATTTAATGCTGAACCAATATCACCTAGAGAATTTCCTGTGCTACTGGAAGAAGAAGACTCTTTAATTGAAACCACAGAGGTGGATGTATATTCATTTGGAATGCTTATTAATATAATTGATGAGATTAGGGTAACAGCTAATAAAAATCCTAAATAAACATATCTTCTAGAACTAATATCATTAATTAATTTTGTAAGATTAATTTCTTCTTCGAAGACTTTATACTCTTTTTCACTCATTACTTTATATTATAGATTTTTTCAAACCTTAATAGAACTTTTTCAAGGCCCATGATTTCCTTTGTAAGATTTTCTTGACTATTTCCAATAAAAAAACCATGTTTGTCGATGTATTTAGAATTTTCAAGGTTACCATATATCGAATATTTGAAATAACTAAGTAATTTTTTATTTTTAGTGAAATCTCCAGAAACTATTGGCCTTGTTTCAATGTTATTTTTGGTTAAAAACTTAATGAGATTTTCTCTATTAACAGACTCGTTTAGAATAATAGCAAAACCGAACCAACTGCTAATATGAATTTCTTCTTGAGTTTTTAACCAACTAAATTTGGAGGCAATTTTCTTGAATAAGGCTGCATTTTTTCTTCGAGACTTCACTATTGAATTTACTTTATCGAGTTGCTCAATACCAATGGCTCCTGACATTTCAAGAGGCCTAACATTGTATCCAGGAAGCACAAATTTAAATGACTCATTGAATTCATTTCTGCTTTTAAGTCCAGTTATGATATTTCTTCTTGGAAGATTTCTCGTCCACCCGTGAGCCCTCAAGGACAAAAGAATTTGATAGAGCTCTTTATTTTTTGTAAGAATAAAGCCTCCCTCCATAGTGGATATATGATGTGAAAAAAATGAGCTATGAGAACCCATCAAACCAAAATTTCCAGAATATTTATTATCGAATTTTGATCCAAGCGATTCGCAATTATCTTCAATTAAATAAATGTCTCGGTTTTTGATAATTTTTTTTATTTCATAAAAATTATTTGGATTTCCAAGCAAATTGACTGCAAAGATCATCTTTGTTTTTTTTGAAATTGCTTTTTTTAGACTCTTTGTGCAAAGATTAAGAGTATTAATATCTATATCAATAAATTTGACCTTTAATCCGTATTGCTGCAGAGGAGCATATGTCGTTGACCATGATACAGATGGAACGATAACTTCGTCTCCATATTTTAAAGGATTATTTTTTTTAAAAAATAGAGAAGCTATCATTAAAAGATTGGCTGAGGATCCAGAATTGACCATTACGCAATATTTTGAATTAAACTGTTTTGCGCATTTATCTTCAAACTTCTTAACATAGTGACCCATTGTGAAATTACCAGACTTTATTACTTTTTGAATGGCTGCATATTCCTTTTGATTCCAGGTCTCTGTAGCTAACCTATATTTCATTTATCTTCCTATCTTTGTAATAATCATACACAAATTTTATACCTTCATTTAAAGGAGTAAATTTGAAATCAGGAAAAAAATTTCTAAATTTACTGATACAAACATCTTTTCTATGTTGTCCGTTTGGATAAGATGGGTTATACACAATTTTCATGTTCTCAGAAGAACAAGTTTTTACAGCAATTTTTGCTATTTCATCTATTGATAGATTTTCAGGAGGTGCAACATTAAAGCTTGCATTGATATTTTTTTTAACATATTGCTCAATAATCAAAGTAAAATCCTCAACGAACATAAACTGTCTTAAGGGAGTTCCGTCTCCATAAAGCTCTAGTTCATTCAAGTTAGACTTTTGGTGCTTTATGATCTTAAAAATTAAGTCATTAACATAATGAGTTCTACCAAAATGACTATCTGTGACAATTCCATATAAATTAGAAGGTATCAAATAATTATAATTAACGTCATACATTGTCTTATAAGAATCCAACTGAACTGCATGTGTTCTTTTTGCATAACCATATGAAAATAAGTCTTTATGCGGAGGTCCTAAATGTAACACCTCCTCTTTCATCGGATATTCATTCAATTGATCAGGGAAAATACAGGTACTTAGTATTCCTAAAAAATTTTTAATTTCATGCTCATATGCAGCTTTAGTAAGAAGAGTATTCATAATAATATTTTTATCTAAATAACTTATCTTATCGATAGAATTATCGTGATGATTTCCTACATGAGCAGCTAAATGAATAATATAATCATATTTTTTATTAGATAGAAAACTTTCAATACTTCTTTGATTGGTTAAGTCTAATTCAGAAGATGAGGGATAATCAGCATTAGTCAATCTTGATTTTAATGACGAACCAACCATCCCTGATCCGCCAGTGACAAGGATATTCATAAAATCTTTAAAGTCTTTTCTATATCGGACTCCATCATTTCAGAAATTAATGAGTCAACGTCATATTTGGGATTCCAGTCCAGTACTTGTTTTGCTTTAGTTGGATCACCTAAAAGAGTTTCCACCTCAGCAGGTCTAAAATAATTCTTATCTACTTTTAGAATTTTTTGCCCCTTTTTTATCTTATAATTTTTATTCGTGTCGAAGTTTTCTACGACTGCGAACTCATCTTTACCTTCGCCATTAAATGAAATTTCTATACCTATTGATTCACAACATCTTTTAAAAAATTCTCTCACAGATATTTGATTTCCTGTTGCAATAACAAAATCGTCTGGCTCATGATGCTGTAAAATTTTCCACTGAAGGTAAACATAGTCCTTTGCATGACCCCAATCTCTTAATGAGTTTAAATTACCAAGCAATAAATTTTCCTCTAAACCCAAAACTACTCTTGATAAGCCTCTTGTAATTTTTCTTGTAACAAATGTTTCTCCTCTTCTTGGCGACTCATGATTAAATAAAATACCATTTGATGCAAAAATATTGTAAGCCTCTCTATAGTTCACGGTAATCCAATATGAATATATTTTCGCTACGCCATATGGAGACCTTGGATAAAAAGGAGTGTTTTCATTTTGAGGTATTTCTTGAACTTTACCATAAAGCTCTGAGGTGGAAGCTTGATAAAATTTTATATCTTTATCAGAAATTTTTATTGCTTCTAGCATTCTTAAAGTTCCAAGAGCATCGACATTTGCAGTATATTCCGGTGTTTCAAAACTAACATTTACATGAGATTGTGCAGCAAGGTTATATATTTCATCTGGTTTAACTTTAGAAACAATATTTAACAAGCTTAAAGAGTCGGTTAAATCTCCATAATGTAAATTAAAGTCATATCCTAACTTATGTCTATTATCAAAAATATGATCAATTCTTTCAGTATTAAGAGATGAAGATCTTCTTTTGATGCCATGAACGATATAACCTTTCTCAAGTAATAATTCCGCAAGATAAGATCCATCTTGACCTGTTATACCAGTAATTAAAGCAATCTTACTTTTCATAAGGCAACTATACTTGATTGACTAATTGATTTAAATAAAATTCTGCTACAAATAAATCAGCATGCGTGTCAATATTTGTAGATGATTCCTCATCCATGATGTATGGAAGACATTTTTTGCCAACAACTGTCTCGCCCTCTCTTATCAAGCTAGCTCTCGTAAGATATACACATCCGTTTCTTAAGAAAACATCAGGTAATTCTTGTCTAGGCCTCATGTCCTCAAATCCTTGATCAATAAAATTAACAAGCATATTATTTTCAATCTTTTTCATCCTGAATGGATGATCGCCAGAAATTGCAACATTCTTCACAGAAACTACAGAATCAACGTCATTTTTAAACATCAAATCAATACAATCTTCTATGTGCTTAGATCTTCTTAATGGGCAAGTAGGCTGAAGGAGTAAAACATAATCATATTTATTTTTAATAATTTCTTCTTTTTTTAGAAGTTCGTACTTTAGCACATCTAATGTTAGAGCAGCATCTGAAGAAAGATTTGCAGGCCTAAGTTGATCATTATAAAAACCTTCTTTACATGCAACATCAAGAATTTCTTTTGAATCTGTTGATACAATGAAATCAATATCATATTTTCTACTGTCTAAAATCTTTTTACATTCATTAAGAGTCCAAGAAATTAAAGGTTTTTCTGCAAGAAGCACTATATTTTTATTTTTAATACCCTTCGAACCTCCTCTAGCAGGAACAATAGCTAAGATTTTCATATACTATCTCCTTCAAGGTATATTAAGTTTGACATATTTTTGAAACTACTTTTTTTGTAAAAAGACAAGTTTGAATTAATAATATCTATCTGCTTTCGCCAATAACT
>MDTG01409032.1_pt1 | contig 17269 bp, 21 predicted proteins | sample 811421 | NCBI WGS metagenome assembly MDTG01 (sample SAMN05326645, study PRJNA326480) | marine metagenome | isolation source: seawater | place: Pacific Ocean: South East | collected 2011
ATTCTCCTAAGGAAGAGGCTCCTAAGGAAGAGGCCCCTAAGTCAGAGGATTCTCCTAAGGAAGAGGCTCCTAAGGAAGATGCATCTAAAGAAGTAGATCAATCTGATATAAAAGACAAATAACAATCGGAATATTAACTTAGAAAGTAAATTTCACTTATAAGTTATTTTATGCGTGTAAAATAATGTATGTAAAAAAAGATGATGCAGTATTAATTTTGCAAGATGGAACCACACTTTTTGGTAAAAGTGGAGGTTTTAAGGGCGTAGCTTTTGGTGAAATATGTTTTAATACCGGCATGACGGGGTATCAAGAGATTTTCACAGATCCTTCATATTATGGTCAGATTATGGTCACTACAAATTCTCATATTGGTAATTATGGTTATTCGAATAAAGAGGTTGAATCAAGTACTATTAATATTGCAGGTTTAGTTTGTAAAGATTTTAATTTACATAATTCTAGAGCCTCATCAGACGGAGATTTGAATGATTATTTTATAAAAAATAATATTGTATGTATCTATAGTGTTGATACAAGAGCATTGGTTAGACATATAAGGGATAAGGGTGCTATGAATGCAATTATATCATCAAATTCTTTAGATATAGTTAAGCTTAAGAAAAAATTATCTGAAATTCCAAGTATGGATGGATTAGAACTTTCTTCAAATGTCTCAACAAAAGAACCTTATACATTGGGTAGTGCTAAATCAAAATATAAAGTTGCTGTCTTAGATTTAGGCGTTAAAAAAAGTATTCTACAATGTTTGTTAGATAGAGATGTGTATATTAAAGTATTTCCTCACAATTCTAGTTTAACTGAAATATTGAATTTTAACCCAGACGGTATTTTACTATCTAATGGTCCAGGTGATCCGTCAGTAATGGATGAGTGTATTGAAATAACAAAACAAATGATACTAACAGGTATACCTCTTTTTGGTATTTGTTTAGGACATCAAATTATGGCTTTAGCAGGTGGATTAAAAACATTGAAGATGCATGCAGGCCATAGGGGCATTAATCACCCAGTGATTAATCTTATTTCAGGTAAGGCTGAAATAACTTCTCAGAACCATGGGTTTTCAATAGATGAAGGGAGTTTAGTGGGTAAAGAAGATATTCTAGTTACTCATAGAAACTTAAATGATAATTCTATTGAAGGTATAGAGTTTAAAGATAAAAATTGCTTTTCTGTTCAATATCATCCAGAATCTTCACCTGGTCCTCATGACTCAAGGTATCTTTTTGATAAGTTTCTATCAAATATAAATTACTATTTAGCAAAAAAATAATATGTCTAAAATTAAAAATATTATTGCTAGACAGATTATAGATTCAAGAGGAAATCCAACTGTAGAGGTTGATCTGGTAACAAATTGTGGATATATTGGGAGAGCATCTGCTCCATCTGGAGCTTCAACAGGTTCATATGAAGCTTTAGAAATTAGAGATTGTAATTCAAACGCGTATTTTGGAAGGGGGGTGTTAAAAGCGATTGATAATATCCATAGTATTATTAAACCAGAATTATTGGGTGTTAATATTCATGATCAAGAATTGATTGATAAAAAGATGATTGATCTTGATGCTACTCATAATAAATCATTTTTAGGTGCTAATGCAATTTTGCCGGTATCATTGGCTGTTGCTAAAGCTGCTGCTTTAAAAAATAATCTTGCTTTATTTCAGTATTTAGGTGGTGTAGATGTATGTAAAATGCCAGTTCCAATGATGAATATTTTAAACGGTGGTATGCATGCAGATAACAATATAGATATTCAAGAGTTTATGATTGTGCCTAAATCTGCTAATTCTTTTTCACATGCTGTACAAATGGGTGTTGAAATCTTCCAATCACTAAGGCAAGTTTTATTGGATAATAAATTGTCAGTTAATGTAGGAGATGAGGGTGGATTTGCTCCAAATCTTAAATCTAACGAAGACGCAATTCATATGCTTTTATTGGCTATTGAAAAGTCTGGATATATCGCAGGAGATGACGTTGTAGTGGCATTAGATGTAGCTGCATCAGAATTTTTTAACACAAAAACACAAAAGTATGATTTAGGTGGTCAAAAACTAGATTCAGATGATATGATTGTTTTTTGGCAAAAATGGATTTCTAAATACCCGATCTTCTCTATTGAAGATGCATTGGATCAAGATGATTGGACAGGTTGGAAAAAACTCACATCCTCTATTGGTTCCAAGGTTCAGTTGGTTGGAGATGATTTATTTGTTACAAATACAAATCGATTACAAAAAGGTATTGATAATGATGTTGCGAATTCGATTTTAATAAAATTAAATCAAATTGGAACCTTGACAGAGACATTAAATACTATTAAATTAGCGAAGGCTAATAATTATAATAATATTATTAGTCATCGATCAGGTGAGACTGAAGATGTAACTATTGCTGATTTATCAGTTGCATGTGGTGCTAGTCAAATTAAGACTGGTTCTTTATCTAGGTCTGATAGAGTGGCAAAGTATAATCAGTTAATTAGAATAGAAGAAAAAATAGGTGCTAGATCTATTTATAGCTTTAAGTAAATATTTGCGTTATATGAAAACATTAAAAGAAAAATTTGAAAATAAAATAGAACCGGCACGTAGTCAGGTTAAACAATTGATAAATGACTTTGGAGATAGAGTTGTTGGTGATATTAGTTTAAGACAAATATATTCTGGTATGCGCGGTATGTTAAGTATGATTACTGAGACTTCCAAGCTAGATCCAAATGAAGGTATTAGATTTAGAGGTTATTCTTTACCGGAGCTTCAAGATTTACTACCAAGAGCTAAGGACTCAAGTCAGCCTTTGCCTGAGGGGATGTTTTATTTGATGTTAATTGGCGATTTACCCACTAATAGAGATGTTCAATTAATCAGTACTGAGTTAGAACATAGGTCATCTGTACCGTCATATGTTTTTGATGTGATTAATGATCTTCCTGTCACTATGCATCCAATGACTCAGTTTTCTATTGCTATTTTAGCTTTAAGACATAATAGTAAATTTGCTAATCAATATACAAATGGAATAAATAAGAAAGATTACTGGGATCCAACTTTTGAAGATTCATTAGACTTAATTGCTAAGTTACCCAGAATTGCAGCATATATTTATCGTCGTAATTACCATAATGGTAAACATATTGAGCCACTACCGGGTTTAGATTGGTCAGCTAATTTTGCCCACATGCTAGGATTTTCAAATCATGAATTTACGGATCTAATTAGATTGTATATGACAATTCATGCTGATCATGAGGGAGGTAATGTTTCAGCACATACATCACATTTAGTTGGATCTGCTTTAAGTGATGCGTATTTATCATTTTCTGCTGGAATGAATGGACTAGCTGGTCCGCTTCATGGATTAGCCAATCAAGAAGTAGTTAGGTGGTTACTTGAAATGCAAACATCCTTAGGCGGAGGGGTCCCATCTAGAGATCAAATATCTGAATATGTTCAAAAAACCCTAAAAAGTGGTAAAGTTATTCCTGGTTTTGGTCATGCTGTTTTAAGAAAAACTGATCCAAGGTATACAGCTCAAAGAGAATTTGCATTAAAGTATTTGCCAGACGATGAGTTGTTTTCATTAGTTAGTCGGGTATATGAAGTTGTTCCACCTATACTAGAAGCAACTGGGAAGGTTAAGAACCCCTGGCCTAATGTAGATGCCCATTCTGGTATTTTATTGTTAAAATATGGTATGAAAGAATATGATTTTTTTACAGTATTATTTGGTGTTTCTCGCTCTTTGGGTATTTTGTCTCAGTTAATATGGAGTAGGACTTTGGGAATGCCTATTGAAAGACCAAGTTCTACAACTACCTCTTTAATGGTTAAAAAATTCTCTAACTCTTAAGAAGAGAATATTTTAGGAAGATTGACGGTTTTTTTCATATAAAATAATTCCAGTAGCAACAGATGCATTTAAAGAATCTGTTTTTCCTGAAATAGGTATACTAATAAACTCATCACTTAAGGATAGTAATTTTTGAGAAATTCCATCTTTTTCAGAGCCTATTATTATTAAAATGGGACAGTTTAATATGGTGTTAAAAATTGAATTTTGACTTTTCTCAGAACATGCAACAATTTTGAGTCCACTAGTTTTAGCATATTTAATAACCTTTTCTAGGTTGTTTTCTCTACATATATTAATGTTTGTAATGGCTCCTGATGAAGCTTTGATAGCTACTGAATTTATTTGTGCAGAGTTTTTTTTAGGGATAATAATTCCATGTACTCCCATGCATTCAGCACTTCTGCAAATTGAACCAAAATTTCTAACATCAGTGATTCTATCTAATAATAGAAAAAAAGGAAACTCTCCTTTTTGAAAAGAAGATATTAATAAGTTTTCAAAATTTTGAAAAATAATATTTGAACATATAGCAATAACTCCTTGATGATTTTTTCTTGTAATACTATTAAGTTTGTATTTTGGCACATGTTTAATGTTCAATTTATATTCCTTTTCTTTAAGGCGAATAGTATTAATCCATTCTGCTTTTATATCCTTTTGTAAATAAATCGTATCTATTTCTTTTCCAGATTCAATAAGCTCTAGAACAGGACGAATTCCATAGACTTGAAGTTCTTTGTCAATCATAGTAATTAATAAATAAAAAATTAAATTTATAATAATGTTTATAGTAAGCCTAATGTTTATTTTAAAATTGTTACATTTGATTTAATAAATTTTATTTTATGTTTTACAAAATTTCAATAGCATTAATATCTTGTTCCTTTTTTTTACAATCATGTTATACTATGTCTCATCCTGAACCTTGCCCTGGTTTAGTAGAACAAAATTTGCCGACTGAAACTGTGATTGTAAAATCAGATTCATAGTAGGTTTATGTATTCTAACTTTCTTTTATTAGTTTGGAAAAAAACACTTTAAATAAAAAACCCAGATGGTTGAGAGTTAAGCTACCAACAGGCAAAAAGTTTTCCTCTTTAAGGAAACTAGTTGACCATCATAAATTACATACTATATGTGAAAGTGGAAATTGTCCTAATATGGGGGAGTGTTGGGGTGCTGGCACAGCCACTTTTATGATTCTAGGAAATATATGTACTCGCTCATGTGGATTTTGTGCTGTTGCAACAGGAAAACCTAAATTAATTGATTGGTCTGAGCCAGAACGTGTTGCTAGAAGTGTTAAGTTAATGGATGTAAAACATTGTGTTTTAACATCCGTAGATCGAGATGATTTAGATGATGGCGGTTCTACAATATGGGTACAAACTGTTAATGCTGTACGTAGATTGTCTCCTGAGACTACTATTGAAACATTAATTCCTGATTTTAAAGGATATGAAAATCAAATATTAAAAATAGCCAATGTTAATCCAGAAGTTGTTTCACATAACATGGAAACTATTGAGAGATTAACTAAGCAGGTTCGTATTCAGGCTAAATATGAACGAAGTTTATTTGTTTTACAAACATTAAAAAAAGGCGGAGTAAAAAGAACAAAATCAGGACTAATGTTAGGTCTTGGTGAGACTTTTGATGAAGTTGTTTCAACTATGAAGGATTTACTGGCTTCCAATGTTGATATATTAACTTTAGGACAGTATTTACAACCCACAAAAAAACATCTTCCTGTATCTAGATTTGTTTCTCCAGAAGAATTTGAAGATTTGAGAATAATTGGTTTGGATATGGGTTTTAAGTATGTTGAGTCTGGTCCTTTAGTTCGTTCATCTTATCATGCTGAAAAGCATTTGTTTTAATTTATGAAAAAAATTGCTATAAATGGTTTTGGTAGAATAGGACGAGCCTTATTTAGACTATTAATTTCAAATAAAAACTATGAAATAGTTGCAATAAATGATATTGCTTCTCCTAAAGTTTTAGCTCATTTATTGAAATATGATTCAATACATGGTGTGTTACCATATAATGTAGACTATTCAGAAGGGAGTATCATATGTGATAGTGTTTTTGTTCCAACTATTAATATTCCTGAATTAACAAAGCTAAACTGGAAAAAATATGATGTTGATGTCGTGTTTGAGTGCACAGGTTTGTTCAAAAATTATTCTGCAAATAGCCTTCACATTAAAGCTGGTGCTAAAAATGTCATCTTATCAAGTGCGCCATCAAGCAATGATATTGATATGGTTGTTTTAGGTGTAAATGACACTAAAATAAATTTATCTAATAAAATAATTTCAAACGCTTCTTGTACTACTAATTGCGCAGCACCAATGATCAAGGTGCTAGATGATATGTTAGGTGTACAAAGTGCATATGTTACAACAGTACATTCATATACATCCGATCAGAATTTACATGATGGTGTGCATTCTGATTTAAGAAGAGCTAGGTCTGCCCCTCATTCTATAATTCCTACTACGACTGGAGCTGCAAAGGCTTTGTCGTATATTTTTCCTAACATACTAATTGGTGGGTGTGGTATAAGGGTGCCAGTTTCGAACGGGTCTCTAACTGATATTACTTGTATAGTAAAAAATAATGCAGACATTACGACAATAAATAATGAGTTTTTACAAAAATCTAAATCTTCTTACAAGAATATAATACTATATAATACAAGTCCCATTGTATCAGTAGATATATTATCTAATTCATACTCATGTGTGTTTGATTCTACGTTAACTTATGTTATGGGGGATATGGTTAAAATTGTAGGTTGGTATGATAATGAATATGGGTATGCTTCTAGATTAATAGATTTATTAGATAGAGTTTAGCTCTTCACGTATTTTATCATTTGTTCTATATAATATTGTTTATAATCACACTGGATAATATTATAATTATCATCTTTTAAGTGTATAATGAAAAGACCGTTTACTTTTGATGAATAAAATTCCTCTAGTATGTATTTATACATTGATAGTTGTAATGAGTATCTGTTGAAACTGGAATCTGTTAGGTCATTAACTGGATGAACAATACCATTAGTATATCCGTTTTTTTTTATTTTTTCATTAGTTTTCCAGTCAATTAGTGAAATATGATTTTTTTCTTTATTATAAATCATTAAATCAATTGTTCCTGCAATTTTAAGAGTTTTAGAAAAAATTTTTATTTCTGAAAAAAGTAGATTGGTATCTTTTATACATTTTTGGTTTAGAAATTTAATACCTTGAATTGTTTTTAAATCAGAATCAACTTTACTTTCTTTAAGGTTTATGAAGTTTTCTATTTCTTTGTGTACTTTCGTGCCTCTGTTTCTCCTCTGTTCCCATTCTCTTAAAAGATCCTCAACACTTAAGTGACTATATTTTGGTATGTGTTGAACTAGTTTAGTGGCAACTTTTAATTCATTAAACGGATGAAAAAAACCCCCTATAAATTCAGTTACACTTTGAAAGTCAATATCAATAATAGAGTTGATCAGTGAATATTTATGTTCTTCTTCATTTAAATAAATTTGCTTATTTCTTTCAAGGATTTCCTGATACATTATAAAGGTTTATTTTGGTAAATTTATATTTTATAATTGTTAAATATATGAATGTTTTTTGTCATGGTATTTTGATATATAGTTTATTATTTGGTTTTGTGTATAGTTCTTTTGCTCAAATCACAGATAGTGATGTGATATTAAATGATACTACTATAATATTAAATGAAGTTATATTGCATTCAAATTTTCAAAATGATTATTCTGTTATTCAGTTTATGAGATTAAAAAGAAAAGTGTTGAAGACATATAGGTATGTTGACACAATAAGATCTATATTAACAGAATTAGATACTAGTGTTCATGCTTTTACAAGTAAAAGATCTTTAAGGCGCTATTATAGATTAAAAAATAAAGAAATAAAAAAAAAATTTATTGAAGAGATTAGCTCTTTAACAAGATCAGAAGGTAAAATTCTCTCTAAAATGATATATAGAGAGTTTGGTGTTACTGCTTATTCAATTATTTCAAAATATAGAGGTGGATTAAGGGCTCGATTTTGGCACAATATAGCTAAGATATATGACGGTAACTTAAAAGTTGAATTTGACACAATTAATATTCAGGAGGATGCAATGATAAATCAAATTATATTAAATCATATCAAATAGTAGAGCTTTTTTGTTTTTCATGCCATTTGAATAGTCATAGAACCCTAGCTTTGTCTTAACTCCTAATTGTCTTTTTTTAACTAATTCTTGTAGTAAATTAGCAGGTTTATACTTGGGTTTTTTGAATCCTTCATATAGTATTTCTAGAATCGAAAGACATACGTCTAAACCAATAAAGTCAGCAAGTTGTAATGGTCCCATAGGGTGAGACATACCTAAGATCATTACCGTGTCAATTTCTTTAACTCCAGAAACGCCCTCTTCTAAAGTTAGAATTGCTTCATTAATCATGGGTAGTAAAATTCTATTTGCAACAAATCCAGGTGCATCATTAACAAGAACAGGTTGTTTCTGTATTGTTTTTGACAAATTCATAATTGTTGATATGGTAGTTTGACTAGTTTGATCGCCTCTAATAACCTCCACGAGCCTCATAATAGGCACAGGGTTCATGAAATGCATGCCAACAACATTTTGTGGCTCTTTTGTTACTGATGAAATTAATGAAATTGAAATAGAGGAGGTGTTCGTTGCTAGTATTGTTCCGGGTTTAGCAATTTGATTTAATTTTTTAAAGATGTCTAGTTTGATGGTTTTTTCTTCTGTTGCTGCTTCAATAACTAGATCACTTTTTGGAACACAGTCATCTAAATTTGTAAAAAAGGAAATATTTGACAAAGTTGTATCCTTTTTTTCTTCTGATATTGCTCCTTTATTAACCATTCTATTAAGATTATTTGATATCTTTTGTTTTGCTATTTCTAGATTATCTTTGGATAGGTCTACTAGGTAGACCTCAAAATCATATTGAGCAAAACAGTGAGCAATACCATTTCCCATTGTGCCTGCTCCTATAACTGATATTTTTTTCATATTTAAAATTTTATTTTCCTCTGCCTTGTAAGACAATTACTACTGTAAAAATAAGAACTTTTAAATCATTAAGTAATGATAAGTTCTCAATGTATATTATATCATATTTTAATCGTTTGATCATTTCTTGTACATTTTCTGCATATCCGAATTTAACCATCCCCCATGATGTTATGCCTGGTCTTACTTTATGTATTAATTTGTAATAAGGGGCTTTGTTTAAAATTTGTTTCGCAAAAAAATCTCTTTCAGGGCGAGGTCCTACAATTGACATCTCACCTTTTAACACATTGAAGAATTGGGGTAGTTCATCTAATCTATATTTACGCATAATCTTGCCCCATGATGTAATTCTTTGATCATTATTACTAGAAAGTAAGGGTTGATTGCGCTCAGATCCAATATACATTGATCTAAATTTGATAATTTTAAAAACTTTGTTTTTATAGCCAATTCTTTCCTGCCTATATAAGATAGGACCTTTTGATGTGCTTTTTATTAGTATTGAAATAATTATAAATAAGGGACTTAGTATTAATAACGCCATTAATGATGCAAAGACGTCAATGATTCTTTTGATGATTTTTTCAAAAAATGACATACGAATTTGTTTGATTTCTACTAAAGGTGTATCAATTAATGAGGTCATTTTCACTTGTCCAGCTAGTAAATTGACAAGATTTGGATTTATTTTTGTTAAAATATCATGATATGTGAGGATGTAAATAATGTGTTCAATCTCGGATAATTGATTTTTTTCAATGGCTAAAATACATTCTTCAATATTATATTTTTGAATGATTGATTCTAAATTATTAATTTGTCCTAATGACTCTATTTCAATAGGGATTTCTTTTTCTTTATTTTGGTAATCAATAAAACCAATAAATCGATATCTACTATTTTGAAATTTTTTAAATGTTTTTTCAATACCTGTGCTATCTCCAATTAAAATTGTGTTGAATTTGATTTTGCCTGCTTGAATTTGTTTTACGATTCTATTAGTTAAAAAATATCTACCTATGAATGTGAATGTGAAGTGAGTTGTTAATAAAACAATAATTGATACATAATAAATTCTATAGTCATCAAAATTTTTTATATCGTCAATAATTAATAGGAAGAATACAATTATACATCCAGTAATAGATTGGTATAGTGTTTTTTGTAATTCATTTAGCCTAGAGACTCTTCTTGTATCAATGTAACTACCAGATATAAAATAGACTATAATCCAAAATATAGTAACGCTGATTACTCCAGCATAAAAGGTTTGAGAAGGTTCAAATTCGATTTGTTCTATATATCTTTTTCTGTAATAAAAAAAACTTATCCATGCTAAAGCAGCTGAAATAATATCAAATAAAATTCTATGTATTGTATGTCTCATAATTTAAAATACTAATTTTAAATTATCAATAAATACAGCATTAATTGGCTGGTTGTTATCGTAATATCCATCTATATAAATTTTATACGTGGATAAGCTATTTCCCATACTTATTATAGGTGTTAAGTCAAGATATATTTTTTTCCATACGTTAGTTGGGTATATTTGAATAAGTTCTTGTTTTTGTTCAATACTATTGACTATCACAAGACCAATATTAAAACTAATATTAGACTTGAAATTAAGTTCTAAAAATGTATTTTCTGTTAGATTTTGTAGGTTTTCAATAGTCCTTATATCAAAATATGTATTTGGTGTATCTAAATAAATTGCAGCTGATTTTTTGCCTTGAAAAACTTCATCTTCTTGAATGATTGCTATTGTATCACTAAGTCCTGATTTCTCTAGCATTGTTCCGTCAATTTCAAATTGTCCTTGTTCTAAAAATTTATAATTTGTTTCTTTTTTATAGGTGGTTACAGGAATAATTGATTGCGTTACTGCTTTATTTAGATTGGCTACAGTGGTATATTTTTCATAAAAGATATATTTTTCCCGTGATCCAGATATACCATTAACTTTTATTCCTGGATATAAGTCGAATGAATGATTTCCATCCGAAAGTATTGGGATGGTACATGGCATTTCAAATACACCAATAGTTTGCCCATTCATTGAGACCCAAACATCACTAATATTGGTTGATTGATAATTATCATATCCATCAGTGTGGGGAATAACACTTGAGTCATTATTGAGGTAATTAAATTCTTCAATTTCTATATATGATGGAATTTCTGCTTCTAAATTTTTATTGCATGAACTATAAATCAATAAAACAAAAAATAAATTAATTATAAAAAATAAATCTTTAATCACTTTGACAAGTTTAATTTTATTTATATTCCAATGTAAATGGAAACAAATGGTGCATAAAAATACTTATTTTTATCATTTTTATTTTAAATTTTAATAGTTAAAATGATTGATGATTTTCGTCACAAGGGATTAAGGAATAATATGATTGAATATTTAAAGACAAAATATTCTATTATTGATACACGTGTTTTGACTGCAATGAACAAGGTGCCTAGGCATGTTTTTTTAGATTCATCTTTTTTAGATTTTGCATATCAGGATAAAGCTTTTCCTATTGGAAGTGAGCAGACTATTTCTAGTGTTTATACAGTAGCTTTTCAAAGTGAGCTTTTGAACTTGAATCCTGGGGAAAAAGTTTTAGAGATAGGTACGGGTTCAGGTTATCAAACAGCTGTTTTAGTGGAAATGGAAGCAGATGTTTATTCAATCGAGAGACATAGATCATTATATAAAAAAGCAAAACAAATTTTAAAAAATTTAAACCTAAATGCACGCATTATTTATGGGGATGGTTATTTGGGTTTTGAAGAGGCTGCTCCTTTTGATAAGATATTAGTTACATGTGGTGCAAGTGAGGTTCCCCCGGCACTTATAAATCAACTAAAAATAGGGGGTTCAATCGTTATTCCCGTAGGTGTAGGCGAGCAGATTATGACTGTTATTAATAAGCAAGATGGGGGGGTGTTGAAGCAAAAAACATATGATAAATTTAAATTTGTGCCTCTTTTAAGAGATCGGTCATAATACGTTTTTAACAGTCACATGTTCGTAACAATCAGTACTTATGTAAAAGTCTATGCATAAAACCAACTTATATTTGTTCCATTAATAATTTAAAATTAATTAATTATGAAAAATTTTATTATCGCGATTGCACTTATGTTTAGTGCTTTCACATTTGCTCAAACTTCACAAGGTACATGGACTTTTGGTATTGGTGATAACTTCACTTCAGTTCCAAATGGACATGAAGCTAATGCTGGTTATTTTGTGATGGACGGAGTTATGGTTTCATTAGGGTTTCATATGATGACTGAAACTGCTGATGGTGCTGATGATGCTCATACTGACTGGGCTATCGGTGCTAGATATTATATTGGTGAAGATGGTCTTTGGGCTGGAGCTGGTATGAATAATGCAACTGATGCAGACGGTGAAGATGCAATGGATATGAACTTAATGGTAGGTTGTTCAAAAGCACTAGGTTTTGATGGTAAACTATGGTTTGAGCCATGTGTTATGCTAGAGATGCCAGCTGCTAATGATTCAATGCACCTAGGTTTAGGAATGGGCTTCAGATTTGCATTTTAATTTGTAGCTTATTATAAGAAAAAAAGGAGACTTCGGTCTCCTTTTTTTTTGTTTTAATCTATACATATTAACAATGGTTTGTTTGTATTAAAAGATATAAAATGTTATGTATTTTGATTTTTTTAACAAATTTAACATCTAATTAAAATATTTTAAACAGTATGAGAAGAATTATACTTATTAGTTTATTAGCTTTTTTCTCAATTTCAGTATCACAGAACTTAAAAAGTAAAAAAGGTGAAAATATTTTGCCTGTTTCTGGTGAGTGGTCAATCTCAAGTACTGCTACCCCATTATTCAATTTTATGAATACTGTGTTTACAGGCGACTCTAAAGGAGTTGATTTTAATTTTTTTGATGATGTTACAATTGATTTAAAAAAAATAACTGACGATAACACAGCAGTCAGATATAGTTTTATACTTGATTATAGTTCTGAGAATCAAACATGGGCTATGGGGTTAGGTTATGGTGTTGAAAGAAGAAGAGGTGAAACTAGACTTCAAGGTTTGTGGGGCTATCAAGGTTCTATTGAAATTAGTGAGTATAGTGAATACAATATGTCGATTTCAGCTGGCCTTTTTATTGGTTGTGAATACTTTGCCTTGCCTAAAATATCTATAGGAGCAGAATATGTATATGGAGGGGCTATCGATATTCAAAATGATGAGACCACTTTTCATTTAGGTGGACAGACTACAAAAATTAAAATAAATTATTATTTCTAATCGCTACTCAATTTATTTGAAAATTAGGGAGGATTTATTTCTCCCTTTTTTTTCTTAGTATTTCTCTGTCTGTGTCCTTTTTCTTGAGTGATTCTCTTTTGTCATAGGTCTTTTTACCCTTTCCTAATCCCACTTCTAATTTAGCCAGTCCTTTTTCATTGATGAATAATTTTGTGGGAATTAATGCTAGTCCCTTTTCATTTAATTTTTTTTTTATTTTATTGATCTCATTCTTTTGAAGTAGCAGCTTTCTGATTCTCTTTGGATTATATTCTTCTTGATTGTCAAATTTATATCTATTTACATCTATATTTTTTACCCATATTTCATTGTTTTCAATAATACAATATGATTCGCTAATATTTACATTTTTATTTCTAATTGACTTAATTTCAGCTCCTTTAAGTTGAATGCCACAAATAAAGCGTGTTGAAATAGTATATGAGAATGACGCTTTTTTATTTTGAGTTATTAGTATAATAGAATTTGTCATTTTATCCTAATGAAACATCTAAAATCATCATTACTATAAATCCAGCTATAAGACCCATTGTTGCAAGATCTGTATTCCCACCACTTTGACTTTCAGGTATTACTTCTTCAACAACAATAAATATCATTGCACCTGCAGCAAAGGCTAATGCGTAAGGTAGAATAGGGTATACTAGCATTACAATTGCTGCGCCAATAACAGCAAAAATTGGCTCTACGATGGCAGATAGTTGTCCCCATTGCCAAGACTTCCATTTACTCAATCCTTGTCGTCTTAATGGCATAGATACAGCGAAGCCTTCTGGAGCATTTTGTAGGCCCATTCCAATAGCTAGAGCTATAGCTCCACCTAATTCTATACCTATGTCCATTCCATGAGCCAATGCGCCAAATGCTACTCCAACTGCAAGTCCTTCAGGAATGTTATGAAGAGCAATAGCTAAAACAAGGAGTTCTGTTTTTTTTAAATTAGTTTTAGGTCCTTCTGCATTGTCTATTTTTTCAAATAAGTGAAGATGGGGTATTTTCTTATCTAAGAAATATAAAAATAATGCTCCAAGTAGAAAGCCTGTAGCAGGTGCAAACCATATGGGCAGTTTAGTAATACCAAGTTCCTGTTGCATTTCAACTGATGCAATGGCTGGAGACAGCAAAGACCAAAAGCTAGCTGCAATCATCACGCCCCCTGTAAATCCAAGGCACATGTCAAGAGTTTTCCTGTTTGTGCTTTTAAATAAAAAAACTAGACCCGCACCAAATGCTGTGAGAATCCATGTGAATAATCCACCAACAAATGCTTGTAAAATCGGATTTTCAAGTTGTGTAAAAAAAAGCTTGAGCTCCGTGGCTAAATAATCCATTTTAATTAGATTTTAGATTTTAAAATTTTTAGTTTTACGTATTCAAATATATGTTAAATAAAAAATAATGTATTATTTTTTTTCTTTTTTATCCTTTCTTAACAGTAAATGTCTACCTAGTTTACACAAATCTCCTTTAACTATGGATAAATTTAATAAACGTCATTTCGTGTTATTAGCTTATAAATATTGGGTTACTAAAAACTATCTAAAACATAAAAAATGAATCGATTATTAAAGACACAATTAACTGATATGTTAGGTTTAGATTTTCCTATTATTCAGGCACCTATGTTTTTGGTTTCTAATATTAAAATGTCGATTGAAGCTGCTAATTCTGGTATTACTGGTTGTATACCGGCAGCTAATTATAGGACAGTTGATAGTTTGCGTGAAGCAATTTTAGAGTTTAAGGCTAATTGTAATGGCCCTCTCGGAATTAATATAATTGCCAATAAATTTAATTCCATAATGTATGAACAAATAAAAGTATGTGTTACATGTAATGTTGATTACATTATCACCTCTCTTGGTAATCCAAAGCCTGTCATTGATGCATGTAAGCCTGCAGGTATTAAGGTCTTTTGTGATGTTATTAATTTAGAATATGCCAAAAAAGTTGAAAGATTAGGTGCTGATGCTATCATTGCTGTTAATAATAAGGCTGGGGGGCATCTTGGATCTATGTCTCCACAAGAACTAATTCCGTTATTAGTTAAAAACTGTATTATTCCAATTATTTCTGCTGGAGGTGTTTCAAATGGATCGGAGCTTTTAGAGGTTTTAGAATTAGGTGCCGCAGGTGTTTCTATCGGGACACCATTCATAGCTACTCATGAGTCAGATGTTTCTGATGAGTATAAGCAAGCTATTGTAGATTATGGTGCAGATGACATTGTGGTTACAGATAGGATAAGTGGCTCAAAGTGTACTATTATAAATACCCCTTATGTTCAAGGAATTGAATTGAAGGCAAATCGCATTGAAAGATTTTTATTTCAAAATAAATGGTTAAAAAAGTATTTTAAAATGTTTAGATGGTTTAAGGGGACTAGGATGTTTAAAAAATCAGCTTTTGAAGCTACATATAAAAATGTATGGTGCGCAGGGCCCTCTTTGGAAGGAGTTTATGCCGTTAGACATGTATCTCAAGTAGTGGCAGATCTTTTATCTCCATTTATGCACGAGGGTGGTAATTAATTATTTCTTGTCTTAAAAAATCATTATTTAAATGTGTATATATTTCTGTTGTTGTAATATTAGCGTGTCCTAAGATTTCTTGAACTATTCTTAGGTCAGCTCCTCCTTCTACCATATGAGTTGCAAATGAATGTCTGAATGTGTGAGGGCTGATAGGTTTCATAATGCCAGCATTTGTTGTAATTCTTTTTATTATTGTAAAAATCATTACTCTGCTTAAATTTTTACCTCTCCTATTCAAGAATAAAGTGTCAACGTGTTTTTTGTCTATTTTTTGATTTGGCCTAATTGATTCTATGTATGTTGTTAAATAGCGCTTTAGTGTATTGTTTATAGGAACAATTCTTTGTTGATTTCCTTTTCCAATCACCTTTAAGATATTTTCTTTAAAATCTAGGTCTGATATTTTTAAATTAATTAACTCAGAAACCCGTATTCCACAAGAGTAAAGACACTCAATTATTGTTCTATTTCTTTCGCCATGTTCTTTAGATAAATCAATAGAAGATATTATCAAGTCAATTTCTTGTACAGTTAACACTGATGGTAGTTTAGTTCCTATTTTTGGAGAAAAAATATGTTCACACGGGTTGCTTTTGATGTATTTTTCTAATATTAAAAAATTAAAAAAACTTCTAAGAGTTGAAATAGCTCTAGCCTGAGACCTTGCGCTAATATTGGTGTTGGCCATTTCTGTAATGTATTTTTGGATATCAGTATGCTTTAATAATGTAGGAGAGGTGTTACTAAAAAACTTAGCTATCTTCATTAAGTCTCTCATATATGAGTCAACACTATTATGTGATAGGCTCCTTTCAATAGAAATATGATTATTATAATTATCAAGAAATTGTTTCCAGGCCATTTGTGTTTGTTTTATAATTTATAAATTTATAACAATGAATGTAATAATTATAAATGGTCCAAATTTAAATTTATTGTCACAGCGAGATAATAGCATTTATGGGGGGAGGTCTTTTGATGATTTTTTCTCTGAGTTGATTAATCAGTACAATGATGTTGATCTTACTTATTTTCAATCTAATATTGAAGGCGAAATTATTGATAAATTACAAGAGTCAGGATCTTGCGTAGACTATATTATTTTAAATGCGGGGGGGTATTCTCATACTTCTGTTTCCATAGCTGATTGTGTTGATACTATTTCCGTTCCAGTCATTGAGGTGCATATTTCAAATATATATTCTAGAGAAGAATATCGTCATAAATCTTTAATTAGTCAATTTGCAATTGGTGTTATTGTTGGTTTTGGTTTGGATTCATATAGATTAGCCTTAGAAAATATAATTAGTACTTAGTGTTTGTTAAAAATTTAATTTAATATATATTTGCATTTCTAATTAAAGGTCTGGTAGTTCAGTTGGTTAGAATACCTGCCTGTCACGCAGGGGGTCGCGGGTTCGAGTCCCGTCCAGACCGCAAGAAAAACCCTTGTA
>MDTG01085978.1_pt1 | contig 17268 bp, 18 predicted proteins | sample 811421 | NCBI WGS metagenome assembly MDTG01 (sample SAMN05326645, study PRJNA326480) | marine metagenome | isolation source: seawater | place: Pacific Ocean: South East | collected 2011
GGCGGTTACCAAGCTGGTCGAAAAACTTCGCACGCAGAAGCACATCACCATGCATCACGAAGAAATCCCGCGCGCCAATCACTTCTTCGAGAACGAGCAGGAAGAACTGATGAAGTCGGTCGACAACTACCTCGACTTCCGCCTCGATCCTAGCTGCCCGATCACCTGATCTGGCGCTTGTTCAAAGGCTTGCATCACGCGCGTCGGAGCTTCGGTTCCGGCGCGCGTTTTCGTTGGGCCTTGCAATTCCTCGCCCGTTATGTGACAATATAACATGACTCGCTCGATTAATGAGTGAGCATCGGGAAGAGGAAGAGCAACATGTCCTATGCCAATGCCACAGTCAGCCCTGCGGCCCGCCTGCGCGCGGCAACAGGGGTTATCGCCATCCATGCGCTTGTCGGTTTCGGTGTCATCGCCGGCCTCACCATCGGCGGCGTGATCGAGCCGCCCGGACCGGTCGTCGGCACCTATGATATCAAGGACCCGCCACCTCCGCCGCCGCCCGAGGAAGTGACGCCGCAGCCGCCCGAGCAGAGCTTCGCGCCCGTCACCGCGCCGCAGCCGCCCATCGAGCTCGATCGTACCGCGCCGGTCGAGGTAGAGCCGGTGACGCCGAATATCTCCGACCAGGTGGTGTTGAAACCCACACCCCACCTGATCGAGATACCCGGCCCCGTGGTGACGCCCAGCGTCGCGCCTGCCATCGAGCCGGTGCCCGCCCGCCCGCGCAACGGCCCCGCAGGCTGGATCACCACCAACGACTATTCCCGCAGCGACCTGACCCGCGAGCGTGAAGGCACGGCAAGCTATCGTCTTGTAATCGGCAGCGACGGGCGCGTGGATGCCTGCGAAATCACCCGCAGCAGCGGCCATTCCACCCTTGATCGCAACACCTGTCGCCTGCTGGAAAGCCGCGCCCGCTTCGATGCGGCGACGAACAACAAGGGTGAGCGGACGGTCGGCACCTACTCCGGCTCCGTCACCTGGCAGATTCCGGACTGATCACACCCGAGAGGGGCCGGGTTAGTCCTGCCCGGCCTCTTCCTCGGCCACGGCACTGTCCGCTGCCTCTATCGGCGTCTGGCCGCCATCCATCGGCACCAGCCAGATCGCCACGTTTACGAACATGACAAAGGCCAGAACGGCCATCAGCAGCGCCTGCTTCGTGATCCCCTTGCGCCATAGGACGAAAGCCCCTGCCGCAAGGGCGATGGCAGCGAGGACGATGATCGAGATGACGAGATCGAACATGCTCCTCCCCTAGCCGCCAGCCTTGCTGCTCGCCAGCGCTATCGTGCTTGACTGATACGGTTGCATCGGCAACCACCTGTTCCATGCAGAAAATCATCGAAACCTCGCTTTCCCGACGCTCCTTCATCGGCGCGCTGGGCGCTTCCACCGCGCTTACCGTGCTGCCCGGCTGCGTCACCGCGCCTGCCGTCACCGGCAGCAATTCTGCGGCACAGGCTCTGCTGGACGACGTCGCGTGGAACCTGCTGCGGCACGAGCCCACGCGCGCCACCTCGCTCGGGGTCGATACCGGCGCACATGCCGCGCTGCGTCGCCAGCTTGGCGCGGCCGGGCCGGAGGCGCAGGACGCCAAGGCCGCCACCCTGCGCGCCGATCTGGCGAGGGTGCGCGCTTTCCCGACAGAAGGGCTGGACCCTGCGACCCGCACCAGTTTCGAAGTGGTGGAAAGCGCCTATGCCACCGCGATCGAGGGGATGGAGCTTCCCTACGGCGATATCCCCGTCGGCTCCTGGCGCACTGCGCCCTACGCGGTGATCCAGAACGTTGGCGCTTATATCGACCTGCCGCGCTTCCTCGATTCAGATCACCCCGTTACCGATGAAGGTGATGCCGAGGCCTATATCGCCCGGCTGGAGGAAATGCCCGGTGTGCTGGCGGGCGAACTGGAGAAGATCAGCGAGGCCCGCGCGCTGGGCGTCGTGCCGCCCGACTTCCTGCTCGACCGCGCGCTCGACCAGATGGAGCGGCAGGTGGCGGACGCGCGGCAGGGCGGCGCGCTGGTCGAATCGCTCGTCCGCCGCACCCGCGAGGAGGGGATTGCCGGAAACTGGGAAGCGCGCGCGACCGAGATCGTGACCGGGCAAATCGCACCCGCGCTCGAAGCGCAACTGGCCGAATTGCAGCGCGAACGCGCCCTCGCCACCAGCGCGCCGGGAATGGATGCCCAGCCGCAGGGCGAGGAATGGTATCGCTGGTCGCTCAGATCCAGCACCACCACCAATATGTCGCCCGCCGAGATTCACCAGCTTGGACGCGATACGCTGGCCAGCATCGATGCCGAGATGGACCCGATCCTGCGCTCGCTCGGTTACACCGAGGGCACGCCGGGTCAGCGCATGATCCAGCTTTCGCAGGACGATCGCTTCAAGTTCGCCGAGGGCGATCCGGGCCGCGCGGAGATCATGACCTTCCTGAATGAGCGGATCGACTGGATTCGCGGCCAGATGCCGCGCGCCTTTGCCCGCGTGATCGATCCGGAAGTCGAAGTGCGCCGCATCCCGCCGAACGAGGAACTGGGCGCTCCCACGGCCTATGGCGGCGCGCCCGCCGTCGACGGCTCACGCCCCGGCACCTTCTGGATCAACCTGCGCGATACTGACCTGCACCGCACCTACGATCTCGTCACCCTAGCCCACCACGAGGCCATTCCCGGCCACGTGTGGGAAGGCGAATATTCGAACCAGCTACCGCTGATCCGCGCGATCCTGGCGTTCAACGCCTTCAGCGAAGGCTGGGCGCTTTATGCGGAGCAACTGGCAGACGAGCTTGGCGCCTATGACGACAACCCGGCGTGGCGCCTCGGCTACCTTCAGGCCGCGGCCTACCGCGCTGTGCGGCTGGTGGTGGACACTGGCCTCCACGCACAAGGGTGGCAGCGCCAGCAGGCGATCGACTACTTCCACACCAACACCGGCGTGGGTCTTGCCGAGACCACGAACGAGATCGACCGCTATTGCAGCTGGCCGGGACAGGCGACCGGCTACATGGTCGGCAAGCTGGAAATCCTGCGCCAGCGCGAACGCGCCCGCGCCGCGATGGGCACCGGGTACGACCTTCGCACATTCAACCAGGCGGTGGTGGAAGGCGGCAACGCGCCATTGGACGTGCTTGCCGGGAACATCGACCGCTATATCGGCACGAGCGGGTAAAGGTGGGGCCCTGTGCCCTTGCATACCGGGCCTTAACCTGCCTGCGCTAAGCGTTCACGACCAGGCCAGCCGCGCGGTGCGGCTCGTGCCTGTACGGAGACCGTCTGCAGGCGCTGGGCATGGTTGCGCTCTACATAACCATCGATACCGAATACGAATTCGGTTTCACCCGGCGTCACGGGCCGGGGTCGCGTGCGGAAAACTTCCGCCGCTCGATCCAGTGCGCCACGCCCGACGGCGACGTGGGCATCTTTCACCAGATGGACGTGTTCGACCGGCACGGGCTGAAAGGCGTGTTCTTCGTCGATCCCCTGCCCGCGCTGCTGTGGGGGACAGGTGCCATCTCCGACATCGTGGAGCCGATCGTTGCGCGCGGTCACGACGTGCAACTGCACCTGCATACCGAGTGGCTGGAGCTGGCAGGCTCCGCCAATCCGCTGGGCACGCGCACCGGCGCGAACATCAAGGATTTCACGCAGGACGAACAGGCCGTGCTGCTGGAACTGGGCATCGACTTGCTGATGCAGGCCTGTGCGCCGCGTCCGGTGGCCTTTCGCGCAGGCAATTACGGCGCCAACGACGACACGCTGCGGGCAATGGCGCGGGTCGGCCTCTCCCACGATACCAGCCACCCGCCTGGACTGATGCACGGCGAATGCGAGATCGGCCTTGATGAACGGCATCGCCGCCCGCTGCGCCGTCATGGCGTGATCGAGGTGCCCATCGGCTGCATCGGCGATGCGCTGGGCGGGCTGCGTCATGCCCAGCTGACGGCGCTATCCTATCGCGAGATCGTTGCCGCCCTGCGCCACGCGCGAGCCAACGAACTGGCCTGCTTTACCGTGGTTTCCCACAGCTTCGAACTGCTGTGCCGCCAGCGCACCCGGATCAATCGCATCGTCGAGCGCCGGTTCGAAAAGGTCTGCGCCCATGTCGCGGGGATGGAAGGGGCGACCACCGCCACCTATGCCGATCGCCTGCCAAGGGTTGCCAAGCGCCCCGTGGGTGCGCCGGTGCTTGCACCTGCCCCGTTGCTCAACGGCACACGCATGGTGGAGCAGGCTGTCGCCAATGCCCTCTATGGCCGTGAGACCTCCGCCCATGTCGAGGGCGATGCCGCGAAAGAGCCTACCGCCGTCGCTAGAGCGGTTCGCTACCTGGAGATCGCCAACCAGGCGCGCGTTCGCTGACGGCAGCGCAGCCCGCCACGGAAAGTGACAAGGATATTGAGGGCCTTGGCCGGCTAAGGCGCTGCTAACCAAATCCGGCAAGCCCGGCTTAACCAGGGCGGTGCACTTTTCCTTCATTCGAGGAAGAAGGTTTGCCGCCATGATGAATTACGTGGTCGTGGGAGCCACCGGATTGCTGCTCCTGATGCTCGTGCCGGATTCAAAAGTGCGCTGGCAGCGCCTTTCCGCACGCGGCGGCGCTGCCATGCTGTTCGGCCTTGGCCTGTTCGGCACGGTCTACAAGGTGATGGCACCCTGAGAACGAGCCCGGCGGTACCGCGCCTATTTCTTGCCGAACAGGTTGCCCGCCATGCCCGCGATATCGTTCAACGGGTTGCCATCGTGGTCCTGGTCGAGGATCTGCATGAATGCGCCTAGCGAGCCCTCGCCGCCGATATGCTCCATCACTTGCGTGAGGATGTTCGCGTCGAGGCCGCTCTTCTGCTGCGCGACCTCTACGGTATCGCCGCTGGCCTGATGCCCTTCGGTAAGCGCAGCGATCGCCCTCTCCGCGGTCGCCTGGTCGATGCCCAGCTTGTCCGCCATGTTCTTGACGGTGGGGTGGTTGTGCGCTGCGCCCAGGATCTGGTCGAAAATGCTCATGGCGTATCCTCCTGACTGTGGTTCCGCTCCCATGCTACGCCGCGAGCCCTGAAAGTAAAAGACCCCGCACCGGTCTTGCGCCGGGCGGGGCCTCTCCTCTCCAGCTGGGAAACTGGTTGTCAGGCGGCTTGCGGTGCCGCCTGGCGCACGCCTTCGTCAACGTGCTCGGCAAACTGGCGGAAGTTCTCGACGAAAAGTTCCACCAGCTTGTGCGCGGTGGCGTCGTATTCGTCCTTGTCGGCCCAGGTGCTGCGCGGATCGAGCACGGACTGGTCGATACCGGCCTCGTCCAGCGCGGGCACGTGCACCGGCACGTCGAAGCCGAAGTTCGGGTCCTTGCGGAATTCCACGTCGTCCATCTTGCCGTCGAGCACGGCATTCAGCAGTCCGCGCGTCGCCTTGATCGGCATGCGCTGTCCCACGCCGTACTTGCCGCCGGTCCAGCCGGTGTTGAACAGCCAGCACTGCACGTCGCCCTTGGCGATGCGTTCCTTCAGCAGGTTGCCGTAGACCGACGGGTGGCGCGGCATGAAGGCAGCGCCGAAGCAGGTGCTGAACGTCGCTTCGGGCTCGGTCACGCCGATTTCCGTTCCGGCCACCTTGGCGGTGTAGCCGGAGAGGAAGTAGTACATAGCCTGATCGGCGGTGAGACGCGCGATCGGGGGCAGGACGCCGAAAGCGTCGGCCGTCAGCATGATGACGTTGGACGGTGCCGGACCGAGGTTCTTTTCCGAAGTGTTCGGAATGTACTCGATGGGATAGGCGCCGCGGGTGTTCTCCGTCTTGCTGCCATCGTTGAAGTCCAGCTCGCGCGTGTCCTCGTCCATGGTCACGTTCTCGATGATCGTGCCGAACATCTTGGTCGTGGCGTAGATTTCCGGCTCGCCCTCTGCCGAGAGGTTGATCATCTTGGCGTAGCAGCCGCCCTCGAAGTTGAAGACCGCATCGTCGGACCAGCCGTGCTCGTCATCGCCGATCAGCGTGCGGCTGGCATCGGCGGAAAGCGTGGTCTTGCCGGTGCCCGACAGGCCGAAGAAGATCGCCGTCTTGCCGTCGGGGCCGATGTTGGCGGAACAGTGCATGGGCATCACGCCCTGTTCGGGAAGCAGGTAGTTGAGAAGGCCGAACACGCCCTTCTTCATCTCGCCCGAGTATTCGGTGTTGCCGATCAGGATCAGCTTCTCGCTCAGGTTCACCGCGATCACCGTGTCGCTGCGGCAGCCGTGGCGTTCAGGGTCCGCCTTGAAGCTGGGCAGGTTGATGATGGTGTATTCGGGATCGAAGGAGCCGAGTTCTTCCGGCGTCGGACGCACCAGCAGGGTACGGGCGAACAGGTTGTGCCAGGCCATCTGCGTGATGACGCGCACGTTCACGCGGTATTCCGGCTGGCTGCCGCCGAACAGGTCCGCCACGTAAAGCTCGTCCTGCTCCTTCGTCGCGGCGAGGAAATCGGCCTTCAGGTTGTCCCAGTGCCGCTGGTCCATCGGCTGGTTGATCTTTCCCCAGTCGATCGTGTCTTCGGTCTTTGCGTCGCGGACGATAAACTTGTCCTTCACGCTGCGGCCGGTGAACTTGCCGGTATCGACCAGCAGCGCGCCGTGCTGCGTTAGCTGCCCTTCACCCTTGGCGATGGCATGTTCGACGAGGGCGGCAGTGCCCAGGTTCGGGTGAATGATAGCGGTGGTCGCGATGCCCTGGTCGGACAGCGACTTGGAAAGTTCGTATGACACGTAGGCTCCTCGTTACGGTCAAGATGGCAATGGCGCATTCGTATGCACGCGATTGTGCGGCCCGCATAAGGTCGAATGCGTGGCGCGTCAATTTACCGGGACCGGTTTGACTTAGTCCGGAATTACTTGCGTTTGAGACCATTTTGGCGGGGCTATTGCGGCCCTGCCAGTTGTCACGCCGCGGGCAAGGGATTACCTCGCTTGTGGGACAAGGAGAAGCATGACGCAGGCACCCGACAATAACGCCACAGAAGCGCAGAATTCCGCGGTCGATGGCCAGCGAACGATCGCGCTGGTGGACGATGATCGCAACATCCTGACCACGCTTTCCATCGCCCTGCAGGCCGAAGGTTACGCCACGCGCGTCTACTCCGACGGCGAAGCTGCGCTCGCAGCGCTGCAACAAAATCCACCGGATCTCGCCGTGTTCGACATCAAGATGCCGCGCATGGATGGCATGGAACTGCTGCAGAAACTGCGCGAATCGTCGGACCTGCCGGTGATCTTCCTGACCAGCAAGGACCAGGAGGAGGACGAGGAAGCAGGCCTTGCCATGGGCGCGGACGATTACATCGCCAAGCCTTTCAGCCAGCGCCTGCTGCTGGCCCGCATTCGCGCCATCCTGCGCCGCGCAGCTCCCTTGCCCGAAGGCCACGAGGATACCTCGCCCACCCCCGCCTCCCACAGCGAAGTGATTGCTCGCGGACGCCTGGCGATGGACCCCGCGCGACACCAGGTCACATGGGACGGCAAGCCCGTCAGCCTCACTGTCACGGAATTCCTCATCCTCGAGGCGCTGGCCATTCGCCCCGGCGTCATCAAGAGCCGCAACCAGCTGATGGATGCGGCATACCCGGACGACGTGTTCGTGGACGATCGCACCGTCGATTCGCATATCAAGCGCCTGCGCCGAAAGTTCCGCGCGGTGGACCCGGAGTTCGGCGCGATCGAAACGCTGTACGGCGCGGGCTACAGCTTCTCCGATGGCTGACGACAGCGGCGACACGGCGCTGCAGGCGAGCCGCCTGGAACGGCTCGCCTTTCCCGTGGGCAAATCGCTCACGGCGCGCATCCTCGCTGTCAACCTGATCCCGCTGCTGGTGCTGGCGGGCAGCCTGTTCTTTCTCGATTCCTATCGTCGGCAGTTGCTGGACGAACGCTTCAAGCTCGCCCGGATCGAGGCGCAGATCACGGCCGAGGCGCTGGCCGGTGCCACGCGCGAGAGGCAGGAGGCGCTGCTGAGCCAGATCGGTCGTGAACAGCGCATGCGGATGCGGCTCTACGATGCATCGGGCGCGCTGATTGCCGACAGTTTCGAGCTGGACGCGCCCAGCTTCACCTTCGACGATCCGGTGGCCGAGCCGTTCCTGGAAGACCTTGCCCGCTGGACCGACACGGCCGTGAATATCGCCGTGGGCGCGCCCTCTCCCCCACCCTATGCCGAACCTGCGGACACCGCTGCCGACAACTGGCCCGAACTCGCCCGCGTGCGCCAGCAGGGTCTTTCGCAGATCGAACTGCGCCGCGCGCCCGACGGAACTCCGGTGATCAACGCGGCCGCGCCCGTCGGCGTCAACGGGGCCAGCCTGCTCACCACCCGCAACGCATCCGACATCACCCAGGCCGTTCGCAACGCGCGCAGCAGCCTGATGACGATCATCCTTCTCGCGCTGGCCGTTTCCATCGTCCTCTCGCTTTACCTCGCCAACACCATCATCCAGCCGCTGCGGCGCCTGGTGATTTCCACCCAGCGCGTGCGGCTGGGGCGCGACCGCGAAGTGGAAGTGCCCCGCATGAACGAGCGCGCGGACGAAATCGGCCTGCTCGCCCGCGCCGTGTCCGACATGACCGCCACGCTGCGCCACCGGATCGACGCGGTGGAAACCTTTGCCGCCGATGTCGCGCACGAGATCAAGAACCCGCTGGCGTCGCTGCGCAGCGCGACGGAATCGTTGCCCCGCGTCAAGGAGCCGAAACTGCACGCCCAGCTGGTGGAGGTCGCCGCCCACGACGTGCGCCGGATCGATCGCCTCGTGACCGAGATTTCCGAAGCCAGCCGGATCGACGCCGAACTCAGCCGCGCGACTTTCGAGCCGGTGGAACTGGGCCAGTTGTTCGCCAACGTGGTCGCCCGCAAGATGGAGCGCAGCGAGAATCGCGGGTGCGTGATCACCATCGACATGGAGACCAGCCGCGATCTGGTGATGGGCGTGCCGCTGCGTCTTGAACGGATCGCGGAGAACCTGATCGACAACGCCGTGTCGTTCTCTCCCGAAGGCGGGCGCATAACCGTGACCATCTCTCGCTCGGACAAGCGTGTGGCCGCCACAGTCTGCGACGAAGGGCCCGGCATTCCGGAGGGGGAGCGGGAGAAAGTTTTCCGCCGCTTCCATTCGCACCGACCCGAAGGCGAGGAATATGGCAACCATTCCGGGCTGGGCCTTGCAATCGGTCGCACCATTGCCGAAGCGCACGACGGCAGCCTGAGCGTGGCGGATCCCTCGGGGTCGCTCGGCGGGGCGTGCCTCGTCCTCGAACTGCCAGCCGCATAAGAGTTTTTCGAATGAGCGAAGTCCTGCCCAATGTCAGTTGCGTTGCCCTGCGCGGGCGCGCCGTCCTGATCAGCGGGCCACCCGGAAGCGGCAAGTCCAGCCTTGCTCTCGCACTGATGGACCGGGGCGGCGAACTGATCGGCGATGACGGTGTGACCCTGTCGCAAGTCGGGGAACTCGTGGTGGCGACGCCGCCGCCGCACACCGAGGGGCTGATAGAAATCCGCAACGTCGGCCTGCTGGAAGTGCCCACGGGCCGCGCGCCGGTAGCAATCGTCATCAACCTGACGAGCGACGCCGAACGCCTGCCGCTGGGGCATGGTTACAGGCTGCTGCTGGGGCATCAGATTCCGCAGGTCGATCTCTATCCCGAGACACCTTTTCTCGCCCTGCGCGCGGAAGCCGCGCTGGAAATGCACGGGCTGGACTGATTGCCATTTCGGGACTGCCCGCAAGTCCCTCTTCACATTTGGCCGACAAGCGCGCAAACCGCGTCGTCATGGGAGAACCGGACCAATCGAGCGAGCCCGCAAAGCCACAAAGCCGCATCCTGCTGGTAACGGGCATGCTGGGCGCGGGGAAAACCACCGCCCTGCGCGAACTGGAAGACCTCGGCTGGGAATCCATCGACAATTTCCCGATCCGCCTGCTCGACAGACTGGTGGGCGGCGATGGCAACGATCACCCGCTCGCCATCGGTTTCGATTGCCGCACGCGCGGCTTCGTTCCCGCCGAGATCATCGAGCAAGTGAAGCGCTGGGTGGAAGACGATGGCCTCGCCATCACCACCCTGTTTCTCGACTGCGCGGGGCACGAGCTGGAGCGGCGCTTCAACGAAACGCGCCGCCGCCATTTCCTGGCTGGAGACCTGCCCGTTTCTTCGGGCATTGCGGCGGAGCGCGAACTGCTGGCTCCCCTGCGGCGCTGGGCCGACGTGCTGATCGATACGACGGACTTTTCCACCAACGACCTGAAGCAGACGATTCGCGAGCAATTCCGCCAGACCGCGCCGCAACAGATGACGGTGACGGTATCCAGCTTCGGCTTCTCGCGCGGCAAGCCGCCCACGGCGGACCTGGTGTTCGACATGCGCTATCTCGACAACCCGCACTGGGAAGAGAGCTTGCGCGAACAGACCGGGCTGGATGCGCCGGTGGGCGAATTCATCGAACGCAGCGCGGTTTTCGCCTCCACGTTCGACAAGATTCGCGCCCTGCTGCTGGAATTGTTGCCCCGTTATGCCGAGCAGGGGAAGGCCTACGTCAACATCGCGTTCGGCTGTACCGGCGGGAGGCACCGGTCGGTTTATACGGCGGAGAAGATGGCGCAGGTCTTGCGCGAGGGCGGCTTTTCGCCCACCGTGCTGCACCGCAACCTGGGATCGCGGGCGGAAGACCTTGTCGAAGGGACACAGCAACCGTGACCGATCCCCTTGAACGCCTTGCGAAATTTGAGAGCCGGAAAAGCATCGCCCCCCAATGATCGGACTGATTCTCGTTACCCACGGCCGCCTGGCCGAGGAATTCGTTTCCGCCATGGAGCACGTGGTCGGCAAGCAGGATGCGATCGCCACGATCTGCATCGGCCCCAATGACGACATGGAAGACCGCCGCCAGGAGATCGCCGATGCCATCGAGACGGTGGACACCGGCTCCGGCGCGATCATGCTGACGGACCTGTTCGGCGGCACGCCCTCCAACCTCGCCATTTCCCTGCTGCAACAGGGCCGCACCGAAGTGATCGCCGGGATCAACCTGCCCATGCTGATCCGCCTTGCCGGGGCGCGCAAGGAGATGAAGCTGGGCGCCGCTGCCGCTGCCGCTCGCGAGGCGGGCCGCAATTACATCACGCTGGCTTCCGAATTCCTCGGCCAGGATGCCTGAGGAGACGCGCACGATGGGTGAAGCAAGCCAGCAGGTCGTCATTCCCAACAAGCGCGGCCTGCATGCACGCGCCAGCGCCAAGTTCGTCGCCGCAGTCACCGAAATGCAGGGCCATCACGTGTTCGTGGAGAAGGACGGGCAGGAGGCCGCCGGTGGCTCCATTCTCGGCCTGATGATGCTGGGCGCGGCCAAGGGGGACACGGTGAATATCCGCGTTGCCGGAGACGATGCCGAGGCGCGGCTGGCGGAGCTCGTCGCGCTGGTCGAAGGCAAGTTCGGCGAAGAGTGACCCTTCGACAGGCTCAGGATGAGCGGATTTATCATGCGGCGTGAAATCACCGGCTTTTCCAATCCCACGGTCAAGTACCTGCGCAGTTTGCGCGAGAAGAAGCACCGCAAGCGCGAGGGCGTGTTCCTTGCCGAGGGGCTGCGCCTGCTGACCGACGCGCGCGAATGCGGGCACATGCCGCAGATGCTGGTGATGGCCACGGGGCGCGATCCGCACCCGCTGATCGAGGCGCTGGAAAGTGCCGTCGCCGAAGCTGGCGGCGAAGTGATCGTCACCTCGCCCGACATCCTTTCCAAGATCACCGGCAAGGACAATCCGCAGAGCGTGGCGGGCGTATTTGCCGAATTCGATACCTCGCTGGCCGGGCTGGACAGGTCTGCGGCGAACATCTGGCTGGTGGCACAGGCGCTCCGCGATCCGGGCAACCTTGGCACCATGCTGCGCACCGGCGACGCGGTGGGCGCAGGCGGCCTGATCGTGATCGACGACTGCGCCGATCCCTTCAGCGTCGAAGCCGTGCGCGCCAGCATGGGTGCGGTCTTCACGCAGAGGATTGCGCGCGCGGGATGGGACGAATTTCTGCCATGGTTGCGCGGCGGGGATGGCCAGTTGGTCGCCGCCAGCTTGCGCGACGCGGTGCCCTATCGCGGCGCGCCCTACGCCGCACCATGCTTCGTGATGGTCGGCAACGAATCGCAAGGCCTGCCCGAAGCCTACGAAATGGCCTGCGACCTGCGCGTCACCATGCCCATGCGCGGCCGCGCGGACAGCCTCAACGCTGCCATTGCGGCGGCGGTGCTGGCTTACGAGGTGCTGGACAGGCTGGAGGGATAGCGTTCGGTCTTGGGCGGGACATTGGCCCCACTCAATCTGTGTGTGGCACCTGCGGTTGAATATTGATGGGCGCACTTTCCCCGAAGGCGATCCTGATCACTCTGCCCTCGCGAACCCAAAAAGATGCGACCCGCTCTTCCCAACCACGCTTGCCTTCGACCTCGACAAATCTGCCACAGTCCCAAAGCACGCTTATTGGCAAGCTTCGATCAGACGAGGAGATCACCGAAATCTCGTCAATCGAGCACTCGCGCGCATATTCCAGAAAGTCCGACGTGCTGTTTTGCGTACGGGAGGATCGATTGATGAATTCGATCGCGCTCAGGTCGATGTCATCGCCCTCAGCCTCGGCAAGAAAATTTGCGACCACAGCGACTTCCGCGATGTGATCATAGCCAGGTTCGCCGGACAGGACCGCTGCGCCTTGCGCCAATAAAAGACTAATCATGCCATCTCCTTGATAAACAAGGATGGAGTATCAGGTTGTCAGGCAGCTGCAACCGGCCTGGATGCAAACGCCCCTCAATCCCCCGCCACCAGCGCTGTTATCCGCCAGCGGTCGTTCCGGCGGCTGGCGATAAGGCGGTAATCGATGATGGAGCGCAGGCTGGACTTGGCGATATAGCCTTCCTTGTCCTGCCGCGTTGCCGGGTCTGTCCAGCGGACGTGGGCGAAGTCGCTCTCTCCGGTCTGCGGCAGGGTGACGACAGCCTCCCATGAAAGCTGCGCCTGCACCGGCGTGTCGCTGGCAGGCCCTTCGTAGAGCGGAATGCCGTTGCCGGTCACGATGGCCCCGGCGTAGGGATCGACCGGTATCTCCTGCGCGAAATACCACGGGATCGTCATGCCCGCGGTATCGTCCGCCGCGCAGCCGAATTCCAGCATCCGGGCGAGTTCGCGCCAGAACGTGCCGTTCTCGGCAGAGAGGCGCTCGCGCAGTTCGTCCTTGCCTGCGCCGCCGCCGAAATCGAGCTTGATGTCATCCGCCGCCAGCGCGAGGAATGCGTCGGTATCGCGCGTGTCGATGGCGGCCTGTACGCTGGCGAGGAAGTCCACGCCGCCCGGCAGGTCCCGGCATTCGTTGCGCGGAGCCCACTTGCCGGCAGGCTCCGGCACGGCAGCAGCGGTGTTCTCAACCTCGGAAACCAGCTCCTCCGCCGCACGCTCCAGCCGGTCAGAAGGCGGATCGCTGCGATCGCAGGCGCTCAGGCTGGCCGCCAGGGCCACGGTGACACCGATGGCGCGCACCCTCGAAAAACTTCCCGCTGCCGACAACTTACTGATCCTCCGCACTCTCTCCTTCGACATGCATAAGTTGTCTTGGCTCTATTTCCAGAGGCGACAGCGATTCCAGTGCTGCGGCGTTGGTGTCGACAGACAGATCCTGGAACTTGCGTCCGGTCGGAACAAGGCGGCTCTCGAAGCTGGCAACCGCCGCGTTGAAGCTCTTGTTCGTCCGCGCCAGGTCCGTCCCGACCTTTCCCAGCAGCGAGCCCATGCGCGCCAGCCTGTCGTACAACTCCTTGCCGAGTTCCGCGATTTCCTTCGCGTCGGCCTGAACGCCCGCCTGCCGCCAGATCGTCGCCACGGTCAGCGCGATGGACATGAAATTGAGCGGCGAAGACAGGACAACCTGCCGTTTCAGGGCATACTCCAGCAAGCCGCTGTCCTGCGTCAGGGCAGAATAGAGCACGTGCTCGCCGGGGACGAACATCACGACGAAATCCGCCGATCCTTCGACGAAATCCTGATACCGCTTTGCCGACAGTTCATCGATGTGGCCCCGCAGGTCGCGCGCGTGGGCCCGCAGCAATTCGGCCCGTTCTTCTTCGCTGGTCGCTTCGTTGGCAGCCGCGTAAGTGTTGAACACGTTCTTCACGTCCACGATCAACTTGCGCCCGCCGGGAATGTTGATGACGCCGTCCGGGCGCAGGATGCCGTCGCTGCCCGGTACGCTGACCTGGAAATCGAAATCCGTCTGGCCGAGCAGGCCGCAGCTTTCGAGCAGGTTCTCGAACTGCAATTCACCCCAGTCGCCCCGAGCCTTCGTCGCACCGCGCAGCGTAGTGGAAATGCGATTGGCGCCCTCCAGCACGCGCTCCTGCCCGGCCCTCACCTCGCCGATCACGCCCTGCAATTGGTGCCAGGCCTCCGCGCGGCTCTTCTCCAGTTCCTCCACGCGCTTGCGATAACGCTCCAGCGTCTCGCCGACGGGGCCGACTTTCTTCTCCAGCGCCGCGAGGCTTTCCTTGTTGAGAGCTTCCAGCCTGTTGTGAGCGCCTTCGAGGAACTGGGCGTTCGCGCCGTCCAGCAGCTTCTTGCCGATCGCGTCGAACTTGGTCTGCAGCTTCTCTTCCGCTTCGGTGAGCCGCGCCAGTTCACGCTCGAACTGCTTTTCACGCTCCGCGTAGCGCTCCTCCAGGGCACGCTCGCGCGCTTCGGCCCCGCTTTCGAGAGAGGCGAGCCGTCCCGCCACTTCGGCATGGGTGCCGCGAAGCTTTTCCAGTTCTTCCGCAAGCGCATCCGCGCGCCTCGCCCGTTCGCTTTCCGATGCGAGATCGCGCACCATGTCGCGCAGCTTTTCATCGAGCGCCTTCGCCTCGGCATCGCGCGCTGCATGCCGCTCGCGCCATTCGGTGTCGTTCGCGGTATAGCGTTCGCGCAACTCGGCTACGGGACGCTGGCCGAGCCAGTAGCCAAGCCCTCCAAGGACGAGAGCCAGCACGATCAGGGCGAGAACAACGGGATCCATAAACAGCCTTCACACGACAAGAACGAAACGCGAACCTAACCGAGCCTGCACGTGCGGACAAGCACCGCAACGGGCTCATCCCCAGCCGCTGGCAAAAATTGTATGCTTCACTTACAATTCGGAATTGCGAAATTTTCGCAATTGTGAAACAAGGCTGGCCGAACACGCGTGCGCAGCGAATCGCGCCTGCGCAAGAACATGACATCGAGAGAGGATCATCCATGCCCACAGATATCGAGATTGCCCGTCAGGCCAAGCTTACCCCGATCACCGAGGTCGCCGCGAACGCCGGCGTGCCGGACGATGCGCTGATCCCCTACGGCAAGTACAAGGCGAAGGTCGATGTCGACCAGCTGCCCGACAATCCCAACGGCAAGCTGATCCTCGTCACCGCGATCAACCCCACCCCCGCCGGCGAAGGCAAGACCACGACCTCGGTCGGCCTGTCGGACGCGCTGCACCGCATCGGCAAGAAGACCATGCTGTGCCTGCGCGAACCTTCGCTGGGCCCCTGCTTCGGCATGAAGGGCGGCGGTGCCGGTGGCGGCAAAAGCCAAGTGATGCCGATGGACGAGATCAACCTGCACTTCACGGGTGACTTCCACGCAATCACCAGCGCGCACAACCTGCTGTCCGCCATGATCGACAACTCGATCTACTGGGGCAACCCGAACGATATCGACGTGCGCCGCGTGACGTGGAAGCGAGTGTTGGACATGAACGACCGCGCGCTGCGGCAGATCGTCGGCCCGCTGGGCGGCGTTGCCAACGGCTTCCCGCGCGAAAGCGGCTTCGACATCACTGTGGCCTCAGAGATCATGGCCATCCTGTGTCTCGCCAGCGACCTGAAGGACCTCCAGAAGCGCCTCGGCGATATCATCATCGGCTACAAGCGCGACCGCAGCCCGGTCTACTGCCGCGACGTGAAGGCCGACAGCGCGATGACCGTGCTGCTGAAGGATGCCATCCTGCCCAACCTCGTGCAGACGCTGGAAAACCGCCCGGCCTTCCTGCACGGCGGCCCCTTCGCCAACATCGCTCACGGCTGTAACTCCGTGATCGCCACCAAGACCGCGCTGAAGATGGCCGATTATACCGTGACCGAAGCCGGTTTCGGTGCCGACCTCGGTGCCGAGAAGTTCCTCGACATCAAGTGCCGTCTTGCCGGCCTGAAGCCCGATGCCATCGTGCTGGTCGCCACGGTCCGCTCGCTCAAGATGAACGGCGGCGTGCCCAAGAACCAGCTTACCGAAGGCGAGAACGTGGAAGCCGTTCGCGCCGGTGCGGTGAACCTGAAGCGCCACATCGAGAACCTGAAGAAGTTCGGCGTGACCCCGACCATCGCCATCAACCACTTCTATCTCGATACCGACGCCGAGATCGCCGTGATCCAGGAAATGGCCAAGGAGTTCGGTGCCGACGCGGTGGTCTGCAAGCACTGGGCCGAAGGCGGCGCGGGTGCGGAAGAACTGGCGCGAATCGTTTCGGCCAAGGCCGATGCCGGTGCGCCCGATTTCGACCAGCTCTACCCCAGCGACATGCCGCTGGCCGACAAGATCACAACGGTCGCGACGGAAATCTATCGCGCGGGCGAAGTCAGCATCTCGCCGGCCATCCGCAAGCAGCTGAAGCAGTGGGAAGAGATGGGCTACGGCAACTATCCGATCTGCATGGCAAAGACGCAGTACAGCTTCTCCACCGATCCCACGGCGCTGGGCGCGCCCGAAGATCACGTGGTCGAGATCAACGAAGTTCGCCTCTCGGCAGGCGCTGGCTTCGTGGTCGCCATTGCCGGCGGCATCATGACCATGCCGGGCCTGCCCAAGGTGCCCAGCGCGGAGAACATCTACCTCGACGAGAACGGCCAGATCGAAGGCCTTTTCTAAAGGTTACCTAACCCCCCGTAGCGAACATTCCCCCCAAACGTGTTCGCTCGAGAAAGGGCCGTCCAGCCGGGCGGCCCTTTTTTCATGCGCGGTCTCGGAACCCCTGCGCCCCCTCGCCCGTCGATAAGGCGAAGGAGAAATGCCATGTCGATCAAGGAAATGATCAAGGAACACCCGCAGGTAGGGTCCGATTACAACGAACAGCTGGGTGAAGCTGTGAAGCACGCGATGTATTGCGCGGCGATCTGCAATTCGTGCGTCGATGCGTGCAATGCGGAAGAAGGCGACATGTCCGAGTGCATCCGCAAATGTTCGGACTGTTCGGATA
>MDTG01190274.1_pt1 | contig 17268 bp, 18 predicted proteins | sample 811421 | NCBI WGS metagenome assembly MDTG01 (sample SAMN05326645, study PRJNA326480) | marine metagenome | isolation source: seawater | place: Pacific Ocean: South East | collected 2011
ACTTTTTGGGGTCCGGCCCAAAAATTCGCCGGGTCGGCCCAAAATTTGCCGGGTCGGCCCAAAAAATCGCCCTGCCGGCGGCTTGGTTTAGGAATTCCTAAATGCTTTAGAAAAAATCGGGGTCACCGCGAAAAACTTTTTGCCGGGCCGGCCCAAAAATTCGCCCTGCCGGCGGCTTGGTTTAGAAATTCCTAAAGGCTTTAGGAATTTTCGGGGTCACCGCGAAAAGTTTTTCGGGGTCGGCAGCCGCCGGCAGGGCTGAGGGGTGTTGGAATCGAATGTCACTTAATTAGAACATATACCAGTTTATCTTTTACATGGTTGTATATGTAGTGTAGATGCATGCCCAAGCGCGCGCGTGCATCTGTAGACGCGGCAGACGCCGAGCTCATCGCGGATATTCGCGACAATGACGAGCTGGATGGCCAGCTTGAGACGTTTGAGAATGAGCGTGCGAGCATTCGCATTGACCTTGAAGGTCAGTTGGAGCGAATACGTGCCGAATTTAAGACGGACGACCCGTCGACGTTGAGTCCGCGTCAGCGTGTGCGGCACCAAACGCAGGTCGAATATGCGGAGGGGTTACACGCCGACAGGATGGAAGCCCTTGAGAAGGACATTGCCGCCTGCCGCGCGTCGCACGCGGAAAAATGCTCTGTTCGTAAGCGGCGACGCGTGACCGACCGCCAAATCCGCGAGTGTGCTACGTTTGCGTCGGTCGACCGGCGGACGTGTGATTGGCGTTTGTTGCGTAAATCGCGCCACGTTCAGACGGTACTGGACAACAAGCTCTCGTCTATGTCGTCGGAACAGCGTGACAAATATGCGGCTGTTTTGGAGGAGCTGCGCGCTTCGGGTTGGCTTCGGGCGGAACCTACTTAAGTGTGTAACCCCGTGCGAAATGGATCCGCCGAGCCATCACGGTAAAGACACGCCGGTTGAACGGCGTGCGCGTCGGCAGACGGCGGTGGTGGACGACACGACGCTGATGATGGTGGTGACGTTTTTGTATGCACTGTATGAAATCATGTCTCGTATGAATCTTCCCGAGTGTACGTGCTAATCGAAGAGCTGTTCGTCCGTCGAACGTTTGTCGTCCACTATCTCTCTATCAGCAAGCTCAGTGAGTTTTTTGTTAATTGCGGTGAGCTCACGATGGATGTCGTCGTCTTGGTTCTTTTCCAACAAACGTATGATACGTACAATAATCAGATATTGGCTCGGGTAGCGGATACCTTTGAACGTATCGGCGAACCATTTTTGTTGGGTGTTTTTGTTAAATTCCTTTAATTCCTCAAGGAGGGCATCTTTATCGACAGGCTTGTCTGGACGCTTCTCGGGGTGTAAGAAAATATAGCATTCGAATAGAAGTGCCTTTATTTGGTCCTTGAGATTTTGTCCGGCCAGCGAATTCCCCTGCATGGCTGCTTCGAACAAGTTCGTACTTACAACTGACAGAGGCCCTGGTTGGTGCAGTACTGTAAACACTTTGAATCTTGGCGTGTCCATGATATGGTATGGCGGTGCACACTAAATACTGTCAAAATGTAGTTGGGTGTCTACACGTGGCTTCAATCCAAGATTTGATTGGCGCGACATATAAGTGTGTAGGTCTGTCAGGCAGTGATGTCCGCCTTAAAAACGGACGACGGCAAGCAGGCCGTGTATTGTTTGGAGCATTTGTTGTACGAAGTACCGTTTTCGGCACTGCACAATATAGCGGCGTTGTTGGCGCAGGAGAGTGGTGAGCCGGTGGACACCTTTGGTCAATCGGGTGGGCATTGGACGTTTGACGTGGTGGAGCGTTTTTTGTGGGAGCGTGGCATGAAGTGTCATTTGGCGGGTTTGGAGGGTGAGTGGTGTCTTGCGTACTCGCCTTCGGACCTTCGACATGTGTGTGGTTTTGTGGGTTTTATTTGTCCGCCGACGCTCGAGTCGTACAAGTGTGTGGATGACCATTGGCAAGATAGTAAGGGTACGGTGGTGTCTGAGAGTGCGATGTGTGTGGTGTTGAAGCAGGGTTGTGTGGTGGTGTGTCGTATGTGGTCGTCTGTGGCGCCGTTTTACAGCCGTGACCAGGGTTTTTTCGTGATGCAGGGTGGTTCGCCGGTTCGGCATGAGCATTTGCCGGGCACGTTGTGGAGTCGTGAGGTGGTGAATGTGGAGGGGCGTACGACGGCGGTCAAGGCGTATATGCGTGAGCACAAGCGTTCTGCTATATTAATGTCGAATGAGAAGGAGGTGGTGTTGTGTCGTCCGAGCCGTCATGGTTGGTCGACCAAGGCTATTTGTAATTTCGAGTGTATGCCGGTGGCGTGTGTGAGTCGTCGTGTTGCGGAGGTGGTGTTGGCGCATTTTTTCGACATTGCCAGCGAAGACCCGTCACAGTGGCGCGTGTTGAGTCATGCTGTGTTTTCGGCGTTGCATTTTGTGGGTGGGCGTATGTGTGAGGAGGATTGTTCAAATCTGACGGTGGAAGACCGTGACGCGTTGCGTGCGTATGAGCGGCAGTTGGCGACAGTGGTGACGACGGATGCCGTTTAGAGGGTTGAAAGGGGTATAAAAGTCTGTTTATATAAAGACGAATGACATGTTATGTATGTTTAGAAGATACGGACGTAATTTGTACCGCGTCGCCTTGTGAGTGTGGTATACCGGTGCATCGTGCGTGTTTGTTGCGTGTGATGCGTGAGATGCCGCAGCGTCAGTGTACGGTGTGTCACCGTCCGTTTGAAGTGAGTGAAGCTTTTGACGCGGAGGACCTTGCGCCGTCCGAGGAGGACGTGTCGGATGTGAGTGAAACGTGTGTGGGTTGTTTGGTGGCGTGTTTGACAATATGTGTGTGGTATTTGTGTGCGGGGTGGTTGGGTCAGTTGTTTCTTCTGGGCGTGGGTTACCGTATAGAGCATTTCTTCCATTTTTGGGAGATGGAGCATATGTTGGGTGCTATTGCGGTGTCTGTGGCGGTTGGTATGTGTATGCCGACGACGATGATGGCGTGTGGTCGTCCTGTGCGTTGATCAGGTCGGTATAAAGAATGGATTATTTTGTAATCATGTTTATCAATATTTCGCGAACGGCCTGTCGAATCGGTCACACCGATACTACTTTGTAAACGAATAAAGTTAGATATCTGTTTCGACCGATGGTTCTTTTGTGTAAGCCGCCGGCAGGGCTCTAATTATATGGTCTTGATGGTTTCAATGATTTGAGTTGTGGACACAGAAGGAGTTCTTGGTAAATATTTGACGGTACACGGCATGTCATCAAATCTACCTTGCCAGTCGTCTCCCATGATAAGTAACGAGGCATTGTGTTGTAGTATGTATTGTGCTTTCAATTCCAACGACTCTTCGAGAAAAACATGGTCCACGCATGCAAGAGCGGAAACAATAGCTATTCTCTCGTCTTGGCTATAAACAGGATAGCGCTTCTTTTTCTTAAAGTTGAGCGCGTCAGAGGAAACACCAACAACTAAACGCGCACCCTCTTTCTTGGCTCGTTGCAATATCTTCAAATGGCCTATGTGAAACACATCAAAAGTACCAAAGGTAATAACCACTCTACTCATTACCATTTATAACTAAAACGCATATATACGATTTTATTTAACATAAGTTTTCAAGTTGCTTTGGGATTTACAGTATTTTTGTAAATCTGGGAAGATAGGCCACCTCCAATTTTTTCCATAAGTTTTTATGAGCCACGGTTCAGCAATTGACAAATCAAATGCATATGTAGTGGCATTGCCTAAGGGCCTGCGAATAATATTGTCAAAACGTGGGATATTCGGCATGTGTCCAGTTTGCGAGAGGTCTTTCCAATTCGTATTTGGTCCTTTCATTTTTAAATAATTCCCATTCTTCTCTTCAACAAAAACAATGTCCAACCCTCCCAAATCATTACTGTAAAATTTATTCTTCACTTTTATTTTAAACCAGAACGATTTATTCGGGGCTACATTGGATCTGGTTAGCATAAAGAAACCACGAACTTTTTTTGTGGTCCAATCCTTTGATATGGGTGCGACATGTTCGCCATCCATAAATGCTTTCAGAATGATTGGTTGAAACCGCTTGTCTATCATCAAATCAACATCATCGTCCCACGGAATGACGTCACTAACATTGTATATTTGCGCGCGACTGAATGATAAAAGTGAACCAGCATGTAAACTATACGGAATATTGTTTTCAGAAGCAAGTTCATCCAATAATTTGAGTTCCTCCAGACTGTCTTGTACCATATTCGTTGCAGCAAAGGAAGGTACAGGCAAATGGGAATGCGAACTCTTTGTTCCGTCTGCACACAGATAATAACCATGCAACAGGTGCAATTGTAGATTTTTCGGGAATGTACAGTGTATACTTTTGTATATATCGTGTTTGGATATACGAGGCCAGTCGCCACCGTTAAAACGAATCCAGCCAATGTCATCTGTTTGTGGCGTCATATGTTGTCTTTGTTGCTTGTTTTTATCTTGTTTCGGCATCTCCGTTGTGGTTTCCATATGTCCCGGCGAACGTTTGTATCCTCGATGTTCGAACATGACTTTGTTTTCAGGCTCATTGTTCCACGATTTTTCACAAGAATCATTGTTCCAACATAGACGTGCAGATTTTAATCCCAGATGTGTTATCTTTGAAGCAAATTCAGATTCACAATTACCTTCATCGCCACACGATTTTTGACTCATTGGACCAACACGTTTTAAACGTTTAGCGTGTTTGAGAGTTGCTCCGTTTGTGTACGAACCCCACCAGGGAAATTGAGATTTAGACGACCAAGCTGTATAGTAATTTAGTGGTTTGGCTGCAACGACTGGCAAGCGGCGTTGTATTTGGTTGTTTATACTTTTCGTTTTACCGGGCATGAACTGAAACCCCCGCCCATGTGAGCGCAGCCAAACTTCAAGAACATCACTGTGTGTATCGAGTATACTGACGCTTTCCTTCAAAACCCCCCGAATAGATTTTTTGTTAAATGACCAATCGTCTTCCACATTCAAAATGTACGGCGCATCTCCACATGACGCCCACAACATATCCATTGCCTTCGCAATGCCAACATTCCTGTCGAGTAGTATCGCATGGTCAAACGATTGCTCATGAATCCATTTTTTGGTTTCGTCATCCGAACCATTATCGACAATACTGAACGTGAACTTGAAGGTGTTTTCATTTTGTACAAGTTGACGAACTCCAGCATATGTTTGCTTCAAATAAGAGAGTCGTTTACACGACAAAAATGCAACACAAATATGAGGAATTTCTGGCGTTTGAGCACGCCCGAAACCATCGTCGTACATCGAATTAAACCAACCCGTCTTATCGAATACTGAAGTCTTCAATTGGGTGTTTAGAAACGCGTTCTTATTCTTCTTACTTTTCTGTGCGACATAGTTCTTAGAACGAAACGCATAGTGGTTGCACTGAATACCGGTCACGTCCATCCATGGGCGCAAGGTTCCTGATTTCAACACGTGCTTGTGGACCAATACGCTTTGAATAGCAGAAATACGCGTTAGTGTCTTCTCACTTCCAACGTTTTCACATACGCGTGCGTGACAATTAATTTCTTCGCCCAAATGTTTATAGGGCGCTCTCCACAAATGCTTGAGCGGATCGCCTTCAAAAGTGGTAGTGTCGATACGCCGCGGACCAAATTTTAAACATTGTAGTTGAATAGAGTCGCCAAGGCTTTCAACCAATGACCAAAAATCGGGCGGTGAAATATCTTTCTGATTTGTTCTGAATACGTATTCGTCTATGTCCCAATTCCCAAACCATTCATAATCCGCACCGTACCGCTCTAAACAGTCTGCATATGCGGCAACTTGACACACTGCAAACCCATGGTCTTTTGTGGACGTTGCAGCCATCCATTGTTGGCATTTTTTGAGTTTCGAACAGCGTTCAGAGTCTTCTGATTGTGTACAAGGCAGTGCGTTTTGAGTGAATGGTATCATTTGTACGCTTGAAGTCACACGGTTGGTAGAACCATGGTCATACACTACAACATCAAACCCCAGGTTCTCATGATGCTTGACCCATGTTTGTACAAGTTGTTCTGGTTCGTCTTTCACCAGTGTACATAGTAGCCCGCGACGCTTCGGACGTTTGATGCTCGGGGATGGGAGCCAAAACAAAAGGGCATTGTCACGGTAATATAGTTTGCCACCACTATGCAGCGCGTCTTGCAATCCGAACCATTTGCTCCCATGCACTTTGTCAGGCGTCACAAATGTACACAGGGACGGGTTCTGAAGACACGTGCTCTGCATTACTGCCTGGTCGTCTCCAAAAAATAACCCGCGTACAACATATCCTTCTAGTGTTTTCAAAAACGAGGCATGAAACATTTCCCAGGTTTTAACATATCCTGCAAATTGAGCACCGGCAAGAAAAAGACCTCCCGACTTCGAAAAGGGAGGATAATTTGTCTTTTCGATCCAATGCGACCGTTGTTTCTGCGGCTGTGTCCAAGCGGCAAATAATATGGCAGAATCTGGAATGATGTTCGTTTTCTGCAACCATTTTTTCCCATTGTACGTCGTATCGCGGAAGCAGCCGATATCACTCCACACAAACACATCACTTGAGAACGGGTTCATTTCAATAGCCTGCGTCACAAACCATGATTTACTCAACCACAACCAAAACAATTCGTATGATTTGTGCAGTGCCTTTTCTGTGTCCATGTCGAATTGATTCTTCCACAAATCCATAGAGTAGTTGGATACTAGCATCGTGTCTGATAATTTCATACTAATGATTTTGGTCCTATCCATCGCATGCGCACGTAATGATTCCATTTTCGAAACCAAGTCGGGACTGGTGAAAATAACCATCGCATCTTGAAACGATAGCATATTCTTCATCCATGTGTTGTATTTCGACTTTGCGTGTTTAGAATTCATTTCAAAATAAGCAGTGACGATCGTGTTGGTATGTTTTGGCGGTAAGACGATAGACCATTCGCAACAACAAAGGCAAAGCGGATTCGGTTCGTGTGCAAAGACGTTGTACTTCTGTAATTTCTTCCACATGGCTGACCATTCCTGTTCTGAAACCGGTCTACCGAACATATCATATGCATTGTGCAAATGTGTTTCGAAAACAATTTGGTCGGGAAACGTTCGTAATGTTCTGAACACATCAAATTCGTGACGTTCGATATCCATTTTGAGCAAATTTATTTTATCATGGTGCAACATAGACATAATCGTCTCTAGTGTATAGTATTGGCCGATTTCGCCCCCATGTCCGAGGTCCGATGAGATGCGTTTTTTTGTATCTGAGCCGCCAATACACCATGGGTGGAACGAAACACCACTTGGTGTGTCCGATGGACTACCGACAGTACAATCAAAAGTGTGCACTTCGCAGCCTAATTGTGTCACAACATCATTTTCGAAAGAGAAATCCAACCGTGACCCCAGAGAATATACAACACAGTTGTCCTTCTCCATTGCATCGAGACAAACTATTTTTCCACCATCACCCTTCCCACCAATTCTCTTCTGCGTCTTACATGTGTTTTTTTTAGGGATGTTTGAATACTGTTGGCGAATCCATAATGCACCTGCTGAACCTTTCTTCGGACAGTAATCATTTTTCGAATTGGATGCTGGAAGATATGTCTCCCATTGTGATTTTTCTGCCACGGGAGCCGCACTTAGTTGTATCCATTCTGGTGGATAATAATCTGTCTTAACAACTTTACCTTTGTTTATTTTGTGATTCATATCAAACTCGTCCCCATTGTAGACGACCTCACCACCCGACAGTAGCCCCCCCCACCAACCAAACGTACCCAACGATAGAATAACATGGTCGCAATTCGCCAAAATGCCAAGGTCTTGCACCGCTGTATGTTTTTCAGAAATGAGATGAGCTTTTGTGAACATAGACTGTTTCTGACACCACGCAATGTCATCCGAAGCTACGAAAAATTGCACATCTTGATATTTGTTGCGAAAATATTCCATGGCGTTCTCGAAATACTGTGACGATGGGAAACGCAAATAACCGTATCTTAGGTGGTCCCCGCGCCGAACATGGATACCAACATTTGTTTTTGCATTTGAATGTGACCGAATGTACGCACGGGCAAACGTCCGCATAGAAGGCTTCACGACAAAAGGGGGCATGTCTGCGAAATATTTGTATGACTGTAGATATTCACTAATTTTTGTAGATTGGCGAATATCGAAGGGTGTGAACCTGGCGTAACCACGCTCTTTCTGCGTCGCAAAATGGCCGCCCGGACATTTTGCAACGCGCATCTCGACAAAATCGTCGGCTTTATTGGTTCCAGTATAACACGGGGACGCTTTGTTGCGTTTCGCCACGCCAATGACGGAGGCCAGTTGAAACAGGTTGTTTCCCAGACCACCCTTCAGTTCGACCCCAACGAATCTTTGTTCGTGATTCACAATCTCATCTTTATGCGCAAAACACGCACGCATCGTCGCCGGCTTGATGTTATGACCCATCACCCATTTACCTTTATCTTTGCAATTTCCACTATTCGTCATATGATTACTCGTCACCCATTTCACTTTGGATTTAAGCGGCGATTCATCCAACCAGATGCCAATCGAGACGTCTTCACCTTGATAGTTGAACAGTTTGTCGGAATTCTCAGCTATGTACGAGGCCACGGGGCGCGAAACCACATGGCCTACGGAGCCAATTGGAAATTTCGGATAGACCGACGGCTTGTAGTGCGGCTCGGCCCACTTGCCACCCCGAGGGACACGGCCGTGATTTATAATTTTACCGATGACCACGACTCCAGAAGCATCATACGTATCGGTCAAATACTGGTCCAAGGTATCCACACGGACCACCGAATCGTCGTCCGTCTTTAAAAACCATTTGGCCGTCGTGTGTTCGAGCCCCCAGGTGTACGCAAATTTGACCTTTTGGGGCAAATGACGATACACATCGATGTCAGGCATTCTGATAATGTCCATGTACGTTTGCTCCTCCTCTGCAATTTTCAAATCCTCTTTTGCACAATCTGTATCCCATTTCGTTTGGTCTTCGATAGAAGTAGCCTTGGAACGGATACACAACCACTTTTTACGGTCCGACGGTGGTATTGGACAACACGCACCCACTGCAAAAAACACATTGACGTGTCCAGAGGCCCACGTTTCGCGAATGATTTTGCGCGTCTCGAAAGCAGAACGACGAGACAGCACAGTGACCATCGTGTTCATCTTCCGCTTGAGTATCGGTTTCTGAACGGCGGTCTTCACTGGTACATCATCTGTGTCAGTCTCCACATCGTCTGGGGACTGACCATGGACTTCCGACGGCGACGGCTCAACGCTTTTGAGATGTGTGGCTTTTTCCGGCGATGCACGCAACATCGTCGTCGCGTTCTCCCACCGGGCACTCGTTGCTGGCGTTTTTTCCGGCGATGCACGCAACATCGTCGTCGCGTTCTCCCACGAGACACGACCATGCCAAATCGACCGGATTTTGCGGCGCGGCAGTGCATGACGACGCGCCGTCCACACAAGAACAATACACATACACATCAATAACAGCAATATCTTCATATTCAAACCCACAAGACACTGTATATACTACATACTGCCCGGAGGACAGGATTTCACAAAGGTGTCGGCTGCCAATCTTCATCTGAAGAACAAACCTCCAACGGTATCGTGACCAACGATTCGCCCGTCCACTCGTCGTACATCTGGTCTAAACGCTTTAGCAAAGCATCACCCTCCTCCGAACGACAACGCGAAACACACCAACAACACAACAGCACCAAAAGGACCCACGGCAGCGCCACCAACCCCAACACCCACTTGCCATGTCCACTCCACACCACCACAACACACAACCCACACACCACGACGCCGTAAAACACCTCCAGAGAGACCATCCCCAGATCCGACAACACATGCACACACACACACACACACCACGCCAACATCTCCAACGCCGTGCCGCGCGTCACGCCAAACTCGACGTGCTCCGACAAACGCAAACCCGCCACGGCCAACACCGGCACACTCGTCGTCTGGCCAGACGCATGCGCCGCCGGTAAACGCACAGACAAAAACTGCACAAACACCCACACACAGATGCACACGAAACACACATCCTGGCGCCACGAAGAACTATTATGCATCGTCACATAACACGCACACACCGCCACCACAAACATTACACACGTCAACATGATACCCGCCAACGTCAGCGTCACCAAAATGTCTATCCATTCAACACCGTCCACCACAAACAACACACACATGTACACATGTACACCACACCAGAGCACCGTCGACCAACGGTCCGACACGCGCATATGCCCATACCGTGCCAACATCTGCAACTGATACAACGTCACCACCACCACACCCAACAAACTCGCCGACAAACACAACAACGGCACCAACGCGAGTCCAGTCCATCCACCATACAAACACCACAAAAAACACGTGTACATCAACAATATATACAATACAAATACAAAACGCGCACCCACTGGGTCCAACATCATATAGCTTTATTCAACAATTATATACATACTTAACACATATGAGTACCGGATTTGCGGTACTCTCTCATCCGAACACCCATGAACATTATCGCCCTCAAGGCGCAGACTTTTCAAGACCTGGCCCGTCCCCTGGCGTTCCTACAAGACAAAAACATGACGGCCACCACGGGACCCATGACCGTCGCGGTGCGCGCACAAACGGTCCGCGTCTACCAACAAGACCAACAATGGCGAACAAAAACGCCCGTCGTGCGTGTCATCGACAGCAATGTCAACGGGTTTAAGACGGGCGAACACACTCTCCGTGTCGACTGTCCCGACGACTGGACACGTTCGCAATTGGACACGCTACGACAGATTGCCCAAATGGTCTACGACCAACGTCTGTTGCCAGACAGCTGCGACGCCGTCGACAACTTTGACGCCTTTTGGTCTCTCAGTCGCAAACCGCACATGCTCACCGTCCACCTGCCCAGCCATTCCAAACGCGGACGACACCGACTCTACGTCAACATGTATCACCAAGGCGCTGAAAAGACGGGGACCGTCGCACTCACGCGCGGCTCGCTCGTCAAAATGGCCCTCCAATGGACCTTGACCGAGACCGTCTTTGACGACCATGTCCAACTCGGCTGGCGCCCACACCTCGCGGGCGGCATTGACGTTGTACAACTGGCGGGCCCACCACCCATTGTACGCCGACCGTGGTCCTGGCTGGACGTCGACTTTACACGCCTGACCCGCGGCATGTACGAGACAATGTGGGTCAAAGCCCCCACGATGACCATCAACAGCCTCGTCCCCGGTGGGTTCCAAGTGACGCCGAGCCTCTGTCCAGCATTCGACGCCGCTATGCGCGATTTTCATACCGTCGCCGGCGCAGAACCCTGGACGGGCACGGTCATGAACACGACCAAGACGCGTCCCGTGGTGGGCACGCGCGCCATGCTCACCTTGGCGCCCACCAGGGACAACAACACCATACACTGGTCCGCTGTGAAGATGCGCTCTCTTCCGCCGGCGCTACAGACTCCGACTCTGACGTCAACATCGACAACGACGAGTCGGACTGCAGACTCGCCGGTAAAGGCGGCGGCTGAAACACGCCCGGTGCAAAAGAAACGGTGTCGCGACAATAAGGACACGTCAACTGGCGCGAAAACCAAGCGTCGATACACTTTTGATGGTAACGATGACCACATTCAAGAGACACAGACTTGCGCATGTACTGGAGACAAATAGAACACACTTCTGTTGGCGCGTCTAATGGGTTTAATATGTTGACCTTGAGAGTGTGTGTCATCTCGTCGGTCATCGATGCGTCAACAATCGGCTAAATAGTTGTAAAATGTAAGTATAAATGACGTCTTGCGGATTATAATGAAGCTCCAATTGGACCACAACGATTTGCCGGACTGGGTACAATGGATTGTCATCGTCGGCATCGTCAGTTTCGCCGTCGCGGTGCTGTGTATCCTGGAGCGTCTACGTTGTATTCTCAAGTGTATCTGGTGCCTTCTCTGTTGTACCAGCTGTCGGAGTGCGGACCAAACAGCGACCGAGTCGAACAGTCTCCCGTACGAACCCGTGTAAAGTATTTAAACCGGCAGCCACCTACACAGACATGTCCATTTACAGAGACATCCCGAACCCACAGGCCGTCCTGAATGTGATGCGGCATTACAGCATGTCGGAATGTGTTCGCGATTTTGAGTTTTTCGTCGAGCTGCGACAAGATTTGCTCGAACAGCATCCCGACGTACCGTACCTCGAAGTTGTTTTAGACCGAATTTTACAGCTGTCACACGCCCACAAAGACGCGCGCCAGACGTCCGACGGATGAGCCGATTTAAGCGCGCGTGCCATGTGCGTGAAAAGACTGCAACGCGCACAATGTGACGTCCATCGTACTGTCATAGTTCAAACTCTCAGAAACCTTGGGTTTCTTCACGCGTGGTGGTGCGTTAGCACACAACGGCCCGCCACAATGGTCGTGATTCGCAAGTTCTGCCTTCCGAGCCGCGCGACGCGTGTTCCAACGCCCCAACATTAAAGGAGTATGGGGTTTCCAAATACGTCGCAACATCTTTGACACTCTGATGTATCTGTAATAAATAATGGAATATTCTTAAACAATATGCATCTGTCACGTCAATAGCCGCCGCCTATTCCAGAGTGTGTTTCATGAGCCGTGTCAGTCTGTGTGCGGGGTTGGCACGGATACAGTCGTCGTTCGCGGAACGAACCTCATACACGATACACTTGTTCTTTGCACGCGTCACCGCCGTATAGAAACGCTCGCGTTTGTCGCCCCACGACGACGACGACTTGACAATGACCGTGTCGTATTCGGACCCCTGTGCCTTGTTGACCGTAAGCGCGTACGCCGGACGCAGGTTGTCGCTCTCCTCAAGGTTAAACATGACCATGGTGTCAAATTTCACGCAGACCAAAAAACCACGCACCTGCCGTACCACGCCAATTTCTCCGTTCGCCACCTGTAACTTTTTGCTGACACGGTTCCCCTGTTCGTCTTGGACGTCCGTATAGTGGTTATGAATGTTGATGACCGAATCACCCACTCCAAAACGCCAGTTTTCATAACGCCACGTCTTGCCTCCGTAATCCATGTTCACGGGCCTCGACGAAACCGTCGAGGCCGGCGGGTTGCAAATCTGCCGCAGTTTCTTGTTGAGATTGCTAATCTCAGCGTTGGTGTTACACAACACCATGGGCATGTTCTGAGTCGCCTCGTAAATCGCCCGTGCTTCGGCCACAATGTCGTCGTCGTGGCGAAACGGCTTGACGACAAACGACTCGGGCGAAGTCTCCAGCCGCGTGTCGCCATGGCGGATTTTCTGTCCATTTGTAGCAATCAAAGACGTCGGACCGGACCTGTAGATGGTCTGAAGCTCCACACAGGGGATGTCGGATGCGCAAATGTCCTTGAAGAACTGCCCCGGGCCGACCGAAGTCAACTGTGCAATGTCGCCGACAAAAACAATACTCCGAAACGACTGCATGGCCAGTAGACGCGCCAAAATTTCGGGCTCCTGCATAGATTGTTCGTCCAGCAGTAGATGACGAGGCAGGGCGGCACGGTTTTCTGGCGACATGTACACCAGGCGGTGCACAGTGTACGCGTCAGCGCCGGTCACCTCGGCCAAACGTTGGGCGGCTTTGCCCGTAGGGGCGGCACAGACACAATGCATGTTGGCGACAATGTGTTTGCATACCGTGGTTTTACCGACGCCGGCACCTCCCTGAAGAATAAAGAGGGGCTGTTCACACGCCATGGCGACGGCCTTGCGTTGGTGTTCGTCCAACTGTGCGTCTTCCGGTAGTTCGACCTCGATATTTAACGGTCCCAAAGCCATGATACCGCGAAAGGTCTTTTGGAGGAAGCGCTCAATGTCCGCGTACCGCGTCAAAGCAACGTGCCCGTTGTCGATGACGATCGGCCACGTGGGTTCTACCATGCCGTGGGACCAATGGCGCATAGGCATCCAGTAATTGCCGGTCTTTTTCATGTATTCGCGCAACGCATGAATGGCCTCGCAGCGCTTGGCACGTGGATCCGACACCAGCAATCCCATGTCCGCCGCCGCCGCCGAAGCCATTTTCAGACGACTCTGCAACTTGGTTTCAGACAAAAAGTCGGAACGACGCGTCGACTCGTACGGAAACGAGTCAAACTCACTGTCGTACACGATACGCCACGGATCGGCCCTGACAAAGGCCATCCACTTTTTGGCGGAACCGCCCATCCAACGCAACGCCGAACCGGTTTGCTTTTTACTCATGTACGCATGCAGTTTGGGGAATGCGCCCGACATGTCCTCGGACACTTGCAAATCGGCCGCAATCGCGTCGTACGCCGCGAAAATACGCGACAACTTTTTACGACCAATCTTGGGCACTGCCATCAACGTTGCATGCCGGCGGTGTTTCAACGCGTACATCAGCGCACTCAGCGGCTTGATATGCGCAAAGATGGCGGAACGGTCGGGATAATGCACGCCCTGCAACTTGAGCGCCGCCTTGAGCGCGTGCGACGTGCGTGTGGCCGGCGTACCTTTGAACGCCGTCTTGCGCGTTCCGGTACGCGTGCGCTTTTGCGTCAACGCGCCGCGATACAGTTGGCCCGGCACAATGTGCGAGACGGCACATCCAAAGTTGCCACCACAAGAACCCCGTGCCTCCTTCGTACGGTACTCGACCAGTGCCCAATCTTCACCGCGCGTCAGGATAACCTTGGTCACTTCGAGCAAGACCATGGCGACGCCAGTAGACATGTGTTTGTACTACAAGTTATCATATGTTCATACTATTCGTTTTTTTTTAGTTCGTTTACTCAAGACCCGTATGCACAATACAATCCCCACACACAACAGTGCAGCCCAGACGCCCAGTAGAAACGCCCACATCACTTCGTGTAACTCCGGCCTTGACGCCATGACCCGCTGCAATTCCTGTTGTAAACGTGTCTCGGCTTGGCCCATCGACTGGAAGATTTCCCGTTTTTGATGTCGCAACGCCAGTTGTATTTGTCGACCCACGGGCATCGGAGTCCCTAATAAGGTGTGATTCATCGTCCAATGGGCCCTTTACTATTTATACCTGGACAGGCGGAAGCGCTGAATCCGTGTTCTGGACGGTGGTCCAGTGTAAACAAAAACACATGACGCATCCCGCGACAGCTCCAATCACAGCAAATATCCCAAAGGCGATGACCAGCCACATGTCTGTTCTGCGCGGCGGGACCTTTATACGATAGTCAGCGGAACCCACGGACAATTTGAAGGCATGTTCGGTGCCCATGACCCTTTTTGCCGCAGTCCGAACACTTTCTCTTTCGTCCGAGTTTCCGCTTGTGCCTGGCAGACTTGAACGAACTGCAGCCACATTGTGTGCGATGTTCCCGGCAGCGACGGATGGTATGACCTGCGTGACCACACCAGCCACAGCGGCGGCGGCGGCCGAAACGCAGCCGCCGCCGTACGCGAGCGGCGACACGCCGACGGTACGTGTTTCCCGTCAGGTCGATGGTCAACGGGATATGTGGAAGGCGCAGCGGCAAGGACGGCGCCGGCGGCGCACGCACCGGCGTGGACTTTGTTTCGGCGGCAAAAGTCGTTCCGCGGGGGCGAATGCCGATCTTCTCGAGACACGTACCGCACGACTGGTGACCACACGGCATGGCAATCATGTTTGGACGCACCTCCATACAGATGGGACACTCGTTCGCACTCTGGAACAGGCGTAACCCGCCATCCGCGGCGACTTGGTGACGACACACGGGGCACGGTGGCATGGAGTCATATGTACCGTTCAAGGATGTAGTAATATAGAGTTCACATATGATTAAAGAAAATGTAAAGTTTTGAATTTAACAAAAGATCGGCGGCGCTGCTGCCGGGCTGCGGCCGGTCGAGCGCTGTCCAAAGACGACCTGCCAGCGGCCGTCCACCTTTTCCAGTACCGACGTGAACACGGCGACGTCGTCGTTGACCGTCCCCTTGTAGGTAAACATGGCCTGGGACGTGTAGCACACGTACGCCATGTTGTCGGAAATGCGCAGCTTGTTGATGGTCATGAGTTCGCTCGCCGCGACAGTGACGGCCTCGTCGTTCATCATTCGTTGCCAGCCTTCGTTGTTTAGCGGATTGCCCGTCGGCCGAATAAACACACAGTCCTTGTGCATGTGTTTCAGTCCCACCGTGTGGTCTTTGTGGCACATGTCGCGAATGACGCTCTCGATTTGCTGCTGGTCCGTCTCGAACACGACGGGACGCAGTGGCGAAATGTCGGGCGGCGATGCGATGAGCTCGCCGAGAAAGTCGAAGGAACCGTCGTCGTGGCGGTGCTTGACGTAGCTCTCGTGCGACTGGGGATTCGACCACTTTTGCCAGATGGTCACCTTGAGCGGAGTGTCCTGGGCCTCGTAACACTCGATGGACTCACAGCCCGGCCACGCGCGCGTGACTTTGAGGCCGTTGTCCGAGTTACAAAACTCGATGAAGCGGTCCTTGCTGGACGCGTCCTTGAATTCAAACGTGGCGGAAACAGTGTGGTTCGACATGATGTATAGTGAACGGCGCGCTTAAATAGCCGAACCGCGTTTTTTTGCCGGGATTTCTCATGCATTGGCGGTGGCATTTGCATATTCTTTACACATAAGTGTGCCAGCAATCGAACACGTACAATCGAACAACGTAGCGCGATGGAATTTGTCGACGGTCGCTTTCGCTGCCAGACGAATCTCGCCCAGCGCTGTTTCGAGCACGTGCAAACAGGCAAGTGGAAGATCGGCACGTTTGCGGACAACCCACACATTGAGGACGAAACGTCGGACACATTCTACATGGACGCCAAGGGCCCAGACGACCAAGAGCGCCGCTGCTTTAAGAACAAGGTACCTGTCACACTATACGACAAAAGCCAAGTCGACGCACACATTATACACTGGCACAAAAGCGGCCAGTGGTTTTGTGTGACCTTTAGTACATTTTGGGACCAGTTTTGAAAGGAGAACCCGCGGTACACTGTCGTATGGGCAAGAGTTAGATTTGGACACTATAAAAGTCATTTGCATTTAAACAATATGTTTTCACAATTTATTCGGAGTATACAAGACATACAAGAGAGGGTACAAGACTGGTGGGAATCGTATACCTGGAGCGGAGACTGGAGAGACCGGCTTTTGGAAAACAAGTTGCAGAAAATCGTGTTTGGATG
>MDTG01137061.1_pt1 | contig 17267 bp, 18 predicted proteins | sample 811421 | NCBI WGS metagenome assembly MDTG01 (sample SAMN05326645, study PRJNA326480) | marine metagenome | isolation source: seawater | place: Pacific Ocean: South East | collected 2011
ATGCATGATATCTATTCCATCGTCATCAAAAACTGAAGAGAGAAATTTAGTTTTTTTACTTTTGCAATAATCTTTTAATATGTAGTGTTTTTCTTTAGTCAGCTCTGCTTTCTTATATATTTCTCTTCTGTCATCGTTATCCCAAGAACCTTTGCCTAATTTTTTTTCTGACCAAGTTTGAAATTTGCAAATATCAGCCCCGGATTCCACAGCACTGTCTATCATCTCTTTGGCAAGCCCCATATCTCCCATATGATTCCAACCAATTTCTGCAATAATTATCATTTTTTTTCCTCCTTAAATGATTTAGCAAACTCAACATATTTTTTCATACCTTTTTCAAGGTTAAAATATGGTTTGTAATTTAACAACTTTTTCGCCTTACTTATAGATAGTGTTCCTCTTTTAGGTCTTTGATGATCTCTTTCTTTAAATATATATTTTAATCTTGGGAAATACTTCGATAAAATTTTTACATATTGATAAAGTGTCATTGCTTTTCCAAAAGTGATGTTAAGGGTTTGATTTAATGCTTTTTTACTAACAGCTGCTAATATTGATCCATTGGCCAAATCTTCAACAAAGGTAAAATCTAATTTTTCGTCTTTACCATTTATTATTAATGTCTCTCCTTTAATTGCTTTTTCTAAAAAGATTTGAGTAACTCTTTGATTCATATCAGTTGGACCATAAACTGCAGAAGGTCTAATTATGGTGTATGGTATATTATAAAAATTACATAAACCTTTTGTTGCTATTTCACCTGCCAATTTCATCGTTCCATATATTTCTTTTGGATTTGTTTCATCCGTCTCATACGCTTTGTTTTTTTTGAAATCTCCATAAACCATGCTTGACGAAAAATACACAAATCTTTTAAATTTAGTTTTGTTTTTAGATTGAAAATAATTAAGGCATTCCAAGATGTTTGTAGTAGTATCTATAGAACCTCTTCTACATTCTTGACCAGTAATATTATCTAATTTTGCTACAGGAACAGCGGAAGCATGGAAAATAATTGTTGGTTTATACTTTTCTAAAATTCGTAAAACTAGTTTAAAGTTACTAGCATCTCCTCTTTCAATAATTATTCTTTTATCATTATCGAATCTAAATTTTCTATAATCGGTAAAGTAATCTTTAAGTGGATTTATGAAACCTGTATATGAGTCTAAAAGAATACACTTTGATGCAATCTTTTTTTTAAGGATTATTTTTGCAAGATTAGAACCTATAAAACCAAGTCCACCTGTAATTAAGATATTATTTTTTTTTGACATTTTCTTTATACCAATTTTCTATATTTTTAAGAACTCTATGTATTTCTTTTTTATTCAAACTTGGATACATTGGAAGTGTAATAATTTCTTTTGCTAAAATTTCTGTATTAGGTAAATTTACTGAATATTTCTTAAGATACTTTTGTAAATGTAAGGGTGGATCAAAGTGGGCTGAAGCTTCAATATTTTTCTTTTTCAAATAATGTAACAAATTGTTTCTATATTTTTTATTACATTGAAATGAATACATTTGATAAGAATGAGTAAGATTTTTTTTTATTTTTTGTATTGAAAAGACTACGGGAAATTTTGATAAAAAAGTATCATATATTCTTGCAATTTTTCGCCTTTTATTATTAAAATTTTTTAACCTTTTCAATTGAGATATTCCAAGAGCAGCAAGGTGATTGGGCAATCTAAAATTATGACCTGGCAAATCTGATACTCTATTCCAGTAAAATTTCTTTTTATCCTTATTTATACCGTGTGCTATTAATTTTTTAATCTCCTCGTATCTATTTTTATCATTCGTTGTAAGCATTCCTCCCTCAGTAGTAGTAATATTTTTAGTTGGAAAAAAAGAAAAACAACCAGTACCAAATGATCCTGTATATCTTTTGTTCCATGTTGCCCCAAGTGTTTCAGCACTATCCTCTATTAACTCTAATTTATTTTTTTTACAAAGTTTGACTATATTTCCCATTTCACATGGAAGCCCGCTATAATGAACTACAATAACGGCAATTGTTTTTTTTGTTATTTTCTTTTGAATAAATTCAGATGTGATATTTCTTGAATTTATATCAACATCTGCAAAAACAGGTTTATTACCAGTATTTAAAACTACATTCGCAGTTGAAACCCAAGTCCAACTAGGGATTATTACTTCACCTTTTTTTTTTATTACTTTTAATGCACACTCTAAAGCACTTGTGCAAGAATTCATCGAGATTGCATATTTTGATTTAACAAGAGAACAAAAATTTTTTTCGAACTCTAAGTTTTTTGGTCCATGAGTGAGCCATCCAGATTTAAGACTTTTTAAAATGACACTATAATCACTTTGGCTAAAGTCTGGTTTTGAAAAGTTAATTTTTTTCATATTTAATTTATCTTATTATAAAAATCATAATTTAATTTTAGATCACCAAAAACTCTTATAACATCACCATTATAATCGTCACTAATTTTAGATTTTTTCCAAGTTTCACAATACTTATTTTCAGGAAATAAACTAATAAAAAAATTTCTAGTAAAATAGTAAGTATGAGTTGATTTAATCTTTTTTTTTGTTTGATTAAAACAGTTCGGCACTTCAAAAAAAAATTTTGTGTTTTTATGTGAAATATTACTAAATTCTTCAAAAGTTTTTTTTATTGATCTTACGTGTTCCAAAGAATGACTAGCATAAATTAGATCAAACTTTTCGTTAATTTTTTTTATATCTGTTATGTTTACGATATTTTCATAATTTAGAATATCTTGATTAATAAAATAGTCTAGGTTAGTGACTTTATGATCATTTATACCACATAAAATTGAAAAACCGGCATGTCCAGATCCAAAATTTAAAATATTAATTTTTGTTTTCTCAAATTTACTAAATAATTTTTTTGTTAAATCATAATGTTCTAGGTCTCGTTTTCTTATTGGAAGTTGCTTAAGTTTAAAATCTTCTTCAACATTAGATGAATAATATTCTGAGAAGAAATCTTCATCAGGCATTGGATCCACTTTACTATAAGTTTCGTTGTGTATAAGATTTAAACTCTTAAAATATTTATCCATTTTTTGTAATTTAATATTTAAATTTATTTTTTTACTTTTTTCCTTGGGTAATAATTTCAACAAATTTAAGATTCTTAACAGCTTATTATAAATTATTAGTTGTAAGTTTAAAATTTTATTAAAACTCATATTTTAAATTTTATTTTTTTTGCTCAATTTCTTTTTTTAACTCTTCATACTCTTCCATTTTTCTTTTCATAAAATTTAAAGTGAGTTTTGTCTTTTCTGATATTCCTTTGGGAGTTAATATGTATAAATAATTTATTTTTTTTGGATTTTTTTTAAAATTTTTAATCTTGATAAGACCTTTTTGCTGCAATGACTTTAAACAATAATTTAGTTTTCCTAAACTAAAATTTAATTCTTTTGCAAGTTCTCTTTGAGAAAATTCTGGTTTCTTTCTCAATTTTCTCAATACATGTAAATTATCTTCCTCATTCATCGTATGATATTATATCGTTCAACTATTGAACAGTAAAGAAGTAAAATATTCTAAATAATCTTAAGTCTCATTTATCACAAAAAACAAGTATTTCTCTTTTTGTTTTGTTTTTAGATATTAATATGTTTAAGAATTTGCTTAAATTTTTTTACAATAAAATCTGGCTTTCTTCTCATTTTTTCTTTGTAATTGTTGTCAATTAAGATTGTTTTGCAGTTTGAATTATAACCAGCATTTATATCTCTCCACCTATCACCTACAACGAAACTCTTTTTTAAATCTAATTTATATTTATTTTTTAATTCGATTATCATACCTGGATTTGGTTTTCTAAATAGGTTTTTATCATCATCAGAGTAACATACAGCAACTTTATCTAATAAAAGTTTTCTTTTTAAATAACTATTAATATTTTCAACATTAATTTTTGAATTAAGTTTTCTTGAGACGTCTGGTTGGTTTGTGATTAAAAATAATAAATATTTTTTTTTAAGCATAGTACAAACTTCAACTACATCTTTTTTAATATAAATTTGACTCAATTTTTTAAATGATGTGGGTTTAATACCTGTATATTTAGGTATATCAATTAAGGTGCCATCTCTATCAAAAAAAATACACTTATTAAAATTAGATTTCATTTATAATTAAATATTTTAACTAAATCAAATCGAAGAACATATCTGTATTTTTATAAAATGTATATATTTGGTTTTTTTTTTGCCAAACAAATGTTTTTTTATTTTTTGAAAATGTAATTTTATCAACAAAACCTGGGTATTGAGCAATAATTAAATATCTTACATTTGAAAATATTGCTATGTCGCTAATACCTCCACCTTTAAGTTGTAAATAATATTTTGAATTTAAAATAATATCTGCATCATCAAAAATATTTTTATTAAATGATTTACTGAAATACACACCTTCCATTTTTTGAAAATTTGAACTACGCAAATTTAAAAAATCTTCATATGAAGTCAATAATATTATTGGAATATTTTTATATTTTTGTTTTAATTTTGAAATAATAAGAATTATTTCCTCTATTGTATTATTACGAAATTCATTAGAAATTTTTGAATATCTAAAACCAACAGAAATAAATTTTCTACCTATTTTTTTTGGTATATTTATTTTTTTATTTTTTTTTAAAATAAAATTTTCTTTAAAACTACTTATCTCATATTTTAAATATTTATTTAAATAATAATTCGAATATAAATAAGTAGGCTTTCTTTTTTCTACCTCATTTTTAAGAAAAATATTAAATTTTTTGTTATATAAATAATTTTTATAGAAAAATTTCCAATTCATAAAGTAAGAATTAGAATTTAATAACTTTAAACTTACTTGATTGTATAAATTTAATGTTTCATTAATTTTTTTTTTATTATTTTTAATCCTGCCCCAACTATTTTTTTTATTTCCTCTATATTCTTCATTTATTATAATTATTTTTACATTTTTACCCTTTTTTTTTATGTATCTTGCTAACATCAAGTATCTAAAAAAATCTCCAAAAGTTGGCGGAGAAACTAAACAATCATAAACGATGATATTTATTTTATTATTATCTATTTTAAATTGATTAATAATATCTACTAAATAGAAGTTTATTACTAAAAAAGTACGGTAAGTAATTGACAAATACGAAAAAAAATTAAAAAATTTTTTAGTAAAAAAAATAAGATAATATAAAAATTTTTTTAAAATTTTCATTTATCTTTTTTGATTTACTATAGATTGTAAATAAAAATTATAAGTCCTAATAAGTTGATTAATAGATGGATGAGAACTGTTGCCTAATATAGATACAGCATGAGCTCCTGCTATTTGTGACAAAAATAAGTTAATAAACATGTTGTTATTTACTATTGAGGCAACACTTGATAGAGCGTGAAATACATCACCTGCGCCCATTGTATCTATTGGATTTTTATTTAATGTCGAAATTTTAATGCAGCTTTTGCCATCAGTTATCAATGAATATTTACCACCTAAAGTCAAGTAACCATGCTTGGCTTTGAGTGTCTTAGTTAACTTTATCATTTCGGATTCAAAATTTATAATTTTTTTTGATGAGGATAATTTTAGTTCTCTTTCATCTAGTGAAAAAATGTTAGTTTTTTTGAATTTTTTAATTATATTATAACCAAAATTTAAACTATTAGTTTGAACATTTATTGAAAGTTTATTTTTAAATTTTTCCAATCTATTAACTATTTTGTTAGAAAATAAATTATGTCCAAAATCTTGCGCAATTATCAAGTCACAGTTTGATGCATGTTTACTGATTTGATTTAATATTTTTTTTTCATCTTTAGAGGTAAGATTTTGATCTTTATATTCGTTCACTGTAATTAGTTTTTTTATTTTATTATCTTGACTTAAATCCATTAGTCTTTCTTTAACAATATCTTGATAATCTTCAGACTTAATTAGATTATGCTTTTTTAGAAGATCTCTTATATTTTTATTTGACTGATTTTTGCTTGTTAAAGATATAAATTTCACCTTTTTTATAAATGATTTTAAAAATATAAAAGATGCTAAAGCTCCTCCAAACATATAATCTTCATTTTTTTTTACATATGAGAGAATGCCTGATTTTGGCGATATACCTCTAAGATCTAGATAGCTATACTTATCAATAATAGTTTCACCTATTACTAATATTTTTAGTTTTGAAATTTTTTTAAATAATTCAACCAAATTGTATTTCTTATTTTTTAAAATTTCATTTTTTAATTCCTCATCCTTAATTTCAAAAAAATTTTCAGCAAATATTTTTGAGGAACTTTTTACATTTGAGCCTAAATATACAATTTTACAATTAATATTTTTTGCAACTTTTTTTTCAGCATTTAAGTTTCCTATTGAATCATTTTTTTTATACTCTGTACCCTTACAATAATATTGGGGTTTAATACTATTTAAAGACGGTATTGCTGATCCACTATTTGAAATATAAACATAATCAATTATTTTGAATTTCTTTAAAAAGCTTAACCGTTCATTTTGATTATAAAGAGGACTATGAAGATGTTTATTTAAAAAATGATCTGCGGTAATTGTGACTACAAGGAAATCGCCAAGTTTTTTTGCATTTTCCAAATGATCTAAATGTCCTGGATGCAATAAGTCAAATGCGCCATGACATAGTACAATTCTTTTACCTTTAGTTCTTTTTCTAAAATTAATAATTTCTTTTTTTGATACTTGTAGGCCTTTGAGCATTATTTATGTTTGCCTAATACTTTGCTAAGATATACAGATCTATAATTAGTTTCATTTTCTAATATTTTTTTATTATTAAAATTAATTATTATATCAGTTATTGCTTTTCCTGCATCTTTTTTGGGTTTAAAGCCTTTTTTCAAAAGCTTTCCAGCATATAATCTATATGATCTCACATCTAAAGAATTATTTTTTTTAATAACTATTTTAGGCAAATTCTTCTTAATTAATTTCGCAATCTGAATAATCGGATAGTTTTCAAATCCAACATTAAATATTCCAGTTAATTTTTTTTTCAACACAAATAAATAACAATCAATCATATCATCTATGTGTAGCTGTGGCCTTATTTGATTCCCGCCATTTACTATAACTTTATTTTGCATTAATGCTGAATATGTCATTGCATTTACAGTTAGATCTAATCTTATGTTATCTGAGTATCCACAAACAGTTCCAGGTCTTAATATTGTTGTTTTAAAAAATTTTGAAAAATTTAAAACCAATTTTTCACCTACCATTTTTGTTTTATTATAATCAGTTATGGGCACTAATTCTGTTTCTTCAATAACTTTTAATTTTTTACTAATACCATAAACACTTCCAGAAGAGGCAAAGATAAAATGTTTTATTTTAGCTAGTTTACAAATATTTAGTAAATGTAAGGTCTCTAAGACATTTGTTTCCCATGTTATTTTGGAATTTAATAAAGCAGCAGGATCATTAGAAATCGCTGCTAAATGAATAACTACATCAATTTTTTTTAATAATTTTTGATCAGCTTCATCAACACTCATCTTAAGATTTTTTAAATTTTTATGTTTAATTAATTTATCTCCAAAAATTTTTTTATCTATAGATAAAACCTTGTAATTTTTGGTTAACAATTTTCTTACCAACATTGTTCCTATATAACCGGAACCACCTGTTACTAATATTCTCATTTTGTGATTTATTTTTTAAAAAATTTGTTAATTGTATTTGCAATATGAATAAGTTGTTTTTTTGTTACATATTCATGAACTGGTAGAGAAATCGAGGTGTTGGCAATTTTCTCTGCCATTGGAAAATCGCCTTTTTTATATTTAAGAAATTTTGCAGCTTTCTGAAGATGTATTGGAATTGGATAATGAACTTTTGCATCTATATTATTGGAATTTAAATATTTTATCAAATTATTTCGAAACTTCGCGTCTACATTTATTTGATAAAGGTGAAAAACTTCTTTGTAATATTTTTTTCTTAATGGAATAAAAATATGTTTATTTGATTTAAGATATTTATCAAGGGTATGAGCATTTTGAATTCTTTTTTTTGTGATAATATCTAATTTATTTTTTATTTTATAATTTGCAATTGAAGCTTGAATTGTATCTAATCTTGAATTAAAGGCAAATATTTCACAATTATTTCTATCTTTTAATCCGTGGTTTCTTAAAAGGTAAAGTTTTTTTGCTAAGCTTATGTTATTTGTTAGGATAAACCCTCCATCGCCCCAAACATTTAAATTTTTTAACGGATGAAGACTAAAAGTGCATGCATCAGAATATTTTACAATTGGGTTTTTTTTATAGTTAGAGTCAATACTATGACATGCATCCTGAATGAACTTTAGTTTATTTTTTTTAGCTATTGAGGATATTTTATCAAGTTCACAAGGTCTACCTGACCAATTGACAGCCATAATTGCTTTGGTTTTTTTAGTTATAGCTTTTTGTATTAACTTTTCATTTATATTATAATCTTCTTTTATATCCACAAACACAGGTTTTGCCCCAACAGTCACTATAGATGCAACAGTAGCGATAAAAGTAAATGGAGTTGTAATTATCTCATCTCCAGCCTTTATACCTAAAGCATTAAGTACTAAAAAAAGTGCATCTGTCCCATTTCCAACTGCTATAGTATTTTTAGATCCCATTCTTTTTGATATATTTTTTTCAAATTTATTTACTTCTTCGCCGAGTGTGTAATCTGCTTTTTTTATTGTCTTTTCTACAATTTTGAAAATTTTTTTATAATCTGAAAATTGCTCAACCAAATAACTATGATTAATTGATAAAGATTTATTTCTTTTATATTGTTGTGGAAGGTAATTGAGTTTCATAAAATTTGATATTTTATTTAATAAATTTATATACTAAATGTTCTTTTTTAAGTAATTTATTATTTTTTACATAAAATTTTATTGTTTTTTTTAAACCATCCTCAAAACTTGTTTTAGCGAACCAGTTTAAGCTTTTAGAAGTCATTTTATTGTTAAGTTTATATATTTTATCCTTTTTCCTCCTCTCTTTATTAAATTTTATACAAGTATCAAATCTTTTTTTCTTGAATTTACAAATTAGTCTCACCGTTTCCATTATTGATATAGTTTTTGAACTACAAAAATGATATTTGTTGCCTACTTTACCCTTTTTAATAGTCAAATATATTCCACGTGCGAAATCATCAGAATAAATAAAATTTCTTTTTGAAAGACCACTTCCATCTATTGGAAATAATTGATTATTATCAAGATATATACAAGCTTTAGGTATTAATCTATAAATTGGTTGCCCAGGACCATAAAAATTTGAAAATCTGCAAATTATCCCTGGAAAATTAAATTTTTTATAATATTTTTCTAATAATAACTCTGCTTTTAATTTGCTTTCTGCATAAGGAGTTGATGGATTATAATTTTTTGAATCTTCAAGAATTTTATTATTTGAACCAAATATCTCAGGTGTGGATATATATATATATTTTTTTAAATTTTTATTATTTTTTAAGCTATATAAGAGTTTCTTTTTTGAAAAATAGTTAACATTCATATAGTAGTTCTTGTGTTCCCAGCTTTCATTCACCATACAAATAGAAGCAAAATCTATTATATAGTCTGGACTTATTTTATTTATGAAATTTATTAAAGTTTTGTGGTTTAAATTATTAATTTTTTTTAAAGTTAATTTTTTTTTATTGTATAACAAGTATTTTGTATTTTTTTTTGAATGATATGTGGCATATAATTTAAATGTATTTTTTTTTTGCAAAAAACTTGCTAATGTCGAACCAGAAAAACTATTTACACCAAGGATTAAAATTTTGTTCATATTAAAAAAATCTTATGTCAATAAATAACAATCTTTACAACAATAATTTAATAAAAAAACCGTGGGGACAGGAATATACGATTTATAAAAATAGATCAAAATTAGCAATTACTTTAGTCAAAATAATACCAGGCAAACAAACATCACTACACTGTCATCCAACAAAAAAAACTGGTTTTATAATTATTAAAGGAAAGCCAACTGTACAAATTGGAGTCCATTCTGATAATAAATGGAAAACTAAACCACTCTCTATATTAGTTTTAAGACCAGGATTATTCCATTCTATTTCTAATCCTATTAAAAATAGAAGCGCTATCTATGCATTAGAGTTTGAAACACCATATAACAAAAAAGATTTAGTAAGATTTAAAGATAAATATGGAAGAGAAAACATAGGTTACGAAAAAAAAAACTTTATGCGAAAGTTTGATAAAGACACTTTAATATTTAAAAATAATAATAAAAAAAAAATATACAAGATTTTTAATAGAAAAGTAATAATTGATACTCTTTACAATAAAAAACAAGTTGATAAATTAAAAAATAAAACAGTCACTGCAATTCTAAATGGAAAACTTATTAACTCAGAAAAAAAAACTGTTTTAAGCTTTGGAGAAATTGTTAAAACTAAAACACTAAAAATTTTAGTAAAAAAATTTACTATACAAAATAAATTAAGTATTCTAAATGTATCCTAAAAATATGAATAGAGCATTAATCATAACATCTAAATTAGTTCAAGATCATGAATTTATATACCCATTTTATAGATTAAAAGAAGAAGGTTACGAGGTGATAACTTGCAATTGTGAAAATAAAATAGTTAATGGTTATTTTGGAACAAAGATTCCACCTAAGGATGAGGACAAATTAATAAACATAAGTGATATTAATGTTAATGATTTTAAAATTCTGATACTTCCTGGAGGTGTAAAATCTATGGAACTATTAAGGTTAAACAAAAATGTATTAAGCTTAATAAATGAGTTTAATAATAACTCTAAATTAATTGCCGCTACATGCAGTGCTATAATGCTACTAATTTCTGCAAAACTTATAAAAAATAAAAAAGTAACAGGCTATTATGCTTGGAAAGATGATATTGAAAATGCTGGTGGAATTTTTATTGATAAACCATGTGTAGTAGATGGAAATATAATTACATCACCTCATTATAAGAATCTTGGCGACTGGATGAAGGGTGTAATCAATAAGTTAAAAGAAATTAACTAACTTTAATTAACGGTCTAATCACTTTACCTTTCTTAAAGTCATTTATTGCAGACGAAAAATTTTTCAAGCTATATATATTTTTTCCAAAAATAAGATTTGATTTTAATTTTTTTGAAAATTTTTCATATTGTTTAAATTTTTTTTTGTAATTAAATGACTTATTCCAAGAACCAATAACATTTTTCCCATAAAGAATTTGCCAAGGGTCAATCTTAAATTTAGCTTTATATTTATAATTACCAACGATAATTAAACTTCCACCAAATTTCTTTACAAATTTAATTGAAAAGTTCAACATTTCTAGATTTCCAGTGCATTCAACCACATAATCAAAACAATCAAGATAATTGTTGAAATCTTTATTTTTAAGCACATTTGAAGCACCAAGTTTAAGTGCAGTTTTAATTTTCATAGAATCTTTTTCTATTATAGATATTTTAGAAAACTTAGCTATTTTGGACGCATGAACAATACTGAGTCCAACTCCTCCACAACCAATAATTAAGATTTTTTTTTTTTTAGCTTTTGAAACATTGGAAAAAATACAATTGTAAGCAGTGGGTAAAGCACAACCTAATAGAACACTTTTTTTCATATTTGAATTTTTATTTAATTTATGAATTTTATTTTCACTAACCACACAACAATCAGAGAAAGTATTTACAGGTCCCGCATTAATTTTTTTTCCACGTTTATCAATATATATTGTTCCACCTGCATTAAATCCTTCGGATGGAACCCATGATAAGCAAACTTTATCATTAATTTTAAATTTTTTAACACTATCATTTTTATTTATAATTACTCCTGTTGCTTCGTGTCCTAGACAATGAGGTAGGAAATTATCTTTACCTCTTAATCCATCTATTTCTTGAACTTGAGTATGACAAATTGAGGTATATTTTATTCTTACTAGTAATTGGCCTTTTTTTAATTCAGGAATTGTAATTTTTTTAAATTGAACTTTTTTTTTTCTTACTAAAATTATAGCGCTTGTGTCCATTATTTAATTTCTAAAGGTATTTTTCTCCCTGTTATCTATTATTATATCTCCGGATATGATTTTTGATTTTTCCTCAAGTAAAAAATCTATAACTGGAATAATTTCTTTAGCTGAATTATATCTCTTCAAGGGCATTCGTGAATCTCTGAACTTTTTATATGCCTTAATATTTTTTTTTTTTAGTCTCGCAAAACTGTTATCTTTTGTCTCAAAAGCACCAAGAATAATATTTTTTATATCTATATTATGGGAAATCAATTTTTTTGATAAAACATTTGAGTATACATTTAATGCAGCTTTAACAGTGCTGTAACCTACTGACGCTACATTTTCAATAGATGCAATTGAACTAACATGAATAATTTTAAGTTTTTTTTTACTTTTGATAGCTTTGCTGATTATAAAATTATTTAATTCAGATTGAACAAACAAATTTTTATTAAATAATTCCAAAAAGTTTTTTTTAGATAATAAATCGTCTTTAAGTCCAAAACCTCCTCCCATACAATGTATGATGGCATCTATATCTCTTATTTTTTTTAATTTTTGTTTTAAGTAATTAAGATTTTTATCTTTACTAAGATCTATTGCAAAAAATAAATTTTCTGATCCAACTTTTTTTTTAAGTGAAGCTATTTTCATCTTATTCTTTCCAATACAAACTAAGCTTGCTTTTTTTCTAGAATAATATTCAGATATTTTTTTTCCTAAGCCGCTGGTTGAGCCATTAATTAAAATTTTCATGACTATATCTTTTTCGCTCTTTTTCTCTCAAATTCTAGTACATCTTCTTTTAAATATGGATATAAATCATCATACTCGGGAACACTAAAAGCGCCATCCTTATTAAGTTTATTTTGCAATCTCGGTATAAGTTCTTGATATGGGTTCATATTTACTTCTACTATCATTGATTTACTACTTGATAATATTTTGGTTAAATCTTTATTAATACTAGAATTTTTGAGCCTAACGTAATCTAAGTTAAATGTCCTTGCAACTTCTTTAAATGATGGGAAGCTGACACCAGATTTGGGATCTGAACCTATAATTTTCTTAAAATTTTTTTTTTGCATAAGCTTCATGGTTAGATAACCTTTGTTTTCAAGAATAAATAATTTAAGAGGTATTTTATAATTTCTTACTGTTTGAAGTTCTTGAATATTGAACATTAAACCGCCCTCACCTGATATACATATTGGTTTTTTATTTTTATTTGCAAAATATGCACCAATAATGCCTGGCAGTCCAAAACCCATAGATGCCAATCCGCTAGAAGTAAGTAACCTTTGATTTTTATTAGAATTAATTTTAAATGTCTGCATTGTACAAGTGAAACTTGTTCCCATATCAGTCACAATGATTTCGTTTCCTTTCAACTTTTTTGATAATAAATCAATAAAACTAAATGAATTGATATATTTTGAATTTTTATAAGGTTTGTTGACTACAACTGGGTATTTATTTTTCCAATCTAATAAAAGATTTTTCCAAGATAAAAACTCTTTAATAGATTTATTTTTAAAATAGCTAATTGCACCTCTTAAGAAAAATCTTAAGTCTAAATTGTATTTTAAAATAATATTTCTAAATTCTTTTGAATTAATCTCGTTTTTATCAATATCAATATATATTTTCCTTGAATTTATTGAAAAGTTTTTTTTATTATATCCAGTTTGAGGTATTGATAACCTTGTTCCTAAAATAATTAGCAAGTCTGAATGAGCAACTGCTAAATTTGCAGCCCTTTCACCAAATATACCAGACCTTCCAATATAAAGTTTGCTGTTAGTTGGAATAATATCTGATGCATTCCATGATGAAATTAAAGGAATCTTAATTATTTGTAAAAACTTAATAAATTCTTTTTCAGATTTTGATAGATGAACTCCATTACCAATAATGATTAAAGGTTTTTTTGATCGTTTTATCTCTAAATATATTTTTTTATAATCTATCTTTTTTATTTTTATTTTCTTCTTTTTTTTAAATTGTTTTATGTCTTTAACTTTAACATATCTAGATTGTATATCCAAAGGAACATCTATCCAAACTGGACCAGGCCGATCAGAAAGCATTTTATTATATGCTTTATTTAGAATGATATCTATATCATTTGGATTTGAAACAACTTTTGCATACTTTGTGATTGGCTTTACAATATCTATAATATTTATTTCCTGAACTCCTACCTGTCTTGTCTTTGTTTTGTTTATCATATCTGATAAAGGCACCTGACCAGAAATTATAAACATTGGTATCGAGTCTATCCATGCACCTGTTACTCCAGTAATTGCATTCGTTGCACCAGGCCCTGATGTTGTATGTAATAAGCAAGGTTTATTTTTAATTCTGTAGTATGCCTCAGCTGCCATACTAGCTGATTGTTCATGATGAAAAAAAATAAATTTTAATTTTTTGCTTTTTCCAAAAGAATCATTCAAGTGCATAGCGCCACCACCCGTTATACCAAATATATGCTCTAAATTTTTTTTTTCAAAAAAATTTTTGATATAATTCGAAATTTTAATTTTCATATTAAATCTACAAACCTAGTTTTTTTGCATCTGAAAAATAATAATCGCCTTTATAGGAAACAAGTTTAAATATTTTTCTCCATTCATCTTTTTTAAGTATTGTAGTGCCTAAAAGTGTCCAGTCCAAAAACTTATCTCTATCAGCTTTATTTTCATAAGATGCGATTGAAATATAACTTTTTTTTGATGTTCTTGATATTTCCTTAAGAGTTTTAATAATATCACCTAAATTTTGCATATATATTGAATTAAATGCAATAATCAAATCAAACTGATTTTTTTTAAATTTTTCAAGATCATAATAATTTTTTAAATAAATTTTATTTTTTACTTTTACACTAGCTTTAATTATTGGATACCTATGATTTTCTATACCAATCACTTTTATCCTAGGTAAAAGTTCTTGGAGATCTTGGATTAAAAATCCTTTTTTACATCCAATTTCAAGAACTTTTGATTTATTGGTTAACTTATATCTTTTAATAATCTTTGGAAGAATTTTTTTCCACCTTCCGTCATATTTAAAACCACCGTAGCCATTTATTCTGCTTCCATCATAATAATCTTTACTCAAATTCCAGGCTATAATTTTGTTTTTAATATTTCTTTTTTTTGCAACAGAGGCTCTTTTTACTTTTTTTGAAAAATAACCTATATCGAAATATGACATTTTTTGAACTATATTTATTGTTATCTTGCTTTTTAAGCACATTTGTCTTAATCGTACAATTGCTTTATGAAATATTTAAGTGATAATTCAATTACAAAAGATAAATGGGCAAATTTAGAGGCAAATTCACCTCAACCAGATATCTGCACTGGAGTAGAAATACTAGAGTATGAAAAATTTGAAAAAATTTTTTTAACTCAAAATTATCTATTGCTAGAAGAAATTATAAAAAAACTTTATTCAGGAAAAATTTATATTATTAAAAATGCTTTTGATAAAAAATTTGTAAATAAAATTAAAAATGATTTTTTAAATTTTACTAAATCGAAACCGAATGAATTTCATAAGATGAAAGAGAATTGTCCAGATTTTCATAGAATTATTGACGAGAAAGTTACTAATTTCTACTCAATGAGAGCAATTAAACACTCAGCTTATTTTTTCCCTTGGAATAAAAATCAATATGACCTTTTTCCAATAATTTACGAAAAATGGAGACTTTTGAAATTCTTAGGTGGAAGAAAATATGATGAATTTGAAAGTAATACTCCAATAAATGGTGTTGTTGATAGAATTCAAGTTCTTAGATATCCTGTAGGGGGTGAACTTGTTACACATAGTGATCCATTTCATAATCAAAGAATGTTCATTTCAATATACTTAAGTAAAAGAGATAAGAATTCAGATTATGAAGAGGGTGGATTTTATTCTTTAGGTAAAAATAATGAAGAAATTGATATGGAGCCATTTATTGATCAAGGTGATATAGGTTTTGGGTACGCAACGATAAAACATGGTGTAAAAAAAATTAATGGTCATTCTACTGATTATGATTGGAAATCCAAAAAAGGAAGGTGGTTTATTGGTTTATACTCAAATGACTCTGATGAAATTTCAAATAGAAAAACTTCTAAAGCTATACCAAAACAATAAAGAAGTTCATTTAATTTTTTTTTAAGTTTATAAATTTTCTGTATTATCTTAGCTCAAATTAATTAAAAATTACTCTTAAAAGTTCTGTTTTTATTTTTGTTATAAATTAACTTTAACTTTTGGTTTAAATATTTCTTGTCTCCTGATTTAAAAAAATAAAATAAATTATCCAGTACTTCTAAGACTTTGTTACCAAAATAGTGTCTTTGAATATCATGTGAGTCTATATGAAACTTTAATACTAAATTTTTATTAATTTTAAGTTTTACAGACTTATTTTTTGAATTTTTTTCAATTATATGTAATCCATTCCAGTTTTTTGTCTTCTTTTTTTTAGAAAATGGATCTACTGGATGTCTACGTGAATATTTCTGAGAAATTAGGCTAAACTCTCCGTTGTTGTTTAAAAAATCTAATGTCGCTAATTTTACATGATTATAGTTAGCATCATCAATTATTATACATGCATTTTTAGAAAGAAGAGCTTTATATTTTTGCAATATTATATGCTGTGCACGATAGTCGTGAGGTCCGTCAACAAATAATAAACCAATTTTTATTTTTCTTTTTTTTAAAATTTCGAATGCACTTTCGTAGTCTTGATTTATTAATTTTAAATTTTTTACGGAATATTTTTTTAGCGACTTATTAAATCTATTTAAATTTTTCTTATCAAATTTAAAGTTATCAATTGTAATACATTGCACATTTTTATTATTTAAGGAATTGTTTATGGATGTAAAACCTCTAAATGTTCCTATTTCCACATAAAAATTATTACCACCACATTTTTTTTTTGTTAAATTTATAATTTTTTTTGTTACATACTCGCTGGATAAACCATCAATATTTTTATAAATTAAAATATCTTTTTTCATTGAATCAATTTGCCTTTTAAATTTTTAATTAATTTGAATCTAAAATGATATGAAAATATCTTATATTTTATCTAATATGTTAAAAATAAAATTTTTTTCAGTGCATAAATTAAGCCAATTGAGCTATTAGTACTGGTCAGCTGCACGCATTACTGCGCTTCCACA
>MDTG01377391.1_pt1 | contig 17265 bp, 14 predicted proteins | sample 811421 | NCBI WGS metagenome assembly MDTG01 (sample SAMN05326645, study PRJNA326480) | marine metagenome | isolation source: seawater | place: Pacific Ocean: South East | collected 2011
CAGAAGAAGAGGCTGCAGAATTTTTAAAAAGGGAAAAAATTAAAAAACCTATGGTTGGTTTTATAGCTGGTTTAACAGCGCCACCAGGAAGACGGATGGGTCATGCTGGAGCAATTATTTCTGGGGGAAAAGGGGGTGCTGAAGATAAAATTGAAATAATGAAATCAGCAGATATTACAATATCTAAATCACCAGCAGATATTGGTAAAACTCTATTTAATAAACTAAATAGTTGATTTTTAAGAATTTATGATAAAATAAATTATCAATGTCATCTTCGAATAACAATATAACTCTAAAAAAAACCTCATTTTTATCAGGTATTAATTCAGAATTTATAAATGAATTTTATTCTGATTACTTGTCTGATCCAAACTCCTTACCTAAGAGTTGGAAAAGTTTCTTTGACGGTTTGAGTGAAGATGAAAAATTAATTTTAAATGATCTTAATGGGCCTAGCTGGTCTCCAGAAAAAAAAATCAAATTAGTAAACAATAAAAAAATTGAAAAGTTAAATGATAACAATTTATCTATTGAAGAGACAAAATCTGTAAAAGAGGCATCTAAAGATTCTGTACGAGCGATTATGTTAATTAGAGCTTATAGGATAAGGGGACACTTAATTGCGAACTTAGATCCATTATCGATCCAGGTTAAAGATGAGCATCCTGAATTAAAACCTGAGTCTTATGGGTTTGAAAAAAAGGATTATGATAGAAAAATATTTTTAGATGGAGTTCTTGGACTTCAATATGCAGATCTCAATCAAATTTTAAAAATTCTCAAAAGAACCTACTGCTCAACAATTGGATATGAATTTATGCACATGGGCGATCCAGATGAAAAAGCATGGATTCGAGATAGGATCGAAGGTCCAGAGAAAGATATAAAATTCACTGAAAACGGTAAGAAAGCAATCTTGAATAAAATTATTCAAGCAGAAGGTTTTGAAAAATATCTTCATGTAAAATTTGTAGGCACAAAAAGATTTGGACTTGATGGAGGAGAGTCTTTAATTCCAGCTTTAGAGCAAATAATTAAAAGAGGAGGAAACCTTGGAGCTAAAGAAATAAAAATCGGAATGCCACATAGAGGAAGATTAAATGTTCTGGCGAATGTAATGGGAAAACCTTTTAGAGCAATTTTTAGTGAGTTCTTCGGAAAATCAGTAAGTGCAAGTAAAGATTTTGAAGGTGATGTTAAGTACCACTTGGGGGCTTCTTCAAATAGGGAATTTGATGGAAACTCAGTGCACATAAGTTTAACAGATAATCCCTCACATTTAGAGGCAGTGAACCCTGTAGTGCTAGGACAAGTAAGAGCTAAACAGTTTTTTCATAAAGATAGAGAGAGAAAAAAAGTTATTCCTGTTCTTATGCATGGGGACGCTGCTTTCGCAGGACAGGGAATTGTGGCCGAATGTTTTGCAATGTCTGGGTTACCAGGACATAATATAGGAGGAACAATACATATAATTGTAAATAATCAAATTGGATTTACAACAGCTCCTAGATTTGCTCGATCATCACCTTATCCGTCAGATGTAGCAAAAATCGCTCAAGCTCCAATATTTCATGTTAACGGAGACGATCCAGAAGCTGTAGTTCATTGTGCTAAAGTAGCTACAGAGTATAGGCAAAAATTTAATCGAGATGTAGTTATCGATATGGTCTGTTATAGAAGATTTGGACACAACGAAGGTGACGAACCTTCATTCACTCAACCAATCATGTATAAAAAGATTAAAACTCACCCAACAACTTTATCATTATATGGGAAAAAATTAAGTAATGAAGGCTTAACATCATTAGAAAACTTGAATAAAGAGATAATTAATTTCAAAGATTATTTAGAAAAAGAATTTAAATTTTCAAAAAACTACAAATCAGAACTTAAATGGTTTGATGGAGCTTGGTCAAGATTTAAACCTGGATTGGGAAAAGATAAAAGAGGAGATAGTGGATTTGATAAAAAAGAGCTAATTAAGATTGGTAAAAAAATCTCTAAGGTTCCTGATAATTTTAATGTACATAAAACTTTGAAAAGAATATTTGAGCTTAGACATCAAATTTTTGAAAAAACAAATTTAATTGATTGGTCTACAGCCGAAGCTTTAGCATTTGCAACTTTATTGACCGAAGGATTTTCTGTGAGGCTTTCTGGGCAGGACTCAGGTCGAGGAACTTTTAGCCAAAGACATGCTGTATTAAGAAATCAGGATAATCACGAGAGGTATATTCCTTTAAACAATATTCAAGCAGGACAGAAAAATTTTGAAATTATCGACACTCTTTTATCAGAATTCGCTGTTTTAGGATTTGAGTTTGGCTATTCTCTCTCTGAACCAGAAACTTTAGTTCTTTGGGAAGCTCAATTCGGAGATTTTGCTAATGGAGCACAAGTTATTATTGATCAATTTATTACTTCTGGAGAGTCTAAGTGGGGAAGAGCTAGTGGTTTAGTAATGTTATTGCCACATGGTTATGAAGGTCAAGGCCCTGAACACTCGTCTGCAAGGTTGGAGAGGTTTTTGCAACTTTGTGCGGGTGAAAATATTCAAGTTGTTAATTGTACCACTCCATCAAATTATTTTCATGTTTTAAGGAGACAAATGCACAGAGAATTTAGAAAACCCTTAATTGTTATGACACCAAAATCATTATTAAGACATAAAAGATGTATTTCAAATATTTCAGAATTTTCAAAAAAAAGCACTTTTCACAGAGTCCTAGAGGACGATGCTTATGTTAAAGAAAATAGATTAATATCTTTAGAAAAAGATAACAAAATAAAAAAAGTTGTAATGTGTTCAGGAAAAATTTATTATGATTTACTTGAGTCAAGAGAATTAAAAAAAAATAAAAATGTAGTACTAGTAAGATTAGAACAGCTCTATCCATTTCCAGTAAAAACACTTGCTAATATTTTAAAAAGGTACAGAAAAGCCAAATTTGTATGGTGTCAGGAAGAACCTAAAAATATGGGAGCATGGAATACAGTTAAAAATTATATAGATAGAACTCTTGAGATCATAAATTTAAAAGATATCAACGTCAAATATGTAGGAAGACAGGCCTCATCAACAACTGCGACTGGAAATGCTAACAAACATCTTGCACAACAAAAAGAAATATTAGAAAAGATACTTAAGAATTAAATGTCAGAAAAAATCACAGTTCCGACTTTAGGTGAATCAGTCACTGAGGCAACAGTGGCAAAGTGGCTTAAATCTCAAGGAGACCAAGTTACAGCTGATGAACCAATAGTTGAATTGGAAACTGACAAGGTCAATGTTGAAGTTCCTGCTCCAATAAATGGTATTTTAGGAACCATTGCTGTAAAAGAAGGTGAGACAGTAAATGTTGGATCTTTGCTTGGAACAATCAGTGACAAAACTAATCAAGAGCAAACCAAGCAAAGAGAGATTAAAAAATATAGCCCCCCGAAAAAAGAAATTTCTAAAACACCAAAATTGTTCGAGGATGAAAATAAGATTTCGACTCTAAAAAAACCTAAAGAAAAAAAAAATGAAGAACCAATTCTAAAATTAGAGAATGAAAATCTTTTATCAGAGGAAGAGCCTTTAATTCTAGGTGAGGTTCATATTGAGAAAAAACCTCCTATAAAAAAAACATCAAAGAAGGAGATAAAAGAAACACAAATTTCTCCAGCAGCTAGGAAAATGGCTAGCGAAGCTAATGTAGACATTAATAAAATTCAAGGAACTGGTAAGAATGGAGTAATTTTAAAAGAGGATATTATGAGTTTAATGGGATCCAAGCCTTCTCCTTCAGAAAGAAAAATTAAATTTGGCCCTGAGGAAAGAGTTAAAATGACAAGGTTAAGATTAACTATAGCCAAAAGGCTTAAAGAGGCACAAGAAAATGCTGCAATGCTCACAACATTTAATGAAGTCGATATGAGTGAGGTTATTACAATGAGAAATCTGTATAAAGAAGATTTTGTAAAAAAGTATGGGGTAAAACTTGGTTTTATGTCTTTCTTTGTCAAAGCTTGTGTGATTGGTTTAAAAAATTATCCAGCCATCAATGCAGAAATTCAAGGAGAAGAAATAGTTTATAAAAATTATTATAATATAAGTATTGCTGTTGGAACTGAAAGAGGTCTTGTTGTTCCTGTGCTTAGAGAAACAGATGAAATGTCATTCGCGGATATTGAAAAAACTATTGGAGATTTAGGCAACAAGGCCAGAGAAGGAAAAATTACCATTGAAGATTTACAAGGAGGTACATTTACGATTACTAATGGAGGTATTTACGGTTCCATGCTTTCAACTCCAATACTAAATCCACCTCAATCAGCTGTGCTTGGAATGCATAATATAATTCAAAGACCAATTGCAATTAATGGTAATATTGAAATCAGGCCAGTAATGTATTTAGCATTGTCTTATGATCATAGAATTATTGATGGTAAAGAAGCGGTGTCATTCTTAAAGATTATTAAAGAGTCTTTAGAGCAGCCAAAGAGGCTTTTTTTAGATATTTAAATATGGAAAATTTTGATTTAGTTGTAATTGGAGGTGGACCCGGAGGGTATGTTTGTGCAATCAGAGCTGCACAACTTGGATTAAAAACTGCATGCGTAGAGTCTAGGGGAGCATTAGGGGGGACCTGTTTGAATGTAGGATGTATTCCATCAAAAAGCTTATTAAATTTATCTGAAAATTTTCATAAAGCTAAAAAAGATTTTAATCATCAAGGAATAGAGATCGATGGATTAAAGCTAAATATCGAAAAGATGATGTCCAATAAAAATAAATCAGTTCAAGTACTGACTAAAGGTGTAGAATTTTTATTTAAAAAAAATAAAGTTTCTTATATTAAAGGCAAAGGAGTATTGTTCTCCAAAAATGATGTAATGGTTTATGATAATGATAAAAAAACAAACTACAAAGCTAAAAATATAGTCATCGCAACTGGTTCAGCAGTATCTTCTCTTCCAGGAATATCAATAGATGAAAAAAAAATAATTTCATCTACTGGAGCTTTATCCTTAAACAAGGTACCAAAAAAATTAGCTGTTATTGGTGGTGGTTATATAGGTTTAGAAATGGGATCTGTTTGGTCTAGATTAGGTTCAGAAGTTACCGTTATTGAGTATTTAGATTATATAACTCCAGGAATGGATAGAGAAATTTCAAATGAATTTAAAAAGATATTAACAAAACAAGGAATCAAATTCAAAATGAACTCAAAAGTAAATTCTGTTAGAAATACAGAAGGAGGCGTTTCAATAAATTGTACAGATGTTAAAAACTCTAAAGATGAAACTTTAGAGTTTGATAAAGTCTTGGTTTCTGTTGGAAGAAAACCTTACACAGAGGGTTTAAACTTAGCTAAAATAGGGATTAAAAAGGATAGCAAAGGCAGAGTAGTAGTTAATGAAAAATTGCAGACTGCAGTTAAAAATATTTATGCTATTGGAGACGTGATTAAAGGTCCAATGCTAGCGCATAAAGCAGAGGAAGAAGGGATAGCAGTAGCCGAAATTTTGGCTGGGCAAGCCGGACACGTTAATTATGATGTAATTCCAGGTGTAGTTTACACTTCACCAGAGGTAGCGACTGTAGGAAAAACTGAAGAACAATTAAAAGAAGAAAATAAATCTTATAAGGTGGGAAAATTTCCATTTATGGCAAACTCTAGAGCAAAAGTTAACAACGAAACCGAGGGATTTGTCAAAATTTTGGCCGATAGTAAAACTGATAAAGTTTTAGGAGTTCATATTATCGGCCCACATTGCGGCGATATGATTGCTGAAATGGCACTTGCAATGGAATTTGGTGCTAGTGCAGAAGATATAGCGAGAACTTGCCATGCTCACCCAACTCACACAGAAGCGATTAAAGAAGCTGCATTAGCTGTTGATAAAAGACCAATTCATTTTTAATTAAGTAAAATTCTAATACAATTATTATATGAAAGCACAAGTTTTGTTGCCAAAAGTTTTTAATTTTCCTTTTACATATAATACTAGTGTAGAACATAAAATCGGAGATTTAGTTGAAGTTCCATTTGGCTCAAAAAAAGAGATAGGAGTTATTTGGAAAAATAAATATCTTGAACCAAAAAATATAAAAATAAAAAAAATAAGTAAGAAAACTGAATATTCGATTAATAAAAAATTGATTGATTTTATTGAATGGTTTTCAACATACAATATGGTACCTATTGGACTTGTTTTGAAGATGGCGATAGGTGGAGCAGATAGGTTTTTAAGAGTTAAAGATAGTTTAGAAAACATAAAAAAAACTAAGAAAAAAGAATATAGATTAAATGCTGAACAATCCGAAGCACTAAAATTTCTTGAAAAAATCGACAATAAATTCGATATCTCAGTATTACAAGGGACAACAGGATCAGGAAAAACTTTAATTTATTTTGAGAGAGTAAAAAAAATTATAAACAAAGGTAATCAAGCTTTAATTTTATTACCTGAAATATTTTTGACTAATGATTTTAAATCAAGATTTGAGGATTATTTTGGATTTGAGCCAGCAATTTGGCATTCAAAAATAACACCGAAACAAAAAAGACTTATTTGGAAAGGAATTGCATCTAATAAAATAAAAATTTTAATAGGCGCCAGATCAGCTTTACTCTTACCCTTTAAGAAATTGGGCATTATAATTGTTGATGAAGAACATGACACTTCTTATAAACAAGACGAGGGAGTAATCTATAATGCTAGAGACATGGCAATTTCAAGAGCTAATTTTGAAAAAATTCCAATACATTTAGTAACATCAGTACCTTCAATTGAAACTTACAATAATATTTGTAATAAAAAATATAGACATATTAAAATTATGAAGAGATTTAATAATTTTCCTCTTCCGGAGTCAAAGATAGTAAATCTAAATGTTAATAAGATTAAAGATAGATTTATTTCCCAAGAGACTAGTGAGTTGGTAAAAGATTATTTAAACAAAGGGGATCAAATATTATTCTTCATTAATAGAAGAGGATTTGCACCATATTTAATTTGTAAAAAATGTGGAGTAAAATTAATTTGCCCTAACTGTTCTTTGTATTTAACTTTTCATAAATTAAAAAATAAATCAATTTGTCATCATTGCTCTTATGAAAAAGGAATTAGTATTAAATGTAAAAATGAAAATAATTGTGAATTTATTATGTATGGACCTGGTGTGGAAAAAATTTTTGACGAGGTAAAAGAGTTATTTCCTAATAAAAAAATTAGTATATTTTCAAGTGATTATCTTAAGAATAAAGAAAAAACAGAAACTTTATTTAAAGAAATTAATGAAAAAAAAATCGATATTCTTGTTGGAACACAAATGATTTCTAAAGGATTTAATTTTCCGAGGCTAAATTGTATTGTAGTCATTGATGCTGATTTCTCAGGTAGAGGATATGATTTGAGAACTACCGAAAAAAATATTCAATTGTATCACCAGCTAAGTGGCAGAGCTGGCCGATTTAGTTCAAAGTCTCAAATTATATATCAAACTTTAACTCCCCAAGATATTGTGCTAAATGAACTAATTAAAAATAATTCTGATGAGCTACTTAAAAACGAACTTTTTTTAAGAGAAAAAAATAAGTTACCTCCATTTATCAGACTTGTAGCAATAATTGTTTCCTCTAATGACAGAAGTGCAAGTTTGCAAGGTGCAAGAGAAATTAAAGGAAAATTAAATCAATTAAACGATCTCGAGGTTTTAGGTCCAGTGGACTCGCCATTGCTTAAGATTAAAAAAAAATTTAGGTCAAGATTGCTGATAAGGTTCAATAATCGATTTTTAATGCAAAAAAAAATTACAGCAGTGCTAAATAAGCTTAAAATATCATCAAAAATTAAACTCACAGTTGATGTTGATCCCATCAATTTCACTTAATTTAAAATTGGTAACTTGATCAAGTTATTTTGTTATGGTAACACCTCAACATTATTTCATAATAAATTCATACAATTAAAATGAGTACAAATAAATCTTTCTCTACTGAAACTTCAGAAAGATACTCTCGCGCGCTATTCGAAGTTTCAAAAGATTCTGACGAACTGGATAAGGTAGAGAGCGATATCAAAAATTTTCAAGTAATGTTTAGTTCAAACATAGAAGTTAAAAACTTTATAAAAGATCCAACTCAAAATATAACTCAGCAAAATGAAGTAATTAATTTATTAGCTGAAAAACTTAGATTTTCAAAAAATTTAAAAAATTTTCTTTTATTACTCATTAAAAAAAGGAGAATCTTTTTTATAGAAAAAATTATAGATAGTTTCTTAAGACTATGCTCAAAAAAAAGAGGAGAAATTAAAGCTTCATTAATTTCATCAAAAGAATTATCTCAGTCTGAGCTTGATAATATTAATAAAGAATTATCAAACTCGATAGGTACAATCTTGAAATTTGACTACAAGGTAGACAAGGGTCTAATCGGAGGTTTAAAACTTCAGTTGGGAAGTGTAATGATTGATACCTCAATTAAAAATAAGCTTAAAAAATATGAAAAAGAGATGTTAGAGAATTAAAATGACAATTAATCCATCAGAAGTAACAAAACTATTAAAAGATCAAATAAAAAATTTTGGAGAAAAAGCAGAAATCTCGGAGATAGGAAAAGTTTTATCTGTTGGAGATGGTATTGCAAGAGTATATGGGTTAGATAATGTTCAAGCTGGTGAGATGGTTGAGTTTGAAGATGGTTCAAAAGGAATGGCATTGAATCTTGAAAACGATAATGTTGGTGTTGTTATCTTTGGTGATGATAGAAATATTAAGGAAGGCGACACTATAAAAAGGACAAATGCAATTGTAGATGTTCCTGTCGGAAAAGAGCTTTTAGGTAGAGTAGTTGATGGATTAGGAAATCCAATAGATGGTAAAGGTGATCTTTCGGCAAAAAAAAGAATGAGAGTTGAAGTTAAAGCTCCTGGAATAATTCCAAGACAATCAGTAAACGAACCCATGCAAACAGGCCTTAAGTCAATTGACTCTCTTATTCCTATAGGAAGAGGACAAAGAGAACTTATTATCGGAGATAGACAAACTGGGAAAACAGCTGTAGCAATAGATGCAATTATAAATCAAAAAAAAATTAATGAGTCTTCAGATGAAAAGAAAAAGTTATATTGCGTTTATGTTGCAATTGGTCAAAAGCGTTCAACTGTAGCTCAAATATCAAAAACTTTAGAAGAGGCCGGTGCTTTAAAATATACAACCATAGTAGCTGCTACTGCATCAGACTCTGCTCCATTGCAGTTTTTAGCTCCTTACACAGGGTGTACAATAGGAGAGTATTTTAGAGATAATGGCATGCATGCTTTAATAGTATATGATGATCTATCAAAGCAGGCAGTTGCTTATAGACAAATGTCTCTATTGCTTAGAAGACCTCCAGGAAGAGAAGCATATCCTGGGGATGTATTTTACTTACACAGCAGATTATTAGAACGAGCAGCAAAACTTAGTGAAAAAAGTGGAGGTGGATCACTAACAGCCTTACCAATTATTGAAACACAAGCTGGAGATGTTTCAGCTTACATTCCAACTAATGTTATATCAATAACTGATGGTCAGATATTTTTAGAAACTGAATTATTCAATCAAGGAATAAGACCAGCGGTTAACGTTGGTTTGTCAGTGTCTAGGGTGGGTTCAGCAGCTCAGACTAAAGCAATGAAAAAAGTTGCCGGGTCGATTAAACTGGAGCTGGCGCAATATAGAGAAATGGCAGCTTTTGCACAGTTTGGCTCAGATTTAGACGCTTCAACACAACAATTACTTAATCGTGGGGCAAAGTTAACAGAACTTTTAAAACAAGATCAATATTCCCCTATGACTGTTGCAGAACAAGTTATTTCAGTTTTTACTGGAGTTAAAGGTTTTTTAGACGATGTTGATTTAGGAGAAATCAAGAAATTTGAAAATGATATTATCAATAAAATTAAGTCTGATAGTCCAGAAATTATTGATAAAATTTTATCAGATGGAAAACTGGATGAGGACACAGAAAAACTTCTTGTTCAAATAATTGAGAATTATAAAAAGAATAAAAGATAATGCCTAGTTTAGATGATTTAAAAAAAAGAATTAAAAGTGTTAAGTCTACACAGAAAATTACTAAAGCTATGAAAATGGTAGCGGCCGCTAAATTAAGGAAAGCCCAAGAGAATGCTGAAAAAGGTCGCCCATATAGTAAAAAAATGCAAAATATAATTCTTAACCTTACAAGGTCAATTAGCGATCCTGACAATGCTCCTAAGCTTCTTATTGGAACAGGAAAAGATAAGACATACTTGTGTGTAGTTTTAACAGCTGACAGAGGACTATGCGGCGGGTTTAATTCAAATATTTGTAAATTAGCAAAAACAAACTTTAAAAAAATTCTTAAGGAAGGAAAAGAATTAAAGATAATTACAGTGGGTTCCAAAGGATTAGATCAAATTAAAAGAGAATATGGTGACTATATTATAAAAAAACTTAGCTTTAAGGAGAAAAAAAATATCTCATTTAACGAAGCCGAAATTGTTGGTAAAGAAATCATAGATTTATTTAATCAACAACAATTTGATAAATGTATCTTGTTTTATAATAATTTCAAAAATGTGATAACCCAAATACCTCAAGCACAACAAATAATTCCTGCTGAAAATAAATCCTCAGAATTGAAAAATGATAGCCCTTCATCTTACGAATTTGAACCTGACGAAGATGAAATTTTAGAAGAACTATTACCGAAAAATATTTCAATACAGGTTTTTAAAGCTTTTTTAGAAAACGCAGCTAGTGAACAAGGCTCAAGAATGACAGCTATGGACAATGCGACAAGAAACGCAGGTGATTTAGTGGATAAACTTACGATTAACTATAACAGGAGCAGACAAGCTTCAATAACAAAAGAGTTGATAGAAATTATATCTGGTGCTGAAAGCTTATAAATATGAAAGATAAAGGAAAAATTACGCAAATAATTGGGGCGGTTGTAGATGTAAATTTTGAAGGTGATTTACCAGAAATTTATACAGCTCTTGAAGTAAACAATACGGGAAATAAGCTGGTCTTAGAAGTGGCACAACATTTAGGAGAGAATGATGTAAGAACGATTGCAATGGACGCTACGGAGGGATTAAAAAGAGGTGACCATGTTGTAAATACTGGATCTCCAATTAGCGTACCTGTAGGACCTGAAACTCTAGGGAGAATTATCAATGTTGTTGGAGAATCAATCGATGAAAAAGGAGAGGTAAAAACAAAAGAGAAATGGCCAATACACAGAGCTGCACCAAAGTTCACAGATCAAGCAACAGAAACTGAACAATTAGTAACTGGTATTAAAGTTATAGATTTACTAGCTCCTTATGCCAAAGGAGGAAAAATTGGCTTATTTGGTGGAGCCGGAGTTGGAAAGACAGTGACTATTATGGAACTGATTAATAACATTGCAAAAGCCCATGGAGGATTTTCAGTTTTTGCTGGTGTCGGTGAAAGAACTAGAGAAGGAAACGATCTTTACCATGAAATGATAGAGTCCGGAGTAATTAAGAATGATGGCAAAGGGTCAAAAGCTGCTTTGGTTTACGGTCAAATGAATGAACCTCCAGGAGCAAGAGCTAGAGTAGCTCTTACAGGACTTACAGTGGCAGAATATTTCAGGGATAAAGAGGGTCAAGACGTGCTTTTCTTTGTTGATAATATTTTTAGATTTACCCAAGCAGGATCAGAAGTATCAGCCCTGTTAGGAAGAATACCCTCGGCGGTTGGATATCAACCAACTTTGGCAACCGATATGGGAAATCTGCAAGAAAGAATTACCTCAACTGATAAAGGGTCAATAACATCTGTACAGGCTATATATGTACCAGCTGATGATTTAACAGATCCTGCACCAGCTACATCTTTTTCTCACTTAGACGCAACTACAGTACTTTCAAGACAAATCGCAGAAATTGGTATTTATCCTGCAGTTGACCCTTTAGACTCAACTTCAAGAATACTTGATCCAAGAATAGTCGGAGAAGATCATTATCGAGTAGCAAGAGATGTTCAAAGAATACTGCAAGCGTATAAATCTTTACAAGATATAATTGCAATTCTTGGAATGGATGAGCTATCAGAGGAAGATAAATTGACTGTTGCTAGAGCAAGAAAAATTCAAAGATTTTTATCACAACCCTTTTTTGTTGCAGAAGTATTTACAGGATCTCCAGGGAAACTAGTTGATTTGGAGTCCACCATCAAAGGTTTTGATGCTATTTGTAAAGGAGAGTATGACCATTTACCTGAAGCAGCTTTTTACATGGTAGGTGGCATAGAAGAGGTGGTGGAAAAAGCAAACAAATTAGCAAAAGACAAAAAATAATGTCTGAAAAATTTACATTTGAAATAATAACTCCTGAAAGATCAATTTTAAGAACAGAGACATCTGAAGTAGTCATACCCTCTTTTGAGGGTGAAATGGGCATTTTAAGAGATCATATTCCTCTAATTACTTTTTTGAGACCTGGGGTTATAAAAATAAAAGATGAAAATAAAAAACTTTTTGTTGAGGAAGGCACAGTAGAGTTTATTAATAATAATCTTTTAATCTTAACATCAACTGTAAAAGAACTATCAGATCTAAACGAGGAGTTTTTGGAGACAATGATACGTGAAGCTGAGAAAAATTTTAGTAATGATAAAATAACCGATAAAGAAAAGTATTTACTATCTTATAAAATAGATACTTTAAAAAATATTAATCAATAATTTTCTTTATATCTTTTAAAATTTCAAGATACATATTTTTTTTAAACTCCACTATTACATTAGGAAGCTCTTCTGGCTCAATCCACTTCCATTCAATAAATTCAGGGTTTTTTGTATTCAAATTTATTTCACTTTCATTACCAATAAATTTTGTAATAAACCACTTTTGTTTTTGCCCTCGAAATTTTCCTTTCCAGATTATACCAACTAAACTTTTAGGAAGTTCGTATTCATATAACTTATCTATTTCCTTTAAAACTTTGATGCTCCGAATGCTAGTTTCTTCTAAAAGCTCTCTTTTCATCGCTGAAAGATAATCTTCACCAAAATCAACACCGCCTTGAGGCATCTGCCATTTATTTATGGGATTATCTTTTCTTTTACCTACAAAAACTTTATTATTACTATTTAAAAGAACAACTCCAACACCAGACCTTAAGGGAAGTTTTTGAGCATCCATATTATCAAGAATTAAAAAGCTTTATAGCGTAATTTAGTTGATTATCTCTTTCTGAGTTAATTAAAAAATCATCACCTTCTTCTTCGACTAAAATATCTGGAGTCACACCAATCTCAGAAATTGATTTTCCAGATGGCAAGTAATATTTTGATATAGTCAGTCTCATGCCACCACCATTTTTTAAAGGAATAATAGATTGAACAGAGCCTTTGCCGTAAGAGTTTTCACCTAATATTATAGCTCTTTTGTGATCTTTTAAAGCACCGGCAAATATTTCGGAGGCGGAGGCAGAACCATTATTTATTAGGACCACAATCGGTTTTCCTTTTATCTCATCACCTTTTCTTGCAAAAAACTTTCTTGTCTCTGAAACTCTTCTGCCTTTAGTTGAAACTATTTCACCATCGTCCAAAAAATAATCTGTAATATTTATTGCTTGTGTAAGTAACCCGCCAGGGTTATTCCTCAAGTCAAGAACATAACCTTTAATTTTTGATTTTTCAAAATCTTTGACAGTTTTTAAAAATTGCTTGTCACTGTTTTCATTAAATGATTTTAATCTTATGTAACCTAAATTTTTTTTCGCACCCAGCTTTTTAGAACTTACAGACTGAACTTCTATTATTTTTCTAATAATTTTGAATTCCAAAGGTTTTTTAACATTTTTCCTTCTAATTGTAAGATCAATTGAAGTTCCAACACGACCCCTCATTAATTTAACAGCCTCCAATAATGACTTACCTTGAACTTGCTCTTTTCCTATTTTTACAATGTAGTCTCCAGCCTTGATACCTGCTTTTGCAGCCGGCGTATCGTCAATTGGTGAAATTACTTTCACCACTCCTGCTTCCATTCCAATTTCTATACCCAAACCACCAAATTCACCCTTTGTATCTGTTTGCATCTCTTTGAAAAGTTCTGGGCTCATATAAGCAGAGTATGGATCTAGAGATTGAAGCACACCATTAATTGCTGAGTCCATAATTTCTGCTTGGTTCACATCATCAACATAATCTTTTTTGATGTTCTCTAAAACCTCACCAAATAAATCTATTTTTTCGTACAAATCATTTTTTGAATAAACTGGTTTGGTAAAAAAACTCACCATTATTAAAAAAAATATTAAGAACTTGCTCATATCATGGCCTTCTCTTTAGGAATTTCTTCTGACCACATTTTTTCTAAGTCATAAAATTCTCTTTTTTCTGGGTGAAATATATGAACGATAACATCCTGAGTATCTACAAGTTTCCAGTCATTACTATCTTTACCTTCTATTCTACAATTTTCTAAACCTTTCTTCTTTAATTCAGAGATTAGTATTTCAGATAAAGCTTGTAGGTGTCTGGAAGAAGTACCAGATGCTATGACCATATAATCAGCAATATATGATTTATTTTTAAGGTTGATGGTTATTATATTTTGAGCTTTGTTATTATCTAAAATTTTTTCGATATTTTTTTTGATATCAGAAACTCTCATTTAATGTTTAATTTTATCTTTTTTCTTAAGATTGTGGAAGAAACTATTATAGGCTTAATTTTGATAAAAGTGATATTATTTTTGTTTAAATGTCTAACCACAACAGTTTCTTTGCTCTTTCTATCATATCCTTTGCGAGAAAAAACAACTAATTTTGCTAATTTTACAATTTTTTTCCAATTTTTCCACTTGTGAAATTGAATTAAATTGTCAGATCCAATGATAAAGAAGATATTCTTAATTTTCTTTTTTTTTATAAAGTAATTTATTACATCAATAGTTTTCGAAGATTTAATAATATTATCAAGATAAATTGTTTTAATTTTCTTTTGAGTTTTAGTTATTTTTCTCGCATAATTAATCCTTTCATCTAAAGAATAAAAAGGTTTTTTTTTAAAGGGATTTTTCTTTGTAATAACCCAGTAAATTTTTTTTAATTTCAATTTTTTTAAAGCAATTTTTGATATACCTAAGTGTCCTTTATGTGCAGGATCAAAACTACCTCCTAATAAACCAATGAAATTTTTTTGGATACTTGCCATCAATTATGGTCTAATAATTCCCTTTCCGAAAACAAGATATTTGTAAGATGTTAATTGATTTATTCCCACAGGACCCCTTGGTGGAAGTTTGTTAGTAGAGATACCGATTTCACCACCAAAACCAAATTCTCCTCCATCAGCAAATTGAGTAGAAACATTATGCATCGCTATTGAGCTGTTAACACCATTTAAAAAATTTTCAGCATTTTTTTTGTTGTTAGTTATAATACTATCTGTATGCATTGTTCCATATTTTAAAATATGTTCGATAGCGCTATTCACATTTTTAACTGCCTTGATCGAAATAATTGAATCCAGATATTCGGTCTTCCAATCTTTTTCTATGGCCTTTTTTAACTTTCCTTTAAAAAGTTTATTAACTTTTTTGTCGGCTCTAACTTCGCACCCTGAGTTTAAAAGAGCATTTATTATTTCTTTGGCGTGTGAGTTTAAAGCTTTTTCTTCGATCAGAAGGGTTTCAACCGCTCCACAAATACTTGTCCTTCTCATCTTTGCATTAACAACTAAATTTTTTGCCATTTTTATATTTGCAGATTTATCAATATAAATGTGGCACAACCCTTCAAGGTGGCCAATGACATGTACATTAGAAAATTTTTGTACTTTCGCTACAAGACCTTTTCCACCTCTAGGCACAATTACATCAATGTATGAACTCATTTTTGATAAAAGATGATCAACTATTTTTCTGTCTTTACTCTCAATAAATTGAACACAGTTTTGGTTAACGTTATTTTTTCTTAAACTATCTCTGAATAAATTAGCTAATAATCTGTTTGAATTAAAAGCCTCAGAACCACCTCTCAAAATAGAGCAATTACCTGATTTTAAACATAAAGCTGCAACGTCAGCTGTTACGTTAGGTCTACTCTCATATATTACACCTATAACACCAATCGGTGTTGTTACTTTTTTAATCGTCAATTTATTTGGTCTACGCCATGTCTCTAAAACTCTTCCAACTGGATCTTTAAACTTTGCTATTTCATTTATTGAATATCTAATACCTTCAATTCTTTTTTTATTTAAAATAAGCCTATCAACTAGATGCTTTCTTTTAACATTTTTAACATCTTTCAGATTTTCTCTAATTATCTTACTACTGTTTTTTAAAAGTGATTGGTTATAACCCTCTAAAACTTGTTTTATTTTTTTATGTTTTACACTCTTTAAATCTTCAAAAGCTTTTTTTGCTTTTTTCCCTATCGTTTCTAAATAATTCATTTACAATAATACCATATCATCTTTGTGAATAACCTCAGATTTACTAAGATAGCCAAGGATTGTTTCAATCTCTTTACTTTGTTTACCTTTAATTTTATCTATTTCTTTAGAGCTGAAAGAGGATAACCCTCGAGCTAGCTGAACATTATTTTGATCTAAAATCATTACATTTTCCCCTTTTTTAAAATTTCCATTTATTTTAATTATGCCAGCAGCAAGTAAGCTTTTACCATTTGATAAAGCTTTAGCTGCTCCACTATCAATATAAATTGTTCCATTGTAATTAAGAGAACCAATGATCCATTTTTTCCTTGCGGCCAAAGTAGAAATTTTTGGTAAGAAATGAGTATATTTTTTATTTTTTATCATATTAAAAATCGGGTTATTTATTTTACCATTTGCAATAAACATATGACTGCCTGAATTCATACAAATCTTTGCAGCATCAATCTTTGTAGCTATCCCCCCTGAACCAAATTTATTTTTCTTATTATCAATAAGTGAAGTGATTTTGTCATTAATCGAAGTTACCTCTTTTATAATTTTTTTACCTTTTGACTTGTCATATAGTCCATCAACATCAGAAAATAATATCAAAATATCAGCTCCAATTATTTGAGCAACTCTAGCAGCCAATCGATCATTGTCTCCATATTTTATCTCACTTGTTGCTGTAGAGTCATTTTCATTAACTACAGGGATAGCTTTGAGTTTAAATAAATTATCAAAAGTTCTCCTAACATTAATAGCTCTTCTTCTTTGTTCTGTATCATCTGGACTAATTAAAATTTGACCAG
>MDTG01386476.1_pt1 | contig 17265 bp, 19 predicted proteins | sample 811421 | NCBI WGS metagenome assembly MDTG01 (sample SAMN05326645, study PRJNA326480) | marine metagenome | isolation source: seawater | place: Pacific Ocean: South East | collected 2011
AACTTCAGAGAATGATCCACTTAAAGAAGCAGTTAAATACAGATTTGTTGCCGTAGATACCAAAGGTAAAATCATTGGGTTCTCATCTAAGGAATCTGATGCTAAAGATATGGCAAGACGAAACAAGGGTGTGTTTCATAAGTTGAAAGAACCTATGTCACCAAAAGTTGGAGATAAAGAAGTCAACAGACCTTTCAATCCTGTACTCAAGGCACAAGTTGAAATTGATGAAGGTATGAAGATGGACGATCCTAAGTTAATCAAGATATTTGATAAACTAAAGAAAGGTTCTAAGATTAAGATTAAGCACGATTCCACACTAGAAAGAGGTAAAGACTTTATCTCTTATACTGTGACTGCAAAGAATATCGTAGGTAAAGGTAAGCGTTTTGAACAAGAGAAGATTACATTAAAGAACGATGACAATCCTACTGGTATGAAGAAGTATCTCTATAATAGAGATGGAAAAGTTACTATGGCCGCAGGTGATATGGCAGTATCTATTGCTGATATTAGAGAAGAAATTGCGATTGACGAAAGTATGATGTCGAGAATTCATCAGATGGTTTCAGATGGTGCAAGTGCAAAAGAAATTGCAGATGAGATTTCGAAAGCAAGACCGAAAAATAAAGTAGACGTAAAAACAATAGAAAAATTAATAAAAGGCATGAAAGGCGATATGTCTGAAAGTGTAGAAAAAAACATTACATTTAAAAGTTTCATAAAACAACTTTAATGAACGAATGTAATCTTATAAATAATAGTAAGATAAAAGGGTAAACAAATGGCAATAGGAGCAACCAATCTAAAAGTCACCAAAACTACTAATGTAGTGCGTGTGACCGGAGGTGCCGGAAACGTGGCAATCGATATCGACCACGCAAGTTTTCTGGTGACTAGTCAAACTGCAAGTTCACCTACAGTAGGTATTAAAGAAATTTACTGGTCAGGAGATGTTACAATCGAATCCGCTACTACTGGAACAATCAGATTTGATTCCGGTGGTGTAACAGCAGGACATTTTATACTACCAGTAACAGATACAACTGATAGCGATGAGAATATTAAAGTTACTCTTGCTACTGGTTCTGGAACGTGCATCTTAGTACTGAAAAAATTAACAGGATATGCAGGTATCTAAACATGAAACTTATTAGAGAAGAACTTAGTAACACAAATTTTTTAGTTGAGGAAAAAGACGGCAAGAAGAAATACTTTATTGAAGGTGTCTTCATGCAGGCAGACCTCAAAAATAGAAATGGACGGAGATATCCGAAGTCAGTAATGGAAACGGAAGTTAAGCGTTACACGACTGAAAATATCGATAAGAACAGAGCGTTCGGTGAGTTGGGACATCCTGATGGACCAACAATCAATCTTGAAAGAGTATCGCACATGATTACAGAATTATCTATGGATGGTTCTAATGTCATGGGTAGAGCAAAAATTATGGAAACTCCATATGGTAAGATTGTTAAGAATTTGATGGACGAGGGCGCAACCTTGGGCGTATCTTCAAGAGGAATGGGTTCCCTTAAACAAGGGAAAGACGGTTCTTCAGAAGTGCAAGGAGATTTCTATCTTGCAACCGCCGCCGATATCGTAGCAGACCCATCTGCACCTGATGCATTTGTTAATGGCATCATGGAGAATAAAGAATGGGTATGGGATAGCGGTCTCATCAAAGAAGTGAATATCGAAGGATACAAAAGAGATATTAAAAATGCTAGTATGAATTCTCTAGAAGAAGCAAAACTAAAAGCATTTAATGATTTCTTGGGTAAACTTTAACCTTATAAATAATAGACAAAACATATAGGAGTGTCAAATGTCAGTAGAAGATAAAATCAAAGAGTTGCTAGAAGCATCTCAGAATGCCAACGCTCCTGCAGATAATCTAGAAGAAAAAGCACCTGCTGGTGTTGAAGATTTAGGTCCTGCAGTGGATAAACCAGAAACAAAATCTGGTCCAGACGCTGGTAAGAAAAGTAAAAAAGCGGCAGTGCCAGGTGGAGAAGCGAACAAAGGTGAGCAAAAAATCAAACCAGGTGCTACTAAAGTAAAAGAAGACGAAGAAGCAGACGAAGATTTAGAAGCGATTGCTGATGAAGTACTTGCTGATGAAGATTTAGAAGTAGTTGCTGAAAAGAAAACTGTTGCTAAAGTTGCTAAAGAAGAAGAAGAAGAAGACGAAGATGATGACGAAGATGATGATGAAGAAGAAATGAAAGAAAATGAAGAAGACGATAAAGAAATGGAAGAGATGAAGGCGAAGATTATCAATGCCATGAAGATGATGGACAAGAAAACATTGAAAGCAAACTACTCTTACATGAAGTCTTCTTACAAAAAAGAAGATGTTGATATGTCATCTGATGTTGATGCATTGACTGAAGGTTCTGATTTGTCTGATGAGTTTAAAGCAAAAGCAAAAACTGTATTCGAAGCGGCAGTAAATGCAAAACTTAGCGATAAGATTGTTGAGTTAGAAGAGCATTATCAAACACAAATTAACGAAGAAACTGTGAAAGTACAAGAAGACTTGACAGACAAAGTAGATACATATCTTTCTTATGTTGTTGAGCAGTGGACAAAAGATAACGAACTCGCTATTGAGCGTGGTCTAAAATCTGAAATCACAGAAGACTTCATTGTTTCATTGAAGAAAGTATTCGAAGAGCATTACATTGATGTTCCAGAAGAAAAGTATGACGTAATGGCAGAACAGCAAGATAAGATTGCTTCACTAGAAGAAAAACTTAATGAAGAAATCGCTAAAAATGCTGAAAGCATGAAGTCAGTAAATGAAGCAAAGAAAGCATCTAAGTTAGAAGAAATGTCTAAAGATTTAACTGATACTCAAAAAGAGAAGTTGGTTAGTCTTGCAGAAGGCGTTACATTCTCTGATGTAGATACTTTCGAAAAAGAATTGGAAACACTCAAAGAGAGTTATTTTCCAAAGGTTGCCAAACCTATCGAAGAGGACGAAATTGCTGTTGAAGAAGTTGAAGCAGTCAATGTAACCGGTGAGATGAAAGACTATGTTTCTGCAATCTCCAGAACAATTAAGTGATAAGGCACTTGTGGCGAAAGTCGCAATTTATATAAATAATAAGACGTATATAGTTAAATAACGAGGAGATAAACAAATGTTTTTAACAGAAAACCTTCAACAGAAGTGGGGTCCTGTTCTTGAGCATCCTGATTTGCCAAAAATCGGTGATAGTTATAAGAAGGCAGTCACAACTGTTATCTTGGAAAACCAAGAAAAAGCAATGAAAGAAGAGCGTGGAATGCTCCACGAAGCGGCACCGGTTAACGATGCGGCGGCAATGCCAGACACTGGTGGTGTAGCAAAATTTGACCCAATCTTGATTTCGCTTGTTCGTAGAGCAATGCCTAATCTGATTGCGTATGATATCTGTGGTGTTCAACCAATGACAGGTCCAACTGGACTTATCTTTGCAATGAAATCACGCTACTCTACACAAGGTGGTACAGAAGCACTACAAGCAGAAGCAGACACAGATTTCTCTGGTCTTGGTACTCATGCTAACAGCAATCCAGTGGAAGCACCATTCACAACTGGTACTGGTGCATCAACCGCTAATGGCGAAGCACTTGGAGATGGTTCTGTCTCTATGGGTGCCTCTGGTCATTTCAATGAAATGGCATTCTCAATCGAGAAAACTTCAGTAACAGCAAAGACAAGAGCGTTGAAAGCAGAATACACTCTTGAACTTGCACAAGACTTGAAAGCAGTTCATGGTCTTGACGCTGAAACTGAACTCGCTAATATCCTTTCAGCAGAAATTCTTGCTGAAATCAACAGAGAAGTTGTTCGTACTGTGTACTCATCTGCTAAAGCAGGCGCACAAGCAGGTGCAGTTGCATCCGCTGGTACTTTCGACTTAGACACCGACTCAAATGGTCGTTGGTCAGTTGAGCGTTTCAAGGGTCTATTGTTCCAAATCGAAAGAGATGCGAACACTATTGCACAAGATACTCGTAGAGGAAAAGGTAATTTCATTATCACTTCTTCAGACGTAGCATCTGCACTTGCAATGGCAGGCGTTCTTGATTACACTCCAGCACTTCAGAGCAACCTGACTGTAGATGACACTGGCAATACTCTTGCTGGTACTATCAACGGTGGATTGAAAGTTTACATCGATCCTTATTCAGCAAATGATTCTGATAGCAACCAGTTCTACTGTGTTGGTTATAAAGGTGCTAACGCATATGACGCTGGTATGTTCTACTGCCCATATGTACCTCTACAGATGGTAAGAGCAGTTGGAGAAAATACTTTCCAACCTAAGATTGGATTTAAGACAAGATACGGTCTTGTTTCTAACCCATTCACTTCTATCTCTGCAGACAGCAACGCATACTACAGATTGACTAAAGTTACTAACTTGATGTAATCTAAGTTGCTCCAATAAAGGGAGAGATTAAAGGGGTGGTCTTCGGATCGCCCCTTTTTTTATTATATAAATAGTAGTATCAATAAAGATAGGAACTACTATGGCATATGATAAGAATATAACTATAACGAATTGGACCGATAACCCATCGGCATCTAATCTCAATTTCTTAGCACCATCTCAGTTTGTATTCACAATGCAAAGATTAGGTGGAGTGGCATTCACTTGCCAAACTGCTAACATTCCTAACATATCATTACAACCTAGCATACAATATGCAAGAGTAAAAGACACTCCAGTTCCTGGAGATACTATTAGTTATGGTGACTTACTGATTACATTTTTGATTGATGAGAATATGACAAACTTCAAGGCACTAGCAGATTGGATGATACAAATCACTGCAGACTTGAACACAGAAGATTATAATGCTTATATTAATAGACAACCAGGATATCCAGAAGCAGGCAATCAACAACTCAAACCTATTGCACCTACAATGTCAGATGCTACGATGACTATTACCGATAGCAATAACAACGCAAACGTAGAAGTTCGGTTTCACGACCTATTCCCAACATCTTTAGAGGCACTACAGTTCGATATCACTGATACAAGTATGCCATATCTTACCGCATCTGCATCATTTACATTCTCTAAATATGAGATGGTTAAAATTTAGTTCTTGACATTCAATTACAATTCTGTTATAATGAGAGTTTGAAATGAGGTATATATGGTAGATTTAGATAAATTACAAACAATGTGGCGTGAAGACGCTAAGTTAGATGATATCGAATTAGGCAAAGAAGCACTGAATGTAGCAAGTCTACACGCTAAGTATATTACCATTCTAAGCACTGCTAAACTCAATTTAAGGAAAGAACAAAGCGACTATGCTAAGTTAAGAAGATATAAATGGCGATACTATAGAGGTGAACTAAATCAGTATGAATTAAAAGACCTAGGTTGGGAACAATGGCAAGGTGCTAAACCACTAAAGAATGAAATGGATGAACAGTTAGAAGGCGACTTTGATTTAATTAAAAAGAAAGACAAAGTAGCATATTGGGAAACTATTGTGAGTTTTCTAGAATATGTCATGCGAAGTATCAACTCAAGAGGTTGGGATATTAAGAATGCAATCGAATGGCATAAGTTTACAAATGGAGTAATGTAATGGGAATGACAACATCTGCCCTTTCGGGTACACCTAAAATTTGGCAATGCAGTGTTTGTGGAGAATATTATTTTGAAAGTGAAAAAGGCGAACTACAAGAAGATTACATCTGCGAAAATTGCGGTGCATCTTATACTAGTTTTGTCGATATAACAGATGATTACAATAATCGTATCAAAGATTAATGATGTCTTTATGACAGTTGATTGTGAAGATGCTGGTGTAAAATACGAGTTATCTGACTTCTTCACGTTCAAAGTTCCAGGCGCAGAATTCATGCCTACTTTTCGTAATAAGATGTGGGATGGAAAGATACGTCTATTTAATATGTGGACTAGTCAACTGTATATAGGTCTAACAGAGCATCTAGAAGAGTTTTGTAAAACTAGAGGTTATAATCTTGTAGGTCAAGATACAGTTATACCTAAACAAAACATATCTACAGAAGATGTAGTAAAAGCACTAGTTGATTTGAAATTACCTTTCAACCCTAGAAATTATCAAGTAGATGCAATTCGTGATGGCATCAATGATAAAAGATTAGTCATGCTATCACCTACTGGTTCAGGTAAATCTCTTATCATCTACAGTCTAACACAACTAGGAACTACAGGTCGAGTGCTTATAGTTGTACCTACTACATCTCTCGTAGAACAAATGTATAAAGACTTTGCTGACTACGGATATGATGTAGAGACTAACTGTCATAAGATATATTCTGGACATGATAAAAACACAGATAAGAGAATAGTAATTACTACATGGCAGTCTGTATACAAACTACCTAAGAAGTGGTTTGCTGATTATAAGATGGTCATAGGTGATGAAGCACACTTATTCAAAGCAACATCACTCAAAACACTAATGGAAAAAACAGAGAATGCGGTGATGCGTTTCGGCACTACTGGTACTCTAGATGATACTAAAACGCATAAGTTAATGTTAGAAGGATTGTTTGGTCCTGTTCGTAGATTTACAACATCAAAACAGTTAATGAAAGATGGTCAACTCGCTAAGTTGAAGATTACTTGTTTAATGTTAAACTATAGTGATGATGTGCGACAGGCAAATAAGAAACTTTCTTACCAAGAAGAGATGGACTTTTTAGTATCATACACACCTAGAAATAACTTTATACGCAATCTTGCGTTAGAGCAAACAGGAAATTCACTTCTACTTTTTCAGTATGTAGAAAAGCATGGAAAAATTTTATATAATATGATTAAAGAAAAGGCAGGAAAAAGAAAAGTATTCTTTGTGCATGGTGGAGTAGGAGCAAACGAGAGGGAGGATATTCGTGCGATTACCGAGCAAGAACATGATGCAATCATCGTTGCTAGTTATGGTACTTTTAGTACTGGTATTAATATTAGAAATCTTCATAATATCATTTTTGCTAGTCCTAGTAAGTCCAAAATCAGAAATCTTCAGTCTATTGGGCGTGGTCTTCGGTTAGGTGATGATAAAGAAGAAGCACAACTATTCGATATATCAGATGATATGTCTTGGAAACAAAGAACAAATTATACGCTTGAACACGCCGTTGAACGTATAAAGATATATAATGAAGAGAAGTTTAAGTATAAAACAGTAAAGGTTAAGATATGACATTACCTATTAAACTACTAAAACTATCAAATGGAGATAGTCTAGTTGCACAGATTGACGTTAAAGAGAATGAAGATTATGTAACACTCAAAGCACCAGTTAAGATTGTAAGATGGATGTCTCCTGGTAAAGAGGGTGCATATGAAAATGCTACTTTTGGTCCATGGGAATCATTCTCAGATGACCAAACTTTTCATATTAGTAAAAATAAAATTATTACCTTGACAGAACCTCGAAAAGATGTTAAAGTATACTACACTCAACTTCTAGATAGATTATCAGAAGAACCTGTAGAGAAATTATCTGCACCTACATTAGAAGATGAAATAGAGAATGAAGAAGAAAGAAAGATGAAACACCTGAAGAGATTACATAACATGGTAGAAGACCTGAATGAGTCCTTAGGGTTAAACGATACTGATAAAGAAGATGTTCTAGAGTATCTTTATAACAAGGATAAGATAACAGTTCACTAAGAAAGGTTATTCTGAAAGGGGAACACCCCTATTATACACACGATGACACACGTTGTCAATAGAAAACAAGGAAAGATTATGGCAAAAGCGAAAAGTAAAAAAGAACACTACGTTAACAACAAAGAGTTCTTAGAAGCACTAATAGACTACAAGACAGTATGTGATGAGCATAAAGCGAGAGATGAACAGAAACCACCTGTAACACGATATATCGGTGAATGTTTTCTGAAGATTGCACAACATCTATCATACCGACCCAACTTTATTAATTATACATATAAGCATGATATGATATCAGATGGTATTGAGAACTGCTTAATGTATCTACACAATTTCAATCCAGAGAAATCTAAAAATCCATTTGCATATTTTACACAAATTATTTACTATGCGTTTTTGCGTAGAATTCAGAAAGAAAAGAAGCAGACTGAATTAAAACAAAAGTTAATACAGAACATGGTTGTAGACGATAGTATGGTCACTGCAGAACATGACGATACGCAGTATAGCAATCAATACCTTGAGTTCTTACAAGATAATATGTACAATGATGATCCTATGGCAGTGCAAGATATGAAAGATGCAGTTAAAGACAAGAAAGAACGTAAAGGTGCTTTAGACGAATTTATGGAGTAATAGATGAAAAGCAAAAGAGTATGTGTACTAGGTGCTGGTAACGCAGGATTGATGGCGGCACTTATATTGAAAATAGAACGACCAGGACTTGATGTTTATGTTGTAGGTTCATCAGAAATAGGTATCGTGGGTGTTGGTGAAAGTAGCACAGAACACGTTAATTATTTTAGAAACTTACTTAATGTATCAGTTAAAGATTTTGTTAAAGAAAGTGGTTGTACTTTTAAGTATGGTGTAGACTTTAGAGGTTGGACAGACAAGAGATATATTCACTCTCTTACATCGGCAGACGATGGTATTCGTTCAGGTCCTTATCACACCGAACCAGAAGAATTATTCATGTATACAAACATGAGTGCGAGTTGCGATCCATTAGATTTAGTTCAACCTACACAATTAAACTATGAAGTTTCTGAGACAGATAATTTTCCTAATCAGTTTCACTTTGACACACAAAAGTTTAATAAATTTCTTCATACACAGTTAAAAAAACATAATATTAGATATTATGATGACACTATTAATTCAGTAAAGGTAAGTGAGTGGGGTGATTGTGAAGCGATTGAAAGTGAAAGTACAAGATATGAGGCAGATATCTTTGTCGATGCTAGTGGATTCAAAAGAATTATAGCATCAGAATTGCCTGGTTTTGAATTTCATTCTAGACAAGATGAGATGTTTGTAGATAGTGCATTTGCATTTCAGTGTCCGCATGACGAACCAGATAACTATCCAGTATTTACTCAAGCACATAAAATGAACTGTGGTTGGATGTGGAGAATACCTACATCTGAACGTATGGGTAATGGTTATGCATATAGTTCAAAGCATATCTCGTATGAAGATGCAGTCGAAGAAGTAACAGAGAAACTAGGGTTTAGACCAAATGTTGGTAAGACTTTCAAGTTTGAAGCAGGTAATTATAAAAGAACATGGGTAGGTAATACAGTACTGATTGGTCTATCATCACACTTTTACGAACCTCTAGAAGCAACTGCAATCGGTGTTGGTATATCACAAGCAAGAGTATTAGCGAACTATATTAATTCGTCTACCGTATCTAAAAATACATACAATACAATAATTCAAGATTTATTTGAACAAGTATTTGCTTTTGTGAGACTACACTATGTAAACTGTCACGCAGACACACCTTTCTGGCAAGATGTATCTAAGTCAATTATACCGCCAGAAGTGAAAAAATATCTTGACATTACTAGAGAACGTGTGTTATTATTAGAAGATGTTGGAAATATAAGTGGTGCAGTCACCACAGAAAATAGAATATTTGGGGCACATAACTGGAATCAAGTACTGTATGCATTAGGGTTTTTATCAGAAGAAGTTCTTAAAGACCATGTACAAGCATATGGACATATTCCTAGACGTAGAAGATTTAAAGATTTTGACAATGTGGTACCACATAAACAATTAATTGATAAATGGAACAATAATGAAAATAGCACTAGTAACTGATACACACTTTGGAGCAAGAAACGATAGCGAAATCTTTAATAATTATTTCTTTAAGTTTTACGACAATGTTTTCTTTCCATATCTAGAGAAACATAATATCAAAACGTGCATACATCTAGGCGATATAACAGATAGACGTAAGTTTATAAACTTCAAGACACTACACAAGTTTAGAAAAGACTTTGTATGGCGTCTAGGTAGTATGGGTGTAGACACTCATGTTATCATAGGTAACCATGATACATACTTCAAGAATACAAACGAAGTAAACAGTATGGAAACATTGTTTACATCATTCGATGGTAAGTTAGAACCTTGGATTTATACAGAAGCATCTGAAGTAGAATTTGATGGATGTAAGATGTTATTTGTGCCTTGGATATGTGATGATAATCGTGAAAGAACTATGAACACTATTGATAAGACTGATGCACAAGTTCTTATGGGTCACCTAGAAGTCAAAGGTTTTACAATGTATCGTGGGTTTACAAACTTTGACCATGGATTAGACAGAAGCACATTCAAGAAGTTTGATTGTGCATTTAGTGGTCACTTTCATCATAAATCAACTCAAGACAATATTACATATCTAGGTAACCCATATCAAATGACATGGTCTGACTATGGTGATAAACGTGGGTTTCACATATTTGATACAGAAACTAGAGAGATTGAATTTATTGAGAATCCGTATTCTATATTCAAGAAGTTAGAATATAACGATAGAGATAAGTCATATGAAGACTTTGATGCAAGTGATTTCAAAGACCATTTTGTAAAGGTGGTAGTAATAAACAAAATCAATGCGAAAATGTTTGACAAAGTAATAGATAAACTGTATAATGCAGATGTACATGAAATTAATATTATTGAAGATTTTACAGACTTCAATGCTACTTTTGTTGATGATAAGAATTTACAGTTAGACGATACTTTATCTTTACTACATAGTTACGTTGATGAAGTTGATACTACTGCAGACAAAGAACGAATAAAAAATGACATGAAACGATTATATGTTGAAGCGAGTAATCAAACAGTATGATAAAATTTGAATATGTAAGGTGGCGCAATTTTCTATCTACAGGAAATCAATTCACCGAAATTGAAGTATGTAAATCACCAACGACACTTGTAGTTGGTTCGAATGGTTCTGGTAAGTCTACATTCATAGATGCTCTATGTTTTGCATTGTTTAATAAACCTTTTCGTAAGATTAAGATTGGTCAGTTAATCAATTCAATTAACATGAAAGATGCACTAGTAGAAGTTGAATTCAGCATTGGTTCTTCTCAGTATAAAGTAAGAAGAGGATTAAAACCTAATCTGTTTGAAATTTATCAGAACAATATCTTAATTAATCAAGATGCGGCAACGAAAGACTATCAAGAGTTTTTAGAGAAACAGATACTAAAACTAAACTATAAGTCTTTCACTCAAATTGTTGTTCTTGGTTCATCGACTTTTATACCCTTTATGCAACTACCAGCACCTCATCGTAGAGAGATTATTGAAGATTTACTTGACATTCAAATATTTACACGAATGAATGATATTCTCAAAAGTGAGTTGTTACAAGTTGGTTCAGAGTATAAAGATGCAGAGAGTAAACTGTCGGTGGTTCGACAGTCAATCGATTTGCAAGAAGACTACTTGGAGCGAATAGATGAACAGCGTAAGAAATCGACACAAGACATCAATGAACGCATTGTCAAGGCGAAGAACACAATACATGAGTACACAGAAGAAATCAGAGAGAGACAAAGCAGAGTCCTTGAATTATCACGAAGCATTGAAGATGAGGAATCAGTTACAACCCGAAAAAACAAAATAAACTCACTGCAAGACCAAATGAAACGGACGCAAAAGAAAGTCGCAAATGATATTACATTCTACAGAGAAAATGATGAGTGTAGTGTATGTAAGCAAGATATTCCAGCATCATTCAAAGATGCAGTAATTAAAACAAGAACTGAAAAATTGCAAGAGATTGAAGTTGCGTCTGTTGATTTAGATAGAAAGTGGGATGAAGCAAATCGAAGATTGAATGAGATATTTGATGTTACACAGAATATTAACGTAGAACAATCTTCTATAAATGATAGACAAGTTCGTATTCAAGCAGAGAACAGAAGTATTGCAGAATGGAATACAGACATTGAACGTGCGAATGCAGTAGATGAAAAAGCAGAAGAGCATCAAAACAAACTTGTTACTATGAGAGAAGAAGAACGTCAAGTATCTGACACAAAGAATACATTGAACGACCAAAGATATTACTCAGAGATATCAGCAAACTTACTCAAAGATACTGGTATCAAAACTAAGATTATAAATCAATATCTACCAGTCATCAATCATTATGTAAATCATTTTCTACAAGCACTTGACTTCTTTGTTCAGTTTAATCTTGATGGTTCATTCAAAGAAACAATCAAGTCTAGACATAGAGATGATTTTAGTTACGCATCATTCTCTGAAGGCGAGAAGTTGAGAATTGATTTATCACTATTGTTTACTTGGCGTACTATTGCAAAGATGAAAAATTCAACTAACACAAATCTATTGATACTAGACGAAGTGTTTGATAGTTCGTTAGATGCAAATGGTACAGAAGAGTTTTTAAAAATCCTAAATACTATGGACAAAGGAATCAATGCATTTGTCATATCGCACAAAGGCGACACATTGTTTGACAAGTTTACAAACACAATTCGTTTTGCGAAACCAAATAATTATTCTAGAATTGAGGCACAATGATACTACCACTAACAAATCCACATGACGTTAAGAACTCTGGCGCACCGCCTGAATTTGATTTTCTAAACCCTATTGTTGAACCTGTAGAACTTGCAGATAGACTATGGGAGAACATGAAACACTATAATGGTGTAGGACTATCTGCTACACAAGTAGGTATTCATACTAAAGTGTTTGTGATGGGTAAAGATGATTTTCGTATGAATGTTTTTAATCCTAAAGTTATTCAGATATCGCCTGAACTAAAAGCATTCAAAGAAGGTTGCTTAACATGGCCATTCTTAATGTTATCAATTAGAAGACCTGTAGATTGTACTGTAACATACTACAATGAACACAACGAAGCAAAGACTATCAAACTGCAAGATATGTCTGCTAGAGTATTCTTACATGAGTATGACCATATGTTAGGAGTTGATTTCACACAGAGAGCATCTAAACTAGCACTAGATATTGGTATGAAGAAAAGAGATAAGATGTTAAAAAAATTGGAGCGATCCGGAAAGTTAGAGAAAGCAGATGGAGACACCTACTCAATACCACAGACTTCCTAAAGAAGACGAAATCGTATCACACGATTTAAAATTGTTTAGTTGGGATACTGCTATTGAAAATTTTGAAGCATCTGTAGCAGAACGAAAAAAGTATCCTGACTTTGTTCAACGTGGTGTGAGAGTTGTGGGTGTTGAAGATGAAGATGATGAGACAAAGTTTAATTTGTTACCTACACTTGTTTCACATCATGCAGAACTTATACCAGTCGTTCAAGAGATGAGAAAAGTGATAGAATTAAAACACGCAGTCAAAGACCCACACAGAGTTAATTGTCATATGTTCATATCACTTGTTTCAAACTCACAATGCTTTGATTGGCACAATGATTATGATAACACATATATTTGGCAGATAAAGGGAAGAACAAAATGGTACACTGGTGAAGATGATGCCATACTTGAACCAAATGATATGATATATATTCCACATGGAAAGATGCACAGATTAGAAATTATAGAACCAAGAATATCAGTAAGTTTCAGCATTGAGAGAAAGGTATAATATGGAAGAAGCAATGAAAGATTGGCAGAAAGGATATCAGTTAGATTATCTAAAAGAGATTACTGCCGAGTATGATAATTATAATAAGTACACCGATAGTCCTTTTGCACAGTTTAAGAAGAATAACGTAGCAGACTTTTTAGATAAAGGTACTCTACGCAAAGCAGGTGATGCTTGGATTAATATTAAAGAAGCAAAAGTTCGTTCTAAGATTACGATGCATGGAACTGGACCTATCATTGGTTATAAAGAACCTGGTGATGTTATATTTGAAAATATTTCTCATTACACAGAGAACGCAAAGAACTACATTTCGCACTATGAGAATAGAAGTTGCTGGTTGTTTGGTTGGGCAGAAGATGATAACTTCAGAAAATTTGCAGAAGATTGTGGGTTTGAGTATGTTGGTAGCAAAATAACGACATTTGCAGAGATTTATAGCATATACTATCGTAATTCTAGTATATCCTTCGAGGATCGTACACACACGCTCATAGACGGCGCTGAGGCGGTTAACATCAAGAAGTGTACATTTGATAACATTGAAACATCGTTTATCGTCACTGAACTAGAAAATATTCAACAAGAATACACAAATCACTACTCAAATTACAATAAGAAAGGGTCATGGTCAGCGATATCTCTCAGAGGTTACAGACCAGATGCATCTTTTATTGCAAAACCAGTAGAGATGAATAAGAAATGGAAAGCAGATAACGATACATGGGAAGAATGGCAATGTGAAGATACACCATTGCGTGAAAAGTTTCCTTATGTAAATGAAATCTTATCAAAGATACCTACAGATAAGATTGAAAGAATTAGATTTATGTCTCTCGTACCAGGAGGTGGAGAGTTGAGTAGACACACCGACCAAGTCGATCCTGACTTAGGTGTTGCAGACGGAAGAATTATGAGACTGCACATTCCAGTAATTACAAATCCTAAGATGGAGTTTACTTCATGGGATATGCATGGGCAGAAACATAATGTGAATATGAAAGAAGGTGAACTGTGGTACCTCGATATTAGAAAACCACACATGGCAGTGAATAATGGTGATGATATCAGAATTCATTTAGTAGTGGATGTAGAAGCAAATGATAAATGCAGACGATTATTTAGCGTTAGTTGAAGATTGGGATGACCCTTACGATCCGCCTATCGTTGAGTTGCATAATAATGTTCATGTGGTGCGTGATGATGTACTACCTGCAGGTTCAAAGATGCGGTTCATCGATAAACTTATCAGAGACACGAACTGTGATGAGTGGGTGTTTGGGGGTTCAAATAAAGTCGGTTGGGGTCCAATTTCATTAGCATATGTTTGTCGTAAATATAACAAGAAATCAACTTGCTTTTGGGCGGCACGAAAAGAACCAACATGGCATCAAGAAAAATATCTTGAATACGGAGGTCGTATAGAATGGGTAAAGATGGGAATGTTAAATGTTACTCTGTCAAAAGCAGAGCATTATCGCAGAGAGAGTCCTCAGACCCGAAAGACGTTGCCTTTAGGACTAGAACACGATTGGGTGCTAGGAAGTATAGTGAAAGTATCGCAGTCGCTACCTCTAGTGCCAGACGTAATATGGACAGTAGGGTCAAGCGGAACTCTGAACCGAGGGTTGCAACTTGCATTCCCAGAGTCCGAAGTTCATGTGATACAGACGGGTCATAAACTTAGTGAGAGACAGATTGGTAGAGCAATCTTACATGAAGTACCTTATAAGTTTGATAAACCAGTAAAAGAAGCAGAAGCACCACCTTTTCCTTCTGCGCCTGAATATGATGCGAAAGCATGGAAAGTGATAAAAGAAAATATGAACAATAGTAAAACTAATTTATTTTGGAATGTAGCGGCATGAGAAAGCAAATCGATTATGTAGATGGTTTGTTTACTGATGAGTTTATTCAAGAAGTAGCGACTAAGTATCATACAAATTTATTTGAATATGGCAACGTATCTAATAATCCTAATGATGCAATCTTTTGGTCATCTAGACGTTTGAATGATAATTCACCGATTGCAGATTGCTGGCATCAAAAGAAAATACTTGATGTTATATCTGACTATTATAAATTTAAAACTTTCAAAGTAGACAATCAAAATATCTATATCAATGGTCAGACATATGAGTTAGATGGTTCAATGCATATCGATAGTGGTCATAGAACTGATCCTGATGCACACATGACAATCTTATATATGGTAAACTGGCAACATGAAGGCATACAAGGTTTTGAAACAAACATGGGTATTGTGCCATTCGAACCAGGTAGAGTTGTGATTTTCAACTCAATAATGTCACATAGAGGATTATCTACCGAAAGCGTGAATAATCTAAGAATGACATTAACATGGAAAAGTTGCGAAATAGTACTTGACAAAACTAGTCCTTTGGTGTTATAATGAAAACTTATATACACGTTAATCAACATAAGATTAGAGCAAACAAAAAACATGGTACCAACGAACCTGTCATCACTATCAAAAAAGGTAGAACAAACACATACTGTCATGCAGTTAAAATACATGGCGACAGTGTAGTGAGATATGGTGGTAGTGAAAAACCTATTCTCTCTTGCGGTGCAAGAGTAGTGATAGAAACTGACAATGAAGTAGAGGTTATTGAATGAAGCATTTTTACGAGAGAAATAGTTATCTATTAGAACACGAAGTCAATAAGACATTCGAAGAAGTTCTATGGATGTCCGATGAAGATTTTAGAACATGGTTGCGTGATATGCGTAGAGAAGTTGTTTATTCATGGGATACTCTCGGTCTACCTCCTAGAGTTGGTTGGTCCGAAGATAAGATTATTGACCAGTTTAATCAAATGTCAAGTTTCAATGTTAAAGACTTTGAATGCTTTAATGAAGAGACAGGTGAGGCAGATGTTATACGCAATACCTCAGTTGTAGGTAATGCCGCTAATCAGTTCTTCCCTACAATGATGAAGACTAAGATTGTGTATAATGATATAAATAAAGCAAAGAGCATCTACGACCATTTTGTAGATGAAGATTTATTTCAGAAAGTATACACATATGGTCACCGGCATTTCAAGCGTGATAGTTTTTATCACTATTCTAATCCTGTTAAAACAAAAGAACTCTTGGAGTTTGGAACTAAGCGACACACGGTTAGTGATGGCAATTCTTTTATCAGTTGGTTTGAGCATAATGCTAGAGAATATGATACCCACGATTACTGGTTGAAACCTGATAAAGAAAATGACTACACTGGTTATGATGACAAACTAAGAGATGTAGCATGGGCGCAAGTTACAAGAGAAGAGATTGATAATTTAAATATACCTGACAAATGTAAAGTCAATATGAAAGACGAATACGATGTTTATCAGATTATGTTGTTCAAAAAAGGTCAGAAGATTTTTCCACTAGGGTTCAAACCCTTTCGTATATCATGGTGTCAATATGCTGTGAACTTTCCCCCATTAACTGCAAAGTATCTCTATGAAAAATATACCGAACACTTTAAAGAACAGTCTACAATTCGTATTTGGGATCCTAGTGCTGGTTGGGGTGGTCGTATTCTCGGTGCTATGTCTGTTCGTGATGACCGCTCTATACATTATATTGGTACTGATCCCAACACTGACCACACTGTTGTATTGGAAGA
>MDTG01159722.1_pt1 | contig 17264 bp, 14 predicted proteins | sample 811421 | NCBI WGS metagenome assembly MDTG01 (sample SAMN05326645, study PRJNA326480) | marine metagenome | isolation source: seawater | place: Pacific Ocean: South East | collected 2011
TATTGCATTTTTACCTTAATGTAAGATAATAACTTAACCATTTATAATTTCAGAGGAGTAGAAAATGGCGAAAATAAAAAATAAACTTGCTTACCTTCTAGCTTTGGTTGCACCAATTTTTTCATCAACTATCATTGCACAGGAAGATGATGGTGCCACTAACTCTGAAGAAGCAGCAGCAGAGGCCTCTGGCTCTCTGAGTGCTGGTGCTATTGCCGCAGCGGTAGCTGCTGCAGCTGCTATAGCAGCAGTTGCTGGTGACGGAAGTTCATCTGATCCGGCTCCAGTTCCAACTCTTCCGCCTACAGTTCCTCCAACAACACAACCCCCAACAACAGCTGCTCCTACTCCTGCACCTACTCAAATCGTTGTTGCTGAAGTTATTAACTCCGAGGAAGTTGAAACTGTTGGCCAACAAACATCAACCTCTACTGCAACCGCAACTACAACAGCTACTTCTACTTCCGACACAGATGGTAATGGTGTGGGTATCCTTATTGAAGAAATTGAAGTCATTGTTGAAGTTACAGAAGTTGTTGATGTGGTCAATACTTCAGTCGTAACATCAACTGGTACAGCCACTGCTACTTCTGAATAATTAATCTCTCTCTTTTAATCGTAAGCATCGATAAATTCGATGCTTACGTTATCAAGAAATGGGTGTATTTTTTGTTCGGTTCTTAAAAGTTTTCCTTTGGAATTAAAATAAAACGTATTTTTATATCTTGCATTGATTCCATCAATTTTTACTGTTTCTCTAATTCTGCTAGCATTCAATTGTGATCTTCCTTTGACAGGATGATCTATTGTTGTACTTTCCAAAAGCTCAAATTCAGACAAAGCATATTGGTTGAGAAGCCTTGGCTCAAAAAAATCTATAATATAGGTATTCGTATGATTTGATTGGTAGCTCAGCTCATCGGGAAAATCATAGTCCCTAATCTTAAAATCATTTTGCAAACCGACAGTCTCGATAACTTTTCCTTTATATGTATAGACAAAAATTCGATCTGCACTTATCCATCTCTTAACCTCATTACTTTCATCAACTAACACCAAGATAACTGACCTTGAGTTGCCAAATCGAAGCTTAATAATTGGAAACTTTTTTTCTTCCATATATGAATCATTGAGCTCTACAGAATCTAATTTAAGTAGTGATTCTCTTATGCCATCAAAACTAGATTTATAAAACGAAAAGGGTATGTTGGTACATGAAGATAATAATATGACTAAAAATAAAATTATTTTATTCATAAAATGTATCCCATTCTTGTTGCAGATTATTACGACTTGATTGATCTGTAATCCCATACAGCCCCATCCCTGACATGACTGACGCACCGCCATCCCTTGTTAAAGGTTTTAAACCAAAAAATGTTCTGCCAGGAGCGTGTTTTCTAGAAAAAATTTCAATTGGTAATGAAAAGTAAAACCCTTTATCAAAGCTTCCTTCGCCAAACTCTTCCTCGCTAACATCTGTGAGTGTAAAAAATGCTCCAACATACATGCCGCTCCTGAATCTTCTTGAGAAATCTAATGTTATACCTGAATCTTTTGCAAGAAACCTACCACCCCTCATTGTTACCAATACACCACTTGGAGCATGCTTAAAATATGTGTTAATGTGCCCGCTAATTACATCATAATCTTGGAACCCAAACTTCTGATCAAAGTTTCTTTTTCTTGCGTCATAAACCTCAAAGCCAATTGCAAATGGTGAAGCAAATGGCCTATAAAGAGTTTCAAATGCAAATCCTCCATACATCTCTTCAAAATATCCAAATGAAAATCTTGTGTAAAGATCGCGTGAGACAGTATCAAGGTAATTAAACTGAAGTCTTGAGATACTTAAATCACTTCCATCCTTAAGATAGTCAACAATCTCGGTTCTGACTTTAGGTAACAATGAATCAGAAGGTAATTTCAAGCTATCAAAATTGTCAAATAGATTTGCGGATAGAATCCCATTTATAGAAATCTTCCTCGAAAATGTAACGTTAAAATCACCTCTTATCCAAGCTTGGCCAAAATAAAATGCATCAGGACCACCAATATGTGATCTAATTTCAGGAGAAAATTCATAGTTCACTACAGGGAAAGGTGCACTTGGTACATACTCCATTTCACTAAAATCAATATCCTCTTTTTCGATTTTTGATACATACTTTAATGACTGAAAATCTTTATCATCCAAAGATCTAATCAATTCATCTCTGGGGATAGAAACAGTACTCATTAAATTTGGGCCATTAAGAGAGGAAAATTTGAATCTTTCAATTCTTTTTGGCGCAATGCTATCTATGATTACTGAACTTCTACCAGTGGCTTGCAAAATATTATTAAATTTTCTTTGGGAATAAACGATGTGAATTTCCTTTTCCTCTATTTCAGCTGATTGAAGATATATTTCATTTTTTTGTAATTCTCTTAAAGCCAATAAATACATTGATTTTTCATCCCTTGATGAAATTATTTTTGCTGCATTTGATGTCTTTTTATCAAGTAACACAGGAGGATCATTTTTAATCATGTATGGATCCCTGTCCTTGAAAGTGCCCTTGAAAGTAAATCCCATTTGAAGTGTATTGCCTCGTATATAACCGGCATGAACATCAATATTCCTTGAAAGTTTGTATGATATTCCAAAGTTAATTGGTGATTTCTGAAGAATAGGTCTTTCTCCTTCAGTGTCGAAATCAGTTGAGTCATATTCAAATTTCAATCTTAATCTTGGGAGGTATTTTGGAAAGTATTCGAAGCCTCCAAATAAAGAAGCTCTTTCCCCAGAGAACCAAGCATCTGGGCTAAATTTTCCGCCATAACCTCTTTCACCTGAATTACCTCGTATATCAAATCTATTACTTAAATTAGTTAAAGGATTAGAGAAATTATTCCTTCCAGCTAATTTGCCCCAGCCAATACCTAGAGTGAAATCAAAATTATTTGTAGCTTTAGATGCAACAAGATACTCTGAGGCAAATCTATTGGTACCTCCTATATCTCTAAATCCAACTGCTAATTGAGGCAAATATTCATTCTCAAATAACAAAATAAACTTCGCGTCAAATGCCTTATCTTTAAGAGATTGCCTTCCACTAAATGATTCAAATGGGCTATATAGACGATCATTGATATCTGTATATTTATATAATGCTTCAAACCAACTAAATGGTGTTGCCACTATACTTCCTCTAAAATATGGTTGGCTCCTTGACCAATGAAGTGCTAATGAACCCTCGTCTAGAGTTCTTGCAGATGGCATATTAAGCAAACCAACTGTTCCATAATCAGAAAATGTTGGGCTTCTGAAATAGTCATTAAATGGATTCCGTTCAGCAGCTAAATTGTTAGCTAGCATCAATATCAAAACTACTAAAATTATTTTATTTTTGTTCAAAGAAATTAACTTATTTAGTCATTAGAAATTGAATTCAGTGATGCTAATGAAATAGCAATACTGCTAACTATTGGAGCTAATGTAGATGCAAGTCTTAAATTGTCTAGCTTCCTAAGATCTCTTGAGGCATAAATAACACTTCCAGGTAAAACATCATCATTAGAAAATGAAAAGATAGATTTATTGATAAGCTTTGATTTTCCATCAGGATATACAAGAATAATTGATGTATCATCAACCAAGTTAGTATATCCACCAGCTGATTTGACGTAATCATTTAATGAATTAGATGTACTGAATACCTGTGGCCCAGGATTGAGAACTTCGCCAAAAACATAAACGATGTTGCTTCTCTTGGGAATAAAGATCTCGTCGCCATTTTCTAAAATTATATCTTGAGATTTATCAGACTTTATAATTGGCTTATTAAATTGAGTGATTACTCTTCCATTAGGCTGAATTGATCTAAACTCATTCAAAATAAAGCTTATAGTTTGGAAGGGAACATTATTACCAGTAACAATCTCGGTAGATAAATTCTTTATAATTTGAGCATATAATTTTTCGTTATAATCAATTTCTAATTGTTTAGCAGATCTTCTTAAAAGAGTACCACCTATAGGATAAGCACTTTCAGTATAGTCACCAGCTTTATCTAATAAAGAACTTAGTCTCTCATTCTTAGATACATAATAATAACCAGGCTTGTTAACCTCTCCAGAGATTTTGACCCTATTCACATCAGATGTAGAAGTGGATGAGATTGTAATATTTGATCCAAGGCTTACTTGATAGTTTTGAGATGAGTCTATGGATATCGTATTAATATTATTATCTGTAGATAGTGAAATAATGTCATTAGAGCTCTGGCCACCAAAAAAGGATATCGAATCAATTATTTTCTTTAAATTAATTTTGTCAAAAATTGGAAAAATACCGCCGCGCACATTTGGTCCATCAATATAAATAGAGTTTTGAATGACAGAAAAAAGCAGATCAGGGTCACGCTCAAAAATTTTTGGGCAATCTGAAATATTTTTGTTTATAAAGAGACCGCTATTAGGATTAAGAGAGCCAACAGAATTCAAACTAGCCAGACCCAAGTCTGTTAAATTATCTTCATTATCTTGAAGTTCAATTGTCTCAGTATTATTTGTATAAAACTCTTTTATCCTTTGATATCTATTAGTGTTCTTGATATTGCTCATGTATTCAAAGACTTCACATTCAGGAGGGTTATAGTCTTCATCGTTTGATTGATTGAAGTAATCCCTCATAAGATTTGAATTGATAAATTCAATATCTTCATTTGAAAGTGCTACAAGCTTATCCCCTTGATTGAGATTTAATTTATTTTTTGGATTATGAAACGAGTAATCAAAACTATTGGAATCTGATTTTGATCTCATTAATATTACCGCATTTGTATATGCTTCTTGAGAAAGCTTTTCTGCTGATAAAAAATTACCTAGATTATCAATCGAATATAATCCAGGGGAAACAAAACTACCAATAAGTTCAATGCTATCAGTTTTAACTTCTCTCTTATAAGGAATGTAAATAAATGAGTCATTGGAAGGAATTATTTTATTGAAACTATTCTTGGGAACACTTTTAGTAACTCTTTTTGAGTCCTCTAGAGATGAAAAAGTTATTTCTGGAATTTCAGCTCCATTTAATGGTCCGCCAGCTAAAAAAATTGCATCAGCTATATTTTCATCAACAATTTCATAAATTGCTGGATTTGGTACCCCTCCATAAATGGATACCATTTTACCAGCTGCCCTAACAATTACTGAATCTCCTGATCGCAGAGTTTTATTAAATTGATTATCTCCGTTGATTAGAAGATTATATAAATCAAAATTTCCAATTAAAAAACCATTTCTCCTTATTTCAATATTTCTAAAAGAACCTTGTTCTGAAATGCCTCCGGCTAATCTAAGCGCACTCAAAACACTTGCATTACCTGGTAAAGTATAAATTCCAGGAACATCTACAAAACCTACTACTACAATTTGCATATTGCGAAGACTATTTAGCTTAATACTTGTTTGAGCACCAGGATATTTAAATGAAACAACTTCAGAAATCTTTCTTGCCGCTTCACCAAGAGTGAGGCCTGCAATTTGAATGTTACCTATACCACCAACCATGATCGAACCATCAGTAGAGATTATCGTTACTCCAGAAAACGTATGAGTACCAAAAATTTCAACATCCAACTTATCTCCTAAATCAAGAATATAAGTATATGAAAGGGAAGGCTCTGAAACTGGCGAAAAAGTCGAAGGATATCCAGTAAAAAAATCTCTACCAAAAATCTCCAAATCATCAAGGGTCATATCTTCTGGATTAATTTCTACTTCTGATCTCAGAAGCTCTTGATCAATATATCTTTCAGCGGATGATTTACTCATCATAGAATTAAAAATACCATAATCAACTTCTTTTAACTTATCTTTATCCTTTTCTAATTGCTCAACTAAATCAGCTTTTGTATCTTCAGGAAGTGAATTTAAAAATTCCTCATTGAGGAGAATGTCCTCTTCTTGAGAAAATGTATTAAGACTAAAAATAAGAGTAATTACCAAAAAGTTAAGGCGTTTGTTAAATATTTTCATTTTCGTTCTCTTTTGTTCTAAATGTAAATGTGAATGTTAGGTAAATGATGCTCATTAATAGTCCTGTGAGCATAAACGAGATAACCAAAATAGTTCTTCTGGGAGAAAACTTCTTAATCGGTATCACTGGTGGATCTAATATCATAAAACTATATTCTGAAAGTGAGTTTGCTAGCACCTTCTTAGTTAATTCCTTCTCGATTATTCTTGAAAGAACAGTTCTAACTTCCACCTCTCGATAAGTTGGAATAATAGACTTCATGTACTCAAGTTTTGCATCTGAGTCTTTTATGTCTATGTCTATGATTGACTGATTAAGAAAAGAGAGTATTCGTGCATTTATTCGATAAGCAAAAGATGGACTCCTATGAGTAACGGTAAGATACATAGCTGGATCATTCTCTCGACCAGGTGATAACCTCACGAATGTTTTTAACTCCTTTACGGCATCTTGAAAATACTTTGAAGAATAATTTATGTCACCCTCAGGAAAAAGGTTTTTGATTCTATAATCATCTGGATTCTCTGAATACTCAAAAGTATCTTTCCTCTTATTGTATCCGCGCATAAAAATGAGTTCGGGAATAATATCCTCATTAGCAATAAATTCTGAGATGAACCTATAAGAGGCAAAATAAGATCTAGCAAATTTTAACTCAGGAGTTGCGTCATCTGCAGCAAAACCAATTGACTGAGCAATAGCTCCTATTTGTGAACTATCTTCGGATGCGTAGTTATCTCTTGTAGGAACAATAATTGATGAAGCCCTGTAATAATTGTTTAGAAATAAAGAAATTACAATTCCAAGAATTGCAAGAAATAAAGATGACCTAACTATAATAGATTTACTTGCAACTAAGTGCTTAAAATAATCTTCGTACATATATTGAAGTTTTAGGTTGTTACTATTCTCTGGTTATTATTAAGCCATAATTTTAACATTAAAATACTCCAAATTTTATGATGGTTTAGCATTATCCCTTGCTGGTGCTGATTCCATAATTTCTCAAGGACCGCATAATTAAATAGCTGATCATCTTTATTAGAAAAAATAACATCCTGTGCCCATGACCTTAAATCATTTGTAAGCCAATCTTGGATGGGCACTCCAAAACCTGACTTGGGGAGTTGATGAATATTATTTGGAATTCTTGATTTTAGAAACCTTCTCAACATGAGCTTTCCCTTGCCTCGTTTGACAAGATGATCAGTTGGAAGACTCAATGCAAATTCAACTAATTTTTGGTCAAGAAATGGCACCCTTGATTCTAATGATACTGCCATTGAAGCTCTATCCAGCTTAACTAGAATATCATTTGGTAAATAATTTTTAAAATCCATTAACCTCATATCCATAAAAGTTGTAACAGGAGCTGTTAAGAATTCTTGATAAATTTCTTTTGGATTGATGCTGTATTTCCTATTTAATGGCCATTCATCAAAATGCCATTGTTGCAATAATGAAAAATATATGTCCTCTAAATTGTCTTGCTCTAAAAGCTTAAGTATCTTTTCAATCTTTTCTTTGCTGCTAGTTGAATTAAATGCAAGGCGAAATAGTGTACTTAATATCTCAGATGTGAACTTGTTTTGCATGAGAGGTTTTATTACTCTAGCTACTCTTTTCCTTGATTTAGGACTAACTAAATCAATAATTTTCTGAAATCTGTTAAAAAAAAATATATCTATTGTATCCACCAAATAATTCATCTCCCCCATCGCCAGACAAAGAAACAGTTACGTTTTTTCTTGTTTGTTTAGCCAAGAAGTATGTTGGTATCTGGCTGGAATCTGCAAAAGGTTCACAGTAAAGCTTGCTAAGATTAGGAATAATTGATTTTGCATCATTAGGATTTAAAATAAATTCGTGATGATTAGTTCCTAAATGATTAGCAATTTCTCTTGCGGCGTTGCTCTCATCATAAGCATTTTCTGTATATCCAATTGTGTGAGTTTCAACAGGGATATTGCTCAGCTCACTCATTGCAGATACTACTGCCGAAGAATCTAAGCCCCCCGATAAGAATGCTCCAAGCCTGACATCTGATATCATTTGACTTTCAACTGATTTAAAAAAGAGATCTTCAAAAATTTTATAATTTTCATTGAAACTATTTGAAGATATTTCTAAAAAATCTTCTGGCCTCCAATAACGATCTATTTCAAATTTAGATGGAGTCTTCGCTTCTAAGAATGTTCCAGGCTCTAGCTTATAAATATTTTTAAAAATAGAATATGGTGCAGGTACATTCCCCTGTGCAAGAAACAAATTTAACGCTTTTGAATCTATTTTTAATTCTGAAAAAAAAGAGAGCGCTTTTAGTTCTGATGCAAAAAAAAGAGAATTACTATTTAGACCAAAATATAGAGGCTTCTCGCCAGTCCTATCTCTAGCTAACAGCAGTCGACGATATTTTTTATCCCAAATGCCTATTGCAAACATACCCTGCATCATGAATAACGATTCTTTAAACCCAAAAGTCTCTATTGCAGCCAATATTATTTCTGTGTCACCTGAGCTTTTGAAAATATATTTCGTATTTGTTTTACGTATTTTCTTTTTTATTTCTTTAAAATTATAAACTTCACCGTTATAGGTGATAACATATCTTTCATTTGAAGAAATCATCGGCTGAGAACCAGCCTCACTTAGATCTAGTATTGCTAATCTCGTATGACCAAAATATAGCTTTTTATCATTAGAAATATAGCTTCCTCTTGAATCAGGGCCACGATGCCTAATTAAACTTAAATGATGGTCAAATTCATATTTATCAATTTCTTCGTTTGAAAAACCGCCAAGTATGCCACACATTTTTATTTGCTAGTTTTGTATTGATTTGAGTAAATAATTGCAAGACACAAACCCCAAACCGACCAAATGATTGGATGCCTTGCAGTGAAGTGGAAGAAAGAGAATAATACTATGGCTACTAAAAAAGCTAATGTTAAGTACTCTTTATTCCTATGCAAATAAAGTAATGGGGCCAAAAGAGGAATTATAAAAATTAACATTAATATGGGACCGCCAATCGTTAAAAGATCTACATATGTATTATGAGCTTCAAATCTACCGAACGCATGATAAGTACCCGAGAATGCTCCACCCCCATGTCCAATAATGGGTGAGTATGAGTAAGCTTCGATTCCGTTTTTTAAGAGTGCAATTCTAGCGCCCCCCTGATCAGCTTGATCCCATAAATCAATCATTGATGTAATTGGATTTATTTCAAAATTAATTAGAATAATGCTGCTTAGTAAAATTGCAGCCAAGATTAATGCTAGCAAAAGTCCTTTTCGCTCAATAAATGACATGCATGCAACAAGAAGTCCCAAGAGAATTGCTAAAAAGAAGCTGTCCGAGAGAGCAATACTTCCATAAAAAATAGCAAAGAGTATAAGAATATATCTAACAAGCCCTTTTGGGCAAAAAAATGAAATAATAAAGCATGCGCAAATAGAATATAAGGATAGCGTATTTGGGTTGACTGAAAGAAATGCAAACCTTGCAACAGTCGCAAATAATTCACCAGAAATTAGGATATAGGCCACGATCAAAGATGTTGAGATCCCAACTCCTAAGCCAAAACTGTGTCTATATTCATAATTGAATGAGTATGCAACTCCACCAATTAATGAAGCATATATAAGAGCAATAAGGGTGGTAATACTAGATCCGTAGAAGTTTTGAATCCAATTAATAAGAGTTATAGGTGTGACTATAATAATAAGGAAAATTAATGGGATAAATGATTGCCAATCAATCTGATTCATTTCTAGGACATAATGCTTTAATAAGTAAAGGCTAATCAAGATGAGGAGCATTAATTCTAAAATACCAGCAGATGAAGCGCCTCTTAATGATGTAAATGACAAGCTCAGTGTGAATGCTCCAATCAAGAATCCGAGTGGCTTTACATCAAATATTGTTCTCATCTAAAGTAACTATCCCTTAAATTAATGAATTATTCTACTATAGTAAATTTTTGCATTTCCCTTAATGTGATTGAAAAGAGCCTTTCATTCATTATTCATTGTGTTTCTCTAAAATTAGGTAACAATTTCATTTCTAAATACTGAAAGGTTTTAGGAAATCTATATTTGAGTTAGTTTAAATTATAGCTTTATTAAAATGGAGGCTGAAGCCGGAATCGAACCGGCGTAAACGGCTTTGCAGGCCGCTGCATAACCACTCTGCCATCCAGCCATTAAGCTATTATATTGGAAAAATAGTCTTTTAGTTAGCAAGTAGCTAATGCGAACTATTATGAAAATTTGTTCTAAATTTTGAAGGCAAGAAGCCCCAAAAAAATCTTACCACCGCAATAATTAATACTAAGGGAAGAATTAATTTTCTAATTTTATAAGCCCAATAAACCTGCAAGAAAATTCCAGATAATAAATATCTAATATGAGCCTTTTGTTCAAAAAATTGATCTGCGTGAACTCTTTTAGAGCCTGTGCTGTAATCAATTCTTATGAACTCCTTGTCTAATTTAATTACTCGAAACCATAACTCCCAATCAAGTTGGGTTTTTCTTTTTTCATTGTATAGATTTGATCCAATAAACAAATCTTTATCTATAATCACCCCAAGATGAGGAATAGGATTGTGAAAGAAAATTTCATGGTTATTAAAGCATTGATAGTCCAAATTGGAAGAATTAATATCCTCATATTCGCAATTTATAGTCTTGGCATCAATTATCTTTGTTTTTCCAAAAAATACAGCCGCATTATTATTTGAACTTAAAAATTTATCTTTATTTTTTAAAAACTTTGAAATCCATTCGGGATTTATTAAGTCATCTGCATCCAATATACATAGATATCTAAACTTAGATTTACTAATTGCTAGATTTAATGCACTTGCCCTTCCCAATCTACCATTAGATATCAAACGAACATTTTTTGAGACATGCTTTAGAGCAATTCGATTTGATTTATCTGTGCTGCCATCATCTACTAGAATATGCTCAATCATATCTTGAGGATATATAGACTGAACTGAATGTAAGTTTGCCTCTAAAAATTCTTCGGCATTATAGAAAGTTGTAATTATACTTATCACAAAAAAACCTTTGGTTATTTACCAATACCAATATATTCAATCCCATTTTTTTCTAATTTTTCTCGATTAAGAATATTCCTTCCATCAAATACAACTCTATCTTTTAATTTCTTCAAATTTTTATGCGGAATTTTTATAAACTCAGGATATTCGGTCGCTATGATCATAAAATCACAATCATAATCAATTTTAGAAATACTAGTTTTTTGAAATCTAACGTTGTTTAGTTTAGATAGAGCATTAATTGAATTTTCTTTTGCAATTGGTTCAAAAATTAAAATATTTTTTACCATCGGAGAGATCATATTTATTAGATAAATCCCAACTGATTCTCTTATGTCGTCAGTATTAGGTTTAAACGCTGTTCCTAAAAACAAAACTGACTTGCTCTTAAGTTCTTGTTTTGAAAAACGTTTCAATATTTTATTAAAAAAATATTTCCTTTGTTTATTGTTAATATCTATTACTGATTGAATAATTTTTGATGGTATTTTATTTTTTGAAAAGGTATAAGCTAATCCTCTTGTATCTTTTGGAAAACATGAGCCTCCATATCCCAAACCAGCATTTAGAAATTCATTTCCAATCCTTTTGTCCATGCCAATACCTTGTGAAACATCATCAATATTGCCACCGACTTTATCTGATAATTTAGACATCTCATTTATAAAGCTAATCTTTGTTGCTAAAAATGCGTTTGATCCATATTTGATTAGTTCTGAAGATTGCGGGTCGGTAATAAATATTTTGGATTTTTTTGATAGTGGTGAATATAATTTTTTAATCGTTCTAATAAATTCTTTGCTTTCGGAACCAATAACTATTCTTTCAGAGTTCATGAAATCATATACTGCGTTTCCCTCACGCAAAAACTCCGGATTTGAACCCAAATAAACATTCTTGTATATATCTTTTTTGAAGATTTTTGTTTGCAACTCTTTTGTTGTGCCAGGGGGGATAGTTGACTTAAGAACAATAAATGTATTGTTATTAAGTTTATTTTTATCGATATAGTCTTTAATTTTATTTGAAATATCAAATAAATATCTTAAGTTTGGTTTACCGTTTCTTAATTGTGGCGTTCCTACACAAATAAAATAAATATTTGATGCTTGTAAAGCTTCATTAGGATCAGATTCAATGCGTAAATTTTTAGCCTCTAAGTGCTTTTTAAATAATTTCAAAAGTCCATTTTCATGGATTGGTATTTTCTTTGACTTTAAGAGTTTTATTTTTTCTTGATTGATATCATGCAAAAAGACTTTATGACCTATTTCGGCTAAACAAACGCCTGTAACTAAACCAACATAACCTGTTCCTATAATTGTAATTCTCAACTGCTGTTCCCAAATATATTTGTTTTAAAGCTGTAATCTAAGCCTGTTTTAATAGTAACTAAAGTTGCAATGAAGAGGATCCAATCTGACAGAAATATAATTAATGATTGATTTAAAAGTAAGCCCACTAGATAGAAACATATTGTTGATATCTGTAATGTTGTTTTAATTTTAGCTAAAAATGTAACTTCAGTTGACTTGAGATTGCCCACGGAAGAGTTATAGTCCCTTAGACCCGAGACCCATATCTCTCTGGCAATAATAAATGCGGATAAGCATGCAATGAATAAGCTCTGAAGATATATAGCTATTCCGATGAGAGAAAATGTGATTAGTACCTTATCCGCAATTGGATCAAGAATCTTTCCTTGGAGGGTTGTAAGATTATATTTTCTTGCTAAGAATCCATCTAGAAAGTCAGATACCCCACTTAATATCATTATAAAAAGTGATGCAAAGAAGAATTCATAGATTATTGTAAAAAAAATCAAAGGACTCATTAGAATCCTTGAGATAGTTAATGAAGTAATAAATCTTTTCATATTTAAAATATTATTCGTTTGCGAAAGTGATAAATGACCGCTTAAAAAGTATTAAAAATTTATGAAGTGCATTAATAAAAATAGGCATAAAAATTTGTTAAAAATACAGGATTTTTATTTCATTAAAAATATTGTAATTGAAATTATTAATCATATAAATTACAAGGATTTTTTAATAATGGAGGCCAGGCCATGATTTATTCCCCTAATCAGAGTCAATTCACTAACTGATGCATTTTTAATTGAATTGAAGTTTCCAAATTTTTTGAAGAGCCTTCTTTTTATGACTGGACCAATGCCTCTAATCTCATCTAATTTAGATTTTTTAACATTCTTTCGTTTTGAAATTCTATTATGCTTAATTGCAAATCTATGTGCTTCATCTCTAGCTTTTGTTAAAAGATTTAACAACTTAGAATTAGTATTTACAGACTCTTGTCCACTGATAGAGTAAATTGTTTCAGTGAGGATTTTTCTTTGTGATCCCTTTTTAATTGCTAAGACTAAGATATCTTTATTTTCAATCTTTGAAATGATTGCATTTAATTGAATCTTACCGCCATCAACTAACAAAATATGAGGATGATTATTTTCTTCTTCGAATCTCTTTTTGATTGCAAAAACTAATGAACCAGGATCATTGCCTCCTAATTCTTTTGGCAGACTATATGTACGATAGAGTTTTTTGTCTGGACCATTCATGTTAAATCTTACAATTCCAGCCTTGGGATTGCTCCCAGAATGATGACTAATATCAATACAATCCAGAGTGGGATTAGCTATGACCAAATTAAATTTTCTTAATAGTTCATCAAATCCTGCTTTCATTACTGGTTCTTTATTTTCTGCATTTATAAGAGTTTGTTTTGAGTTCAACTTTGCTAAATCTACGAAACTTTTGCTACCCTTTGGTGCTTTTGACAGGATGCTAACTTTTTTATTAAAAGTTTTCTCAAGAGCCTCTTGTAGCAATCCTCTTTCCATGATTTTGTTGGCTATAAGTAACTTGCTTGGAATCTGATTCTTATTCAAATAATTATGAAAAATCGCTCTTCTAAACACATTATCTAGTTCAGTTGAAGCATCTGAATCAATCAAATAAGTTTTTGTAGATCTGACTTTACCATTTCTCACAGAGATTTTTGCAAGACCGGTTTTATGTTTAAATGAAGCATGCCAAATATCGATATCTAGTGGATGGATATTTATAGATGTCTCATCCTCAAGAGAAATAATGCTATCTAACCTTTTCTTATATCTATCTGCATCCTCAAATTGAAGTCGCTCAGAATGTTTAAGCATTTTCTCTTTAAGCATTTTTTTAATATGTTTTTTTTCAGTTGTTAGATATCTTTTAGCTGAGGATACATCTTCTACATAATCATGCTTACTAATATTCCTAACGCATGGTGCGCTACACCGTTTCATTTGATATTCAATGCAAGGTCTAGATCGATTATTAAAGGTACTGTTTGAGCAATTACGAAGTTTAAATATTTTTTGTAGCTCCTTAATTTGATCACGAACCAATCTCGCATTTGTATATGGACCAAAAAAATTTTCATCAATTGCTTGTTTGCTTCTTTTTAGGTGTATGGATGGGAAATCATGATTTCCTAAAAAATATATAAATGGATAGGTCTTATCATCTCTCAAGAGAATATTGAACTTGGGTTTATATTCTTTTATTAATTGTTGTTCTAATATCAATGCTTCAGCCTCTGAGTGAGTTGCAAATGTTTCCACTTTAATAGCTTGCTTTTTTATTTGTTCTGTCTTTCTATCTTTAATAGCTGGAGTAAAGTAAGAACGAACTCTTTTTTTTAGGTCTTTTGCCTTTCCAATATAAATAATCTTTGATTGATTAAAAAATTGATAAACTCCAGGTTTATTGGGAACATGGGACAGATCTTTAATCATTATCAATTATGGGAGCTATTTTTTAAGAATTTTCTTGTAACCTTTTTACCAGCATTTACACCATACTGATCATATGGATTAATCTTAAGCATAGCTGCGGTAATAAAAACTCTATATTCCCAGAAGGCTATAAGTGCGCCCAATGAAAAGAGATCTAACTTTTCTAGTGAGAAAAAATTTCCTCCAATGTTGCTATTGGCAGCATCCGTTCCTTTATTAAATTTGACTTTTCCAGATAGCAGTTTGAATTGTCCTTCAGCTTGAGAATTTAGTAGCTCTGATTGATTGCTATGGCTTGCAATAAAATCTGTTGAGGTCTTAGAAGTGCCCTGATGCAATAGTTGAAAATAGGAATGTTGAGCAGTTGGACCAAATCCACCGTAAATAGTTTGACCGGTATAACTAAATATTGATTTTTTATTATTAGGCTTACCCAGTGATTCCATTTCAAGCTGCTGAATGTAATTTGTTAAAGACCTAAGCTTCCAGTTATATGAAAGGACGACTCTATTTTTTTTATCCAAAAAGTTGTTTGACCAAATATCATGAAAAACAATATTTTTAAGAGCATTTTTTACAATTGATTTTTCTTGAACATTATTATCTATGCTTGCAGCTCCTTGAAGGAAATTTTTAAACTCATTAGGCATAAGGACTGGAGAGCTTACTTGCGACCAAATTGAATAACGACCTCCAACACTTTCGGGGAAATTTATAATATTTTGCTCAAGAAAACCTAGATTAATAGCCTTATTCTTATTAGCAGTAATAGCAAATATATCCCTCTTAGTTAAGTTTTTAGGAAGCCATGAATGAGATAATAATACTTCGTCAGTTGAAAAGGATTTGCTTATGAAAACATATAAATTTTTTTCTTTGAGCTTTGGCTTAACTAAACTCACGAATTCATCTTTATCTGGTCCGGTAATAAAAAATAAATTATCTTTGGTTTCAGTAAACTCGTGTAATAATTTTGGTCCCTCGCAAGAGCCCCCTATTCCAAAGACAAAAATATTTTTATAAGAATTTGCTTTTATACTTTTTAAAAAAGATTTTGATGCGCTTACTGCATCAAATTGATTGTCTTTCTGAGGTATTATTCTGTAAAGATGATGAAGTGCGGCCCTTTTTTCAGTGTAATTAACCTCTTTACCCCCAAGCAATCCTTTTATTAAAGAGTCTATTTTTAACTCTTGGTAAATATCATCCATAATCTGGAATACATCTTTTGAATAGTATTGATAAGTACTAGAAATAGTTAAGTTAGGCAGCTTAAATCTTTTGTGAAATAGCTTTGAGGTTGCTACTCTTTTTAAAGAATTAAGTTCCTTTAAATATCTATTCTTCATAAATCGATTGATATATCTTCTCAAATGCAGACGCTTTATCTTTAAGAGATGTGATTGGTCTTCCAATTACTAAATATGTAGCTCCTAAATCAATCGCTTGTTTTGGATTCATCACTCTAGACTGATCATCGGAATTAGAGTTTGATAATCTAATGCCTGGTGTAATTCTAATTTTATTTTGAAGAAGATCACTTGCAAGTTTAAGCTCATGAGGCGAACATACAACTCCATCAATATCAGTTTCTTTAGCTAAATTAAACATAGAAGAAGCTGTTTTTGAGATTTCTTGGGAATAAACTTCTTTAGACTCCTCTTCGTTTAGGCTTGTTAAAATACTTACTCCTATACACTTTGAATTTATATTTTTACATGAATCTATAGCTGATTTAATCATTGAGTATCCACCAGAAAGGTGAATAGTAAGAAGTTTTATTGGATAACCCTTAAAAGATTCTATAGATTTACTTACTGTATTGGGAATGTCATGAAACTTAATATCAAAGAATATTTCAAAGCCATTATTCGCAACCTCATCAAGTATTTTTCTACCATGATAATTAAAAATTATGCTTCCAACTTTAAGAATACATTTTTTTGGGTCTAGCACTTCAAGAATGCCTTGATAATCAAGGGGATCGTCCAATGCAACAATAATATTTTTTTCAGTCATCAAGCAGATTTTTTGAAGGTGAGAATAATATGGTGTAAGTTTCACCTAAAAAAGATATATCTTTGGTTTTAGGATTAATAAACTTTCTTGGCCTAATAGTTTTTTTTACAAAAGTACCAAAATCTCTAAACTCTGCTCTGTCTTTTAATGCAATAGATGAAGATAGTATTCCGCACAATCGTGCTAAATAGTCTGAAGATAAGGATGGGCTAAGATTTAATGATCTAGATATTTTTTCAGAAAGATCAGATTTATTAAATTTATTATTAATCACTTATTTTAAGAGATATTCTTTCTCGCTCTGCATCAATACCAAATATGATACAGGAAAGCTTATCTCCTTTATTGTAA
>MDTG01327580.1_pt1 | contig 17264 bp, 6 predicted proteins | sample 811421 | NCBI WGS metagenome assembly MDTG01 (sample SAMN05326645, study PRJNA326480) | marine metagenome | isolation source: seawater | place: Pacific Ocean: South East | collected 2011
AGAACCTGGGTTAGTGATCTTGATCTGTGAAAGTATTGAGGTGTTAAAGAGTTGTAAGTTAACTGGGAATGCAATCTCAGGACGTAGAGTGTAGTCATGAGAGTAACCATAACCAAATTCATTGTTCTTAAGAGTTTTGATCTTACCAATCTGTGTACCAGTTAAGAATACAGAAGCACCTGTACCTTCAGCAGGTATAACAACAGTTAGTTCTGCACCAGAACCAGATAGAGTCTGTCCTAAAATTCCTGGTATAGCATCTACATCAACAGAACCTGTAGTATAACCTGAACCTGGATCAATAAGAGAAACTTGGGTAATAGTACCAGAATCAGTTTCTTGATCTATTTCTACTGTAATGTTTAATAGACCACCTTCTCCATCACCTATAATAGGAACCTGTGTATATACGCCAGCTGCATATTCAGTACCACCATTAGCAATGACAATTCTTTCGATCTTACGATTAGAAGCAATGTCAGAAACGATCGGTAATTTTTTGTAGAATCCACCTGCTGATATCAACTTAATAGTATTGATAGGACCAATTGCTTTAGTAGAGGTTGTAGAATAGAAAGAGTTAGGTCTATCTTGATCATCCTCACCAATCTCAGCAGTATTAAATTCTGGTTCTTGATCTAATAAGAATCTAAACTCAGTATCACTAAGAACCTGTGAAATAGTAAATGTACCATCATAAGGTGTCTTAATAACATCAATAAAGGAGTTAGCACCAACTGGGGAGTTAGTAGATAGTGTTCTACTAGGATCAAAGTAGTATGTAATGTTAGTTACTTCACCACCAACTGTAAACTTAACTGTAGGAGTTTCAGTTGTAGATGATTGACCAGGTGTTCCAGATCTCTCAATAACGTTAAATGAGTATTCTAGTTTAAACTGGTTATCTTGAGAGAATGATAAGAAGTATCCTGCATTAGAAGCATCACTTAAGTCAAAGATGTATGAATGATTCCTTACTAATAATAATGTTGGGTGCTTAGAAGATATCTTGACATTAGCAATAGCATTGTTATCAAATGTAGGATCTGAAACAGCATTTGCTCTCATTCTATAAGTATAGTCTCTAGAAGAGAAGATTTCCTCTACAAAGAATGATCCATCAAACTGAGTTCCTTGGAATCCAGTAACAAATAGGATATCTCCTGCAGTGAATCTATGTGCAATCAGTGCATTGCAGTATATAAGGTCAGTTCTTGTTTCACTAGTTCTAACAATATCTTTGTCAAGTCTAACAGTTAATTCTAGTTTCTTAACCGTTGTAACTCCATTGATATCAGCGATTTTGGGGTTATCTGCGTTTGGCCCTGCGGTAACACTACCACCAAGCGAAATTACATCACCGACAATGAAATCAGACTCAGGATATACCTCAAGAATCTTAACTGCATAATCACCAGGATCATAGGTTCTGAACCTAGCATAACTTGATAATGGATCATATGTAGATTGCCATTCCCATGTTACTGTACCATCAGTTGCAGTACCAGTAGTATGAGTAGGAGCAACACTACTTGTTACACCTGCAACAGTACATTTGTACTTCTGTCTAGCATAGTAGACAAAATCATTGACAGAGAAGGATCTGTTAGCAGTCCAAAGTGTCTCTGTAGGTGTTGGCCAAGGATGCTCAGACAAGTCAACCTGTATAGCACCTGCAGCACTGATATACTGCCACGTTACAGAACCGTCAGTTACAATACCAATACTATGTGTAGGTGGTGTGGAACCAGATGTAGCAGTGTTAGTTGCTTTGTATATCTTACCTGCATTATAAACCTGTGTATCAGTAGTATATGCTTTGCTTGCTAACCACTGATCTTGTGGTCTTGGTTGCTCAAATACTACTCCGTCAATTGTATTTTCTTCACCTGTATCATTCTGATATAGATCTGTTACATCATTATTAAAGTTACCATAGATCTTACCAACTTTATACTTGTTACCAAGACCAGGATTGTCTAATGTACCAGTTGGAACCTCAACGATAGTACCATATGCCTGAACAATACCTTGTTCATTCTTCTGCTGTAATATAGTTCCCTTAGTAAACTTGATTGCTTGGTTAAATGTAAATTCTTTAACTAGGTCAATTTTTTGGTATCCTGCATCTCTAATGTAGAACTTAGCCATAGGAACAGCAGTAACCTTGACTTTTCTACCAAGTGGAGATGGTACAGTAGAAGTCTTAGATGCATACTGATGAATTGCACTAGCAAATGAGTATGTACCTGGTGTTAACTGAGATGAAACATCAGAGTAATCAAGAATCTGTAAACCAGATGCACCTACATTCCATGTAGTAATGACTGGATTAGAAAGAGAATTGACATTAATACCAGTACTTTCTGTAAATGATAATGCCTTAGTATATGTTGTTTCACTGAATGCACTATATGTACCTCTCTTATCATGCTGTCTATCAAACTTGATAAGGTTAACTTTAGAATCATTAGAAGTAATTCTATATCTTTCTGTAGCAATAGTGAATGATGCACCAGTATATACAGTGTTTGGATCGATAACTAGATCATCAATACTACCTAAGAAACAGTTTCCTGTAGCAGGAGTTGTCTTATTAGCACCAACATAAAGATCATTAAGACCAATGTTAGTAGTTACAGTGGCAGTACAGACCTGCACACCATCAAAGTATACAGAGTATGAGTAAGAACCAAGTGTAGGTTCGTCTTTAACAACTGCCCAATGATGCCATGCTGCATCTTGTAGAGTAGTCCAGTATGTAGAACCAACAGAAGCAGTTGTAGATCCACCACCACCCTGAGGTGCAATGGTCATCTCAATCTTACCTAAGTTACCACTAGATGCATTACCATCAACAGTAACAACAAGACTATTACCAGTTGCATCATCAATAGTAAACATCTCAACCTTAGGGTTGTTAGATGCATGAGATGCAGTCAATAATGACCACACTTCAGTAGTCCATTTACCTGTAATACCTGCACCTGCTGCCTTCATGTTAGTAGGACCACCAGAGAACTTAACTGATCCTGCACCAAACTTATATTCTGATGTATTATGTGCTGCGTTAGATGGTGTAGAGAAAGTTGTAGTTACAAGTGCTTGCTTTGTGCTATCCTCATCTAAATCGTTTTCATTTTCGAAACGAGCAACATATGTCTGTACAGGAAGTTGCTTATTCGATGTTAATATGACATCACCAGAGTTATCAACTTGGTGAGTTCTAGTTATCATACCAATATCATTAGTATCTGCAATATTAGTAGACTTTAATAGAGTTCCATCATACTTAAAGTTCATAACAACCGCTTGACGATCATTATCTGCATACTTAAGGTCAGCAACGATACTAACGTTGCCAAATACATCCATGTTGATTCCTGCATGGTTGATTGACTCAAAATTACCACTAGGAGCAATAATCTTAGAATATGTGTATGTTGGAGTAGTTGGGTTAGTGGAAAGTTGATCTAAAGGTATCTTAAAGAATGCTATACCATAGTTCTTAGTTCCATTAAACATATCACAGATAAAGAACAAATCATCCCATTCATCAAGAACAAAACGAGGACGTTGTACATTACCACCAGAAACAGCAAGTCTCTTAGTAAATGTTAGTTCTATGTTTGCACCATCATATGACATCTCACCGAAGATAATATCTTGATTATCAGAATCAATACCAGTAAATAGAAGTTTATTGTTACCAATGAAATGTAATTGGGTCATTTCTTCCCCTTCAGCGTCAGAAGCAAATTTACGCTTCTCAACAACGTCACCTAGGTTATTAAGTTGCATAACCCAGATATCATTAGGATCTGGAGAGTTAGTATCAGTCCAACCACAAATATAGACTCTTTGCTCATCATCTAGATGAATATCACCCGCATAGTCTCTTCTAGCAGATCCAGAGACACCAGCTATCTCTTTCTGCCATCTAACGATTCCTTCAGGTGCATTAGCGTTATCATAACCAGATTCGTACTTAGCAACTAAAATATCGGGATTATAAGTCGCAGTTGTCTGAGATTCGGTTTCACCGATGATATAGATCAAATGATTCTCTTCAGAAGTCTGATCTAGGTACATTGACTTCCAACGTGCCTTTTTATTGGTAGTAACTGAAATAAGTGTTCTATCCCAAACTAAAACACCCAAATCAGTAAATTTAGCAAGGAATGCAGAAGTATCACCATTAACTTGAGTTAATTCACCACAAATGTAAATATGGCGGTCTGTTGCAATTTTAGAATCGATAATGTTGATTTTATCGGTATCTTCGTAATATTCAGATAACCAGTAGTAAGTTTTCTTGTATTGTTGTGGATGAGAGACTCTAATCTGTGGAGGGTTAGCAGTATCGTATCCAAAACCACTATTAACGATATTAACGTTTCCAACCTTACCAGTTGTCTCATCTAGGACAATATTAAAGGCAACGTCTTGTCCAGTGGTTGTAATGATCTCATATGTTGGTGGAATCTGTGTATTGTAACCAATACCAGTTTGTGTCACTGTAATAGTCTCAATACCAGTAACAACTGACATATAATAACGCTTATTAGTATTATCAGTAATAACCTTGGAATTTACGATTATTTGGTCTTGTGCAATCAGATCATGTGCAGTTGCAGTTGTAATCTTTCCATAAGGACCATCATTAATGATTTCTTTTGTATATGCACTTATTGTTCGGCCCTGGACAGACTCGATAATGGCAGAAGCCCCGAACCCATCTGTTCCTGTGTTATCAAAGAATAAAGTGTCATTTACCTGATAAGATGTACCTGCATTCTCTACAACGAATCCATCTATCTGTGCAGACTCAAATTTAGTCGTTGTATCGACTTCGATGTCAACTCTTGACTCTGCTGATACTCTAGGGAAGTAATCATAGATTTGTAGTGCTGCTTCTTCAGTTATAGCTTGTAGTGTTGCTATTTCAGCAGGAGATATAATTGCATCACCATCTATATCCTCTATTTCGAATATTAGAAGATCTCCTTCTTTCTCAGTTACAAATGAATCTGATTCTTGGTTAGGTTGACGATCAATGTCAATATCAACGTTAACATATGGATCTCTGAAACGTGCAACATCGTCTGGGATGTTTTCTTGTACAGCATTGAGTGAAAGGTTCCAAGTATCAACAACTGAGTTAAAACTTGATCCAATGATGTATGGGAAGACAGGTAAACCTGCATCTGACTCATCAATGGTTATAAAGTATGCATATGTACCTGCAGGGTAGTCTGGGGTCTTACAGAAACGTCCATTGTACTGATCTAGGTCACCTTGTTGGAATGTATAGGTATAGTCGTTAACAAAGTATCCTGCAGGGTAATTTGCCAATAAAGGACCATCTATTCTAGCAGGAGATGTATTTGTTTCTTCATCAAAAATAAGTTCTGTCTTAATTTTATAAGAAGAACGCATTCTTCTAATACCACTGTTCTGATCAGTAGGATCGATGTATGCATAAGGACCATAGATTGGGTTACCATCAAATGCCCATCCAATGATAGGAGAATGGTTTATATTAGAAGGAACTTCTTGGAAACGATTAGTTTCTGGATTTAGGAATACGTTATCACCAATTACATAACGTAGTTCTTTAGGATCTGAAACGTGAGCATATTCTCCACCATACTGGTTATTAAATCCAGTAAATACATATCCTCTTGCTATGTCATATTTCTTAAGTAGATTTCCTGCTGTATCAGTTGCTGTAGGGTTAGCAGGATCAGGATCTAATTGATATTCTATATTTTTATTCCACTGGAAGACATCAGCAGTAAATGTTGCTAATTGACCAACTGCTTCCATTCTAACAGCAGTCATTCCCTGTGTATATCCAACACCTCTGTTTGTAATTGATACTGAGATAACTTTACCCTTATCTTCACCTAATGTACCAATAACTGCAGTTGCAGTAGCACCAAATCCATCACCATTGATATAAACAGTAGGTGCTGATGTATATGCTGAACCAGAGTTAATAATAGCAATAGATACGATTCTACCGTTGATAACGATTGGTTGTGCTAATGCACCTTCTCCAGAATTGAGTTTTATGGTCGGTGTAGACGTATAACCACTTCCTGTGCTAGTTAGTGTAACTGCACTGATTACACCTCGTACAGAGGCAGTAGCAGTAGCACCTGCACCATTTCCACCAGTGATTGATATTGTAGGTTGTGATGTATATCCAGTTCCTGCGTTTTCTACTAGAATTCTTGTTACTCTACCGTTTGTAACGACCGCTTGTGCAGTTGCACCCTGTCCACCACCACCAACGATAGAAATTAGAGGTTGAGATGTATATCCAGTACCTTCAGTTAAAACTTCTACATTACTTAATGAACCATTGACAGTAACAGTCGCTGCAGCACCTGTACCGCCACCACCAGTGATTTCTAGAGCTGGTTTTGATCCTGCATCATAATCTACACCTGCATTAGTGATATTGATGGCAGTAAGAGGACCAAAGGTAACAAACTCAGCAGATTTATAAGACCAAGCAGAAACACCGTTAACCCAAGCACCAATTGGGTTGTTAGCACCAACTTCTGTTCTTGTAGAGATAGTTTCTACTGTTCTTGGGAATCTAAGTAGTTTTCTTTGGTTACCTGGTATAATAGCAGAACCTTGGAAAGGACCTATCTTATAGTTGGGTAATCCAGACGCTGCAACGTAAACATAGTCTTGATTAAAGAAAGCATTCTGTATATTAGAAGTAAACAGTGAAACTACTTCATTAATAGTAGATGTTTGTGACTTACCTCTGTTTAAGTCAACAGAAAGTAAGATATTACCCTGTGGAATGATATCCATTGGGGTAGGTATGTTATAAGAGAAGGTAAAGTCATTTAGACGAGATGTAACCTCAAATGTACCATTGTAAACAGCAGGGTTAGCACCATAGATGGTAACTTGGTCTTCTACAAGCAAACCATGAGCATTAGCACAAACAACAGTTGCAGTTTGGTTGTTTATACCACCTGGTGTGATACTAGTAACACTAATTAACTTCTTAACGTTGTATAACCATGATTGTAGCCTCTCATCAATGTCAGTTGATCCTAAAGCAGCAACATTTAACTTATCACCAGGTAGATAGTAAGAACCACTGTCTTCTAGGACTGTAGTGCCCGCTTCAGCAATACCTAAGACTCTTAATTTGACTTCATTAGATAATCCTTGGTTTACATAGACAAATATGTCTGAATAAACTATTGTACCAGGATCCCAGTCTTCTACTACACCATTTTTAGACCTAGTACACTCAATGAACTGGTTAAGTGACTTATCTTTATACTGTACAGTCTCTTGATCGTTAATTATGATAGTTCCGTTCTTTTCTGGCCATCCAATAGTGGAGTCAACAGTTATTATGTTGCCAGTTGTTGATAAAGGTTCTACAAGACTTGTTTTATAAGGAATCTTAAAGGTACCTGTTAAAGTTTCTTCAGATATTGCCAATTCGTAGATTACGTCAGTTCCTTCTATAATAGAAATGACGTTTTCGATCAATACACTAGCATCTTTAATATTTTGATCAACCTCATCAGCATTCTGGACTAACTGAGCATTTGACAAGTTTGCAGGGTCACCTGAAATCAACTCAGCACGTAAAATAGTGTCAACTACCCAAGAAGCATCAGATGGTTTGATTAGTTCGTCTCTAGGATAGAATATATCAACTTCTTCACCAAATAAGATCTTAAAGAGATATTGTGCAGCAGTCTTCGTACCTTTAGATGCATAGAAGTCCTTAATTGTCTTAATAACCTGAATCGGGTTGACTTGAGTATAGTCAATGTTGATTGTAGGCATATATTGACGACGGAACTTGTCAAATACCTGTGTAATGATCTTTGCATCAAGGTTATGTACAATAGCACCAGTAGTATGGTTACTTTGTCTTAGTTGTGACTCTTTTGCAAATATTTGATTACCAAACTTATCAAATTCTACAATTTCAGATACACCTCTAGCACATCCCTTTAATGAAGATGGTTGATACTCTCTACCAGATGATAGAATGGTAAAACCAGTAACTTCTCCAAATCCAACGTCGCAAGATGCCTGTGCTGACAAGGGTTCTGCGATGTATACTCTAGGTGGTTCTGTAGTTGAGTATCCAGTACCAAATGATATAATATTGATATCTGTAATCTCACCGTTAAAGATAGTTGCTGCTGCTTCTGCACCAGTACCACCAATAGACTCTCCTAGAGATCCTTTACGATCATCTACAATATAAACAGATGGAGCATCGGTATATCCCTTTCCACCAGTCAATAAGTTAACATTAGTAACAGAACCGTTTGCAACAGTAACATCTAGAACTTGAGCACCAATAGGTTGCACAACTCTTGCTCTAGGAGCAGAGGTATATCCTCTACCTCTGTTAGTAATAGTAACAGCTACTATTTCACCATCGGGTGACACAGTACACTCGGCAACAGCATCAACTCCGTCAGTGGGAGCAGCGTCAATATAGATTGTAGGTGGGTTACTATAACCTATACCACCATCAGTAATAGTAATAGTACCTGCATTTAATCTACCCTCGGAGTCAATCGTTGGATCAGTAATGATAGCACCAGATGGATTTACAAAACTTATTGCAGGAATGAAGTCATAACCAGATCCAGAGTTAGTGATCTGAATAGAACTAACTTGACCTGTTGTATCATCAACTGTGATAGATGCCTTAGCACCACTACCATTTACCTGATCAGTAGGTGGTGTTATTAATACTTTAGGTGGGTTGTATGCTGTATATCCTTGTCCACCATTAATTAGCTGTATATCTTTAATTCCTGCAACTAATGTTCGTGCAGCCGAACCACGCCCTGTTCCAGTACTCGATGTAATAGAAACTTTAGGTGCAAAGTTTAGTTCATATTGCTTACCACCATCTTTTACCTGTATTGCTTCGATTTCTCCGTTCAGTCCAACACGAGTAACCGCTTTTGCACCAGTACCAACAGAAGGTGACACATATTCGATAGAACGAATGTGGAATATATCGTTTGGAGCAATATTTACAAAATACTTGATCTGTGTGTTGTTATCAGTCAACACATAGTCGATATATGGTGATAGTAAAAGACCATTACGGTTGATAATCAAACCAATCTCTGAAATTGGTGAATATGCTAGATTATCATAACCAAGAGTCATAGAATCTTGACCTGCAAGTCCTGCAGGAGCAGGGAAGACTAATTCTTTGATTACAGAATCTGCAAAACCGATATAATATAGAATTCTAGTAGAACCAACTAAGTCAGTACCTATCTTAGTTCTTGGTGCAACTGTAAATGTAATATTAGTGCCACTAATCGTATAATCCACATTAGGGATCATACTTTGATTGTAGACTATGACTGCTAAGTGCTCTGCTGAGACAGGTGAGACTGGAGTACCTAGAAACTTAAGTGGGAAAGTTGTAGTGACCCCATCAAAGTCTAAAAATGGACTTTCTAGTTCTTGTCTCTTTTTATTAAATTCTTCTAGTGATAAACCTGGTGTTAGGATAGCGTCAGGACCACGAACTGTCTCTTCGTAGTAAATTACTTCGTTATCGATCATTACAGATCCATCACGATCCATAAATCCATCAATTGACTCAACTTCTATAAGTGAGTTTGATGTATCAACGTCTTTTATTAATTCAGTAGAAGACGCTAAGACTTTTTGATCATATGCATCAATATCCAAGTAAGATAGGATATTGTTTAATAGATCATATGGACGACCTGTCTTTTCCTGTGACTTATAATACTCAAACAGAAACGAGACAAACTGCTCGTCTTCTTGCTTGATAAAATCAGGTAATTGACCTTCGACTCTATCGGATATATTTACAGAACTAATAGTTTGCATTCGTTAGAAACAGGAATCGACTTCTGGGTATGTAAACGCATCAATCGGGTAACTGATGATATTTATTGGGGTTCCACCATAGTTCCATCCACCAAAGTTGTTGGGATCAAAACTTGGGACTGTGGTAGGGTTTGTTACATAATCAATTGGATATACTTCAGGGTTAAAGATTGTAGGATCAACTCCTGGTGGTATAGTAATGGAATCACTGTCAGGATAGACTACAACAGGGATTCTGGTTGTTCCATCAGATGTATCAGCAACGTCTAAAGGTCCTACACAAACAACACCGTTTGTATAATCAACAGTTCCGATAGAACTGTTTAAAGTTACCTCTTTTTCGTTACGTGTAGTTACTAACAGTAAATTACCCTTACCATCATCTCTAATGTTAACAGGTACTAACACTTCAGTAGTTCTAGTTCCAGAAGCATATACTGCATCAGAAGCATCGCCACTTGCTGTTCCACCACCTGCAGTAGACCCATCCGCTAAGAGGTCTGCAAGGTTCTCTGTGTACCCTGTAGCATAGAACTTACCTGATTTAACTGATGAATACTTAGGAGGGCATGTACTGTCTCCTGCATCGTTTCCACCAGTGTCACTAGGGTTAGTAATTGGGTTACCAAAGTCTAGACATTGAGTAAATACGTTCCCGAACGTAAACTGATCTAGATTCTGTCCCATTGTTATCTGTGTACTAGTTCCAGATATTGCATCATCTGATGCATCAACCATTGAGTTAAACCTTGACTTCTCTAATCTATTACCAAATCTGTTTTCACGGTTTTGTCCATTATATTGGTCAATTGATTTAAGAATCTCAGTACCTAGTTCGTTTGCTGATCTAGTGGTATTGTTACCATTGTAGAAAGGATAAACTTTAGGAGTGATATAAAAGATTGTTGGGTCAACGATTACTGGTTCGATAGATGCCATCGAATATTTTAGTAACTGGTTTTTAATACGTGTCTTTGTAGTAGTATTAAGGTTAACACCTGATTTTGATCTAACAGCAATGTATACTTTACCGTATACAGGAGGACTTAACTTCTCTCCACCATATGCAGTAACTGCTGCTGCCTGAGGATATAGGTCAGAGACGATGTAAGCGTAGTCATCTTCTGTAACTGCCCTAGATTGGGTCGAGAACTGCCTTGGAGCACGGAATTTGATACCTAGTGCTGATTCTCTGTCTGTACCATCCTGACTACTGTCTATAGTCGCTAAAGACATGCTAGAAGGAGGTATAGGACGATTAGTAGAGTCTACTGCACGACCAATGAATGAAAACTTGGTACATCCGTTTGCTTCAGTACCTGCAGTCGTCACATATTGCAGCATTACGAATTCATTATCAATTAATTTACGTCCTAGAACTCCATCACCGAAAATTACCTTATATCTAAGGTCTTCAGTTTCTTCTAAGAAGTAATTTCTAGATGTAGCAGTCATATCTACTACATTAGTTGATATTGAGTACTGGTCAACCTCTACAGACTGCTCTGATGGTTTTACAGAGACAGTTAGTAGTTCAGTATCAACAGATTCTGAAGGAATTACAAATTCTTGCTTTCTAGTATCATCAACAGTGTAATTAAAGGTTAATAAGTTACCTTGATAAATTACAACTTGAGCAAAGTTGGCAATTCCAGTATTTTGATCAACTGCTACTGTAGTATCTTGCATCAAGCAGTAAGTGTATGTGTCATTCGTGTTTTTAGACACAAATACATCACCCTTCTTGATAGTAACAGTATCAGGATAGGTTTGACCCCCTGCAACTAGAGCAGTCTGCACTGCCATCCTCACACATGCCTTAGATGCCTTAATTGATCTTGGTGTATATCCTAACTGCTTTGCTACTCTTACAATATTATCTCTTACGGTCGCTGATTCCAAGAATGCCTCGTTCATAGACATGTTGGCATTAAATGATGTGTAATACGTGTTGTAAGCAAGTATATCAATCATGTAGGATGCAGCAGATCCCTCGAAGTCGTAGTCAGTGAACTCGTCACGTGTTCTTAGGTACGACTTTATAGACTCCTTGATCTCAAAGAAGTCCAGTGACGTTAATTCTGATGGTGTGGCTGGCATTTACGTTCTCTCTAACAGGAATTCCACAGTTTGACTCTGTTGTTGTCCGATAATCTTATATCGAATGCCTATGTCAATCGAGTTTTCATCAATTCCTTCTCTAACGTTCACCGCATCCACTTCGACTCTTGGTTCTAGTCTTTGGATGGTATTATAAATTTCGTCTCTAAGGTCTTCAGCAAGGAAAACATCAAAAGGTTCGAACAACAATCCAGTTACCCTTGATCCAATATCATATTGATATGGTCTTTCGCCAAATTGTGTTAAAACTAAATTACGAACCGACTGCTTTATCGCATTCTCATTCTTCACAGCACTAAAATCTTTAGTATTAGGATTTGCTTTTAAGGAGATTGCTAAGTCCTTAAACCCTCTACTAAAAAACTTTTCAGATCTAAATCTATAAGCTGGCACTAGTGCTTTTACTGTAACAATAGTTATTTAGACGAGTTTTCAGAAAAACTAATATGTGTTCCTATAAATCCATTCAGTTCCCCCATCAAGATCATCATCATCTATAACTATCTCCGATTCATCCTCTGGAAAGTCATAAGGACCATTAAGTTTTACTCGGAGTTCTCTCTCGTCTAAGACTTCATTAATGAGTTCTTTAAGTTCTGCTTTAAATGCATCTGATAACAAATTCATCTTATTTGTTTTCATAGGTGGAATCGCATCTCTTTGTGCTTGTATGTCGAATGATGGGTATCCATCTCCTGATGTCATCGCTTGAGTATCCATTACTTACCCTGACCTCTATATTTCTTCTTTGCATGGTTGCGAGATGTTGCAGAATACTTTGTATGCATGCTACTACCCTGTCTTGTTTTCTTTCTGTTCTTCTCAACATAGATGGATGCACCCCATCCTCCTTCTTTGGTTCTAACTGCCATAGTAATTTATTGGTTATTATGATGATAGCACATTTGGTGACCCATATGCAACCACTGATGAACATGGCCAAGAGAAACCAGGAAACCCGATACCTAATGGATCATATATTCTACCGATTGGTAGTTTGGTTACAAATACCGTCTTACTCTGTGCAATGAGTATACGGGTATGTCCGACTCCCCCGTCTTCGATTGTTAATACCGAACATGGATACGGAGTTGGTTTTGGACACACGGATTTACCACACGGACACATGTGTATTACAATGTTCGTGCATGGCGACGGATGATTTATAAACCTATCACCGAACGTCATGGTCGGTAAGAAGTTTGTAAGCACTGTTGCCTTTAGTGGATTCAGAGGACCGAAAGGTATAAGTGCTAATGGTGGCCACCAACAAGTATACTGTTTGATCTTGATAGGATACATTGGTGGAGGACCAGCACATCCCATGACACAATGAACCGTAGACGGAATGCATATGCCATGTCCGCTACAAGGTAAACCTGTAATAGGTGCTACTGGTAATAGGAAACCGTATGCCATCTAATCCGTTGTGTAATGACTTTCGGGAATTTTATACTCGTCGTCATATTCCTCCCTATCCGAGTCCGTAGGATCGTAAGTAGGTTCAGCAATCCGCTTTGAGTTATCTATTAGAGTACCAGGATTAGTAATACTAGTCATGGTTCCGAATACTAGATCGCATTCACTGAAGTATGGGTTACCAAAGTTGCGGACTGAATCGCCATAAGTGAGTGTCGATCCTGTATTATAGTTTAATACTGTCATTGTACCATTAAACGGTCCTAGGAGCAACTCAAACTCACTACACAACTTAGGATTAACTGCTATCGCTGCGTCAGATACAAAGTCAAGTGCTAGTTGCCCTCCAGTACAAGGAGGATTGGCAATATACCCAACTCCCCAGTATCCCGTAGATGCAGTTTTATTAGTACCTGGATTTGCAGGGTTATATCCGCAATACACATCTAAGCATCCATTAGTATTACTAGAATGACGGAGATAGGTGTCCCAACACTCATTAGGAGGTACTCCACCCACGGGCATGGCTACTTGTATATTCGTATAGTTCCAATATCGTACATCAAGTTCCTGCCCAGTCTCAGGATCTTCCTCATGAGCAATCCAACCAACTTGCGTATTGGGATTATGGGAAGATAAATTGTCACCTAACCAAGTTTTAAACTGTTCATACTCCGAAAACCCTCCTCTGTTATAATCATAGGTGTTTTCATCACTACCAACAGGCACAAATACAATATCAGACGCATTACTTGGGTCACGATAGCATCTACCCTCAATATCACCTCGTTTACATGGCCAACATTTGCTATTTCCACCTGGTCCTGAGTCTCTAGTCCATGTTAAATTAGGTTCTGGCAAATTCCTTAGGAAGTTCATGAAAGCTTGCCCCTGAGGACCCGTTGTATGCCCCTCTAATGCCATCGAAACCTTAAAACTAGCTCTCTCTGCACTTGATGCACAATATTTGTACACCATATACCCATATGCCTTCTGTTTCTTGTCGTCACCCAACTCAGTATAGGGGCATGGTATCTCAAAAAAGCGTGTAGCGGTGTATAACTTAGGTTGAGGTAGATTTATACAGTTCCGTTTGTTGTTCCAACCCCATAAATCACTAAAATCACCACTCTTTTTGTCAGTCTGACGTATTCCACCAAGCATATCGGGATATTGGTTGTTCATCATCTCTTTAAATGAATCAGAATACTTAGTCGGACCTCTTACATCCTCTGCAGTGAAGAATGCGTCTTCGAAAATACCAGGAATCTCGATGTTTATGCAACTTGCGGGGAAGTTTGAGCATAAGTTAGTGTGCTCATCGTCAATTTCCTTAATTCTGAGGTAACCAGTAGGGTACTTTGTGGTAAATCCGTTCATCATAGTGTTAAATCCACCTATGATACCATCATCCATCTGATCTATCTCCTCACTTGACGCATCTGTACCCGAAGTTATCTTCTCTTTGAGTCCATTCTCTGCTCTAATGTTGTTTTTAAACGTTTTAGTTGATAAATTTACGTTAGGACCACGATTAGTATACGTATCCTTCTCAGCATCGACCACAAATACCGCAGGTCTGTTGTTTGGATCAGGATCATAACCACTACCACGGTTTTTTATAAGCAATTCTATGATAGATCCGTTCTCATCTAACTGTGTTATCTCTATTTCTGCCTTCTTAAGGGGAGTTTTACCTTTTCCTTCACCTGTTGCTCTTCTTAATTGCTTATTTCCCACATCAACAGTGGCATCTGTGTCTGATATTTGCACCTCTCCCCTCTGAGCACCGTTTCCATAGGGTATTAAGTTCTCTCTTTCGTTAAAACTCTGCGACATATCCTCTTCTAGAACAGCAGACTGCTTCTTTTTGATGTCCTTAAAGCTAAAATTGTTCTTTTCACCGTATGGATTGTTCACAGGATCGTTTGGAGAGTCCATCATTGTCTGATCCCACCCTCCCATGTTGTGTAAAGTCTTCCTTGCATTGTCATTTGCAGACCTTTCAGTCAAAACAGCAGGTTGTTCGATGTCAATGAGAGGTTGAGCATACCCCATTCCACCATTAATGATCTCTACACTCTCAACTTGACCCTCTGAATTTATATTTGCTCTTATATCTGCAGTATCAAGGGTACGATTAGCAATCAATTGGCGTGGATCTATCTCAACTTTGTAGTAAGTTATCTTTTTAGGGAACTCATAGACACCAAAGAACGCTCCTTTGTCCTTTATACCGTATCCAGCTAGTACTTGTATACCACCATTGTCGGTAGAAGTGAATGCTTGTAGATATGTGAACTCATTTCCTTCCCCATTCAGTTCCATATACCCCACTTTTAGTTCATCACCGAAGTATCTGATCTGTGTAATGTCCCATCCGTTGATTTTTTCACCTATAAAGAAGGATCCAGTGGTCGTTGTGTACCTAAAAAGGATTCTACGACTGACTGTATCCGCTACTAAGAAGGATTCATTGACATTTTTAGACTTTAGATCACTTATAGTCATCTTAGTTTTGAGTGTTTCCCATGAATCTGACCTTATTTCATAGAATCTACTGTACTCTACAGGTACAGGAACACAAACTGGGCAGTCTGAATAGTCAAGATCGTTAGGACAACACGCTGCATCACTCAAACTGAAGTTAATTCCATAGACAGGACCGTTCCATGGGTACGATGTATCATACAAATAGTATATAAACTGCGAATCATACGACTGCTCGAATGAAAGATAGCGGGGAAGTGCTGCTTTTACTGCACCATTCCTTCCATAGAACCACTCAAACAGTGCATCTGTAGTATTAACACCAGCTACATTGTCAGGATTACCCCAACCTTGTACCGCAGGTACGCCATTCTGCTCTCGGAGATACTTTAAGAGTGTCCAGTCATTGTTCCATTGATACCAATTCGATCTATTTACGTTACATTCCCCTGTCGGACCGATAGATCCGATGTCAGCATAGGTAGTAACTGCACTACTTGCCTTGTTTAACTCAAAACAATAGCCTACTATCCCAACATATGTGTACGATTGCTCTCTAGGATCTTTGCAATCAGGTACTCCTGCTATTCCTGTCTGTAAATTTACCTCATTTGTAGGATCAATCGTATAGAAGTGATCCCTCTTCATCGTATTTGACTGATAGTAATACTCGTAAAGAGGTTTTACTGTCTCACTAACTGCTTTATATACATCTGCATTGGATGAACTTGTCCAAATATAACCAATCCTCTCTCTTAATGCATATCCAGAAGGAGGAGTTGCATTTGTAGACAGCATCGAGTCATTCAGAGTTGCATTATAATGAACATACAACGCTGTTGTACCAGTTGCTGACTTTCTTGCTATATGATATACTGCTCTTCCGTCACGAGGTTCTCTATTATAACCCTTCATGACCTTCTTTGCATTACCATCACCAGGAAAATCCCTAGTATGGTCTAATACTTTCTGTTGTGTATAGGTATGATCTTGATATTTACTACGATACCATCTATAAATCGGTAGACGAGCACCATCACAGGTTGATCCTACACAAGTTTCATCGTCATCACCCAAATATAAGACTACATCCTTTCCTGCTATTAAAGAACCAGGACCGAATCCGTTAAATGTAATATTATAGTTGGTACCTGGACCACTGTGATTATCATGTGACTGGTATCTACTATCAGCAGGACGTTGGTAATCAGCAGCGAAGGTGCTACTAGTCACTACGTTAGGATAACTCCTACCTGTTTCTAAAATATAGGATGGCACTACTCCAATTCCTTAATACGTCTCTCCAACATATTTAGGCGGGTATATAGATCGTCAAA
>MDTG01073625.1_pt1 | contig 17263 bp, 13 predicted proteins | sample 811421 | NCBI WGS metagenome assembly MDTG01 (sample SAMN05326645, study PRJNA326480) | marine metagenome | isolation source: seawater | place: Pacific Ocean: South East | collected 2011
GACGAGCGTGACGGCGACTCCGAAAAGCAAGGCGGCTACAAGAAGAAGTTCAAGAAGAACGCTGGCGGCTACAACAAGGGGGGATACGCCCCCCGCGACGAGCGTGACGGCGACTCCGGAAAGCCGGGCGGCTTCAAGAAGAAGTACAAGAAGAAGTTCAAGAAGAACGCCGGCGGCTACGCATCCGACGGCGGAGACACCGGCAAGACCGGCGGTCACAAGAAGAAGTTCAAGAAGAACGGATTCAAGAAGGCCGGCATCAAGAAGAGCGGTATGTCCGGCGGATCCAAGGGACACCGCAAGGGACAGAGCAAGAAGAAGTTCGCCACCGCGAAGTGATGCCCCCACTCCCACAGAGACCCTCCACGACCCCGCCCATCGGCGGGGTCGTGCAATTCATTCGACCCGAACCACAGTTCGAGCCCGTGGATCGTGACGAGGCCACCAGCCCTTGATCCTACGAAATACTTCGTATACGCTGCCGGGCAAGGAGCCGAAACGATGAGTTCGCCCGACGCGACTGCGAAGCCGACCGACACCGAATGCACGATTCTCAATGCCATCTGGCTGCGAGGCTCGGCCACCGTTCGTCAAATCTACGAAGACCTCATGCCTACGCACGGAATGGGACACACCACTGTCCTCAAGTTCATGCAGATCATGACCGAGAAGGGACTCCTGAATCGGGATAGCTCGGTGCGTCCTCAGGTCTTCTCGGCCGCCCAGTCGCAAGCACAGACCCAGAAGAAGCTCGTTCGCGACCTGCTGGATCGCGCCTTCGGAGGGACGCCTGGCAACCTCGCCCTCCAGGCCCTCTCGATGCGAAAATCGACTCCCGAGGAGCTGGAACAGATTCGCAGCCTTCTGGACACACTCGAACGGAAACAGAGGTGAACGTGCCAGATGCACAGGAAATCCTGACGACGATCGGCTGGACGATCACCCACTTCCTGTGGCAGGGAGCCGTGATCTGCATCATCACCTTCATCGCACTGAGATTGAATCCGACATTCGACGCCTTGCATCGATACGCGACATCATGCCTCGCGATGGTCGCCTGCGCACTCTGCGTGCTCACGACCTTCTTCGTACTGCTGGATTGGCCGGCGATGCACATCACTCCTTCAGGGACCGCCGTGCAGATCGACGCCTCCGTCGCCTCCCGGCTCGCGTCCACGACGAACTGGCCGGACCTCGTCGCCTGGATCTGGATGGTCGGAGTCGCCGTGATGGCCGCCCGCTTCATCCGCAACTGGCTCGGGACACATCGCCTTCGTTCGCATCTGACGCATGCCACCGATCCCCGATGGCAGCGCATGTTCGACTCCATCATCGACGACCTCGGCATGAACCGCCGCATCACGCTTGTCGCCAGTTCGCTGGCCGAAGTGCCGATGGTCGTGGGCTGGCTCAAGCCGGTGGTCCTGATCCCCGTGTCCGCATTCACCGCACTGACTCCCGATCAGGTCCATCTGGTGCTTGCCCACGAACTGAGCCACATTCGCCGCAAGGACCACATCGTGAATCTCTGCCAATGCGTCATCGAGACCATGCTCTTCTTTCATCCCGCCGTCTGGTGGCTTTCACGACGGATCCGGATCGAACGCGAACACTGCTGCGACGACGCCTCACTCGAGGTGAGCGGAAGCCCCAGGCTGCTCGCGGAAACACTCTTCAAACTCAAACTTTCACAAATCAATCACTGCCCAGAGCCTTCACTGGCCGCTACAGGAGGAACCCTCATGCAACGCATTCAACGACTCCGCAACCACCAACCCTCGTGCACCCCTCGCTCGGGTCACCTCGCACTCTGCGGAGCCTTCCTGCTGATCGCGGCATCGGGACTCACGATCTCGCTTTCAACCGGCAACGCGGTCGCCGAGGAACCCGCCGGCGACACCACACGCGAAGCAGCTGGAAAGATTCATCCCTCGGCCGAATCGAAGGCCGATGCCCAACTCGCCGAACTGAAGACCGGAATCGAAGCACGCATCTCGGCGATCATGGCCGATCTGGATGGAATGGTCGAAGCCGGAAGCATCACCAAGAAGGATGCCCAGGCCCGGTTGGCCGCGGCCGAACGGCAGATGTGGACTCGCTATCGTCAGGCCGAAATGGAACTCAAGGGCGACGAGACCGTGGATCGAAAGACCCTCGCCGACTATGACGAAGCCAAGGCCAAGATGAAGAAGATGGTCGAGGCCGGCGAAATCACCTCCGAGCAGATGCAGCAGCGTCTCGAACAGATGAACATCCGACGCGCCATTGCAGGAGAAGCGCTGCTGAGGGATTCAGGCCGGATGAAGAACATGACGACCAAGGAGCGGACCTTCACCCGCAAGGACTACGCCGAGGCTGAAGCCAGCATGCAAAAGATGGTCGAGGCCGGCGAAATCACCTCCGAGCAGATGCAGCAGCGCCTCGATCGGATGAAGAAGATGGTGACCAAGGAGCAGACCTTCACCCGCCGGGACTACGCCGATGCGGAGGCCAAGATGCAGAAGATGGTCGAGGCCGGCGAGATCACCCGCGAGCAGATGCAGCAGCGCCTCGATCGGATGAAGGAGATGATGCGCAAGGAGAATGCACGAATCACGCGCCAGGACTACGCCGATGCGGAGGCCAAGATGCAGAAGATGGTCGAGGCCGGCGAGATCACCCGCGAGCAGATGCAGCAGCGTCTCGACCGGATGAAGGAGATGATGCGACGCGACGTCGAAGAACGCAGCCAGCAGCCCTCGAACGACTGCATGGAACTTCGTCGCAAACTCGGCGAAGCCGTCCGTGCCGGTGAGATGACCCGCGAGGAAGCCGGCGAAGTCTGGAGAAGCGAAGGCTGCTGATCCGCCTTCCCATCGAGTGCTACATCGAGTGCAGCCCCCGTCCGTTCGGCGGGGGCTGCCTTTTTCTGGCAATCAGGGCGCAAGCCAGGTGGCGACGGACTCGCCGGTCTCGTCGAAGGTGTACCGAACTCGATGATGACCATCGTGATGCAGGTCGAGCCATTCGATGCGATCGATGCTCGTAGCGAGCACCACGAAGGTGTCGGGAGGATCGTCGTCAGCGCCTGGAGGCGTCAGTGAGATCGCCCTTGCTTCGGGTGATTGATTCGAGACCCAGTGTTCCAGTTCGCTCGAGGGAGCGATCGGGGCCGCGTAGCAGACCCGGCTGTCGGGATGCACCGACCGCCAGGTCTCGATGGCGATCGGATCATCGGGCCCGCAGTGGATCCGGCAGGTGCCGCTGGCCCGTACCTGAATGCCGGAGGACGCCTCGTAGAACAACCAGGACACCCGATCACACGCCATGATCTCGGCCACCTTCGCGGCTCGACGATCGGTATGACAGCAGATGATTCGCTCCTCCCGATCCACACGCCGGAGGACGACGGTTCGAATCTGGGGAGCGCCCGACGAATCCGTGGTGGCGATCACCGGAGTGTGAAACGGGCTCCTGCGATCGGAACTGCCCGCCTCCAGCTTGGTCCACATGGATTCATAGATGGCCTGTGTGTCGGGTTCCATGCCGCGGATGATACCGCGCGTACGGCTCTCGACATCGGCATACCGCCGAATGCCCCACCCTCCTTCAGGATGTAGACTGACTACTTCCGATGGAAGCAACGGCACGATCCCATCTCGATCCTCGACAGCGATACCACGGCCTGGACGCCCTTCGCGCCTTTGCGATGCTGCTCGGCGTCGTACTCCACGTGGCACTCTACTTCCAGACATCGGAGGGGGATGCCATCTGGCCGATTCGGGACATCGAACGAAGCGAGCTCGCCGGCCCTCTGGTGCTCGTCATCCACATCTTCAGAATGCCGCTGTTCTTCATGATGGCCGGCTTCTTCGCAGCCATGATTCTCGAACGGCGGGGCTCGATGCGATTCATCGGCAATCGCACGCTCCGGATCGGCGTGCCCTTCGTGATCGGCTGGTTCATACTGTTTCCGATCGTGAAGTTCTCCTTCATCTTCGCGATGATCCATGAAGGGAATCCAGACGTCTCCGAATCGATCTCCACCGCGGCGAGCATGCTCGTGTACTCGGGCGCGTGGACCGATCCGGTGCCGATGCATCTCTGGTTCCTCTACTATCTTCTGATCCTCTATGCCGCCGTCCTGGGCTGCGGCCTGCTGGTCCAGGCGATCACGCCTCTGCGACGAACATGGGATGCGGCGACGAACTTCATCATCACCAGCCGATGGCGACTTCCGGTACTGATCGCAGCAACCTTCGGACTGCTGACCACCATGGACATGCCCGGAGCAGACACGCCCGTCGATTTCATTCCACACCTGCCCGTACTCCTCTACTACGGGTTCTTCCTGCTCGTGGGGTGGGCCCTGTGGAAACACCGCGAATGCGTCGCAGGACTGCATCGTGGATGCTGGCTTCGATTGCTGATCGGATTCGTGGGACTCGGCGGCAGCACGGTGCTCATGATCGCCTACTTCCTCGCCGCGTACGAACGGTACGGATTGGATTCGACCGAGGCCCGCCTCCTCTACTACCTCACGCAGGCCGCGATCGCGATCACCGTCTGGATACTGATCCTCGGAAGCATCGGCGCGGCCGAACGCATCATGCGTCGTCATCATCCCGTCATCCGCTATCTGGTCGACGCTTCGTACTGGATCTACCTCGCCCATCTGCCGCTGTGCGTGTTCCTGCCCGCCCTGTTCCGAACCTGGGACGTGGACGGCACGCTCAAGATGCTGCTGATGATCGGATTGGTGACCACCCTGCTGCTGCTGGCCTGGCAGGCGATTCTGGGCATCGTCCCGAACCGCGCCGCCCGAAGGCCGGCGGCCGGGCAGGCGTGACCCAAGATCGACCGCTCTGAATCAGGTCATCTTCACGATGACGTACGTGACATCGTCGTCCTGGACCACTTCACCCCTGAACACGGCCACTTCCTCGCACAGGGCATCGCTCAACTGCTGAGAGTTCATCGATGCGTTCGATCTGAGGAAACCACGAAGCCGATCCAATCCGTACATCTCGCCGTCCTCGCGTCTCGCCTCCCAGATCCCGTCGGTCGCCACGAGCAGCAGCGAACCGGGAGGGAGCCCCTGATGGACGTACTCCTCGTATTCGGTCCCGGCGACGAGACCGAGCGGAAGGCTGGCCCCCTCCAGATCGACGAAGGCATCTTCGACCGGATCGTAGACCAGCGGAGCCCCGTGACCGGCGGACGACCAGCGAATTTCGCGGGTACGCCCGTTGACCGTCATCAGGAGCATCGTCATGAACCGGTAGCCACCCGTGTCGGGCACCAGCATCGAGTTCAGATGGACGAGGAAGTCCGAGAGGGAGCCACGCACCGAACACCGGCTGCGGAGAATGCCTCTCGCCGTGGCCATGAGCATGGCCGCGGCGACTCCGTGCCCCATCACGTCGCCGACCGCGATGACGGCCGAATCCTCGTCGGCGTCGATCACATCCAGGAAGTCGTAGTAGTCGCCGCCGGTCTCGTCGCAGTAGGTGCTGTGCCCGGTGATGTCCAATCCACGGAACGACGGGGACTCCGAGGGAAGAAGATTCCGCTGCACCTCCATCGCGAGCGAAAGCGACTTGCGCATGCGCATCCTGTCGCGAAGACCGATGGTCATCTCGTTGATCTCGTTCGCCAGCAGCGTGTACTCGGGCGCATGCATGATCTCGACTCTGGTCTCGAGATCGCCCTGCCCGATCCGCCGGACGGCCGACACGATCTTGACCAGCGGCTGGATGAGCCATCGTGCGGCAAGCATGCCGACCAGAATCGCCAGTATGACGGCGACGATGCTGGCGATGGAACTCCGGTTGAACTCACGATCGATCTCCGCCAGAAAGTCCCGCTCGGGCACCACGGTCGCCAGCGTCCAATCGAGCCCGAGCTCCTCGCCGACCCGGGAGACCTGCAGGAAGTTCGACTCGCCGTCGACTTCGATTTCCTTGCTGCCGACCAGCGTCGGCTGCCCCTTGCCGATGAACCGGCTGGTCGCCGTGATCATCGACTCTCCAGAATCGCCCACGAGCACCCGTTCCCCTTCCGAACTGACCACCGATTGCCCCGAAGAAGTCGCCACGAGACGTCCGTCGGACGTCGCAAGCACGGCGATGCCGTTCTTGCCGATGGACATCGATTCGAGATACAACCCGAGATCCCTGAGGGTGAGGTCCGCATCGACCACGCCGCGCAGTCCCCCGTCGACGTCGTACATCGGAATGCCGAAGGAGATCCCCAAGGTGCGGACATCGCTTTCTTCGGCTCCGACCCAGACGTATGGCTCGGTCCAGACCGGCGATCTCGAGTCGACCGGAGTCTTGAACCATGGCCGCGAATAGAGATCGAACTCGAAGGTGCTGGATGGATCGACATCCATGATCCCCTCGTCGTCGACGATCCATTCTGTCATGGTTCCACTCGATGGATCGTCCTTGATCGCCCAGTAGTAGGCACCGTCCTCGTACCGCCCGATCCAGGCCGCCCGGCCGTCGGCCGAACCCCACGTGATCGCACTGAGCATGTCGAATGCGAACAACTCGTCGATGAACGTCGTTCGCCATGACGGCAGATTGGACGGATCGAGGACACCGGCGATGACAAGCGATTCGTTCAGCTTGCAGATGCGGGGTGGAACCGACAGGAGATCGGTCACCTTGGCGGACACGATGTCGTGGATCTGCTGGATGTTCTGATCCGCGATCTCCATGACGGCCTGCCTCGACTGCAGGTTCCATCGCACGAGCAGTCCGACCCCGACCAGCAGCACCGGAACGCCGACGAGCAGCGGAGCCGAGAACTTGATTGGAAGTCTGGAGATCATGGAAAGCCAGTGTATACGGACCGCTATTCCGCGTTCTTCTGCTGCCTCGAGAGCTGCTTGCGCTTGTTCTCATCGAGCACCCGCTTGCGCAGGCGAATCGCGTCCGGCGTGATCTCGACCAGCTCATCGTCCTGGATGTACTCCAGCGAGGACTCCAACGTGATCTCACGGGAGGACTTGAGGACGACCGTGGCCTCCTTGTTGGACTCCCGGACGTTGGAGAAGGCCTTGCCCTTGGCGATGTTCACCCCGAGATCGTTGTCCCTGGCATTCTCGCCGACGATCTGGCCGGCGTAGACGATGTCCTGCGGCTCGACGAAGAGGATGCCGCGCTGGGAGAGGTTCATCATCGAGTAGGTCGCAGCCGGTCCATCCGCGGTCGCGACCATGACGCCGTTCGATCGTCGATACGACGTCGAACGCACCGGTGCATATCGGCTGAAGGTGTGGTACATGACCGCTTCTCCACCCGTTGCCGTCAGGAGATGACTGCGAAGCCCGATCAGACCACGAGCCGGAATCTCACATTCGATGTGCATCCGGTCAGCTCGCTGATCGAGCGTCTGCACCTCTCCGCCCCGCGATCCGAGGAGTTCCATCGCGGCTCCGACGTTGGGCTCGTCGACATCGATGGTCAGAAGTTCGATGGGCTCGCTGCGAACACCATCGATCATCTTCTCGATGACCTGAGGACGTCCCACCGTCAGTTCATAGCCCTCTCGACGCATGTTCTCGAGCAGGATGCCCAGATGCAGCAGACCGCGACCGGACACCTTGAACTCCTCGGCGCTGTCGCCGGGCTCGACCCGCAGCGCGAGATTGCTCCGGAGTTCCCGATCCAGCCGTTCGGCGATCTGTCGCGAGGTCACGTACTGTCCCGATCGACCGGCGTTCGGCGAGTCGTTGATCCGAAACAGCATGTGCAGCGTCGGCTCGTCGACCGCGATGCGGGCGATCGGATTGGGCTGGTCCGGACAGGCGATGGTGTCGCCGATCTCGAAGTCTCCGATGCCCTCGACGGCACAGAGGTCGCCGACGGACACGATGTCGGCGGGAACCCGCCCGAGATCCTTGAAGCGATAGACCTTCTGGGCCCTGGCGTGCCGCTGCTCGTGCTCGTGGCACACCATGACGGCCTGGCCGGCGGTCAATGCACCCGCGAACACCCGACCGACGGCGATTCGACCGGCGTACGGAGAATAGTCCTGGCTGGCGATCAGCATCTGCAGCGGCACGTCGGCGTATCCGACGGGTGCGGGCAGGTGCTCCATGACGGATTCCAGCAACGGCTGCATGTCGCCTTCGTGCACGCCCTCCTCCAGACTCGTCCAGCCGTCCCGTCCCGATGCGTACACGACCGGGAAGTCCAGCCGCTCATCGCTGGCTCCCAGAGCCACCAGGAGATCGAAGACCTCGTTCAGGACGGCATCCGGACGCGCATTGGGCCGATCGCACTTGTTGATCACCACGATGATCGGATGATCCAGCTCCAACGCCTTGCCGAGGACGAACCGCGTCTGGGGCATCGCCCCCTCGAACGCGTCGACCAGAAGAAGAACGCCGTCCGCCATGGTGAGCACGCGTTCGACCTCGCCTCCGAAATCGGCGTGCCCCGGCGTGTCGATGATGTTGATGCGGCAGGTCTTGCCCTCGTGGGTACCGCTCCGCGGACACCAGGTGACGGCGCAGTTCTTGGACGTGATGGTGATTCCACGTTCCTTCTCGAGAGGATCGGAATCAAGGACGCAGTCCGCCTCGTCCCTGTTCAGTTCCATGGATCCACAGTACGCGAGCAGGGAATCGACCAATGTGGTCTTTCCATGATCGACGTGCGCGATGATCGCGAGATTCCTGAGATCTGGGTCGGCGGTATGAAGCATCGGTTTCCCCGTATGAAGGCCGGGCATGGTATCCGAAACGGGCCTGAACCTGATTTCCGGGTCAAATACCGCCCTGATCCGCTTTGATCTTGACACCAGATCCTCGACTGGAAGAATGACACCATGAAATCGATCCTCCTCGCCTGCTCGCTCCTTCCGACCACGACGGCTGCAACGGCCCTCGCCGAAGTCATGCAGGTCCCTGAGGACTACCCGACCATCCAGGAGGCCATGAACGAAGCCTCTCCCGGGGATGTGATCGATCTTGCTCCGGGAATCTGGACGGATCAGATCGTCTGGGGGCTTTCCGGCGTGACCCTCCGCGGCCGCAACGGCGACGGCTCGACCGTGATCGACGGCAGCGAGCAGACCTGGAGCCCCGTGGTCTGCTACGGCGACCCCAGCACCATCGAGCACATCACCTTCCGCAACGGCAACGGGTCGAACGTGTTCGGGATCGTCAGGGGTGGCGCCATCTACGCCGAGTACTGCGATGTGACCATCACGGACTGCGACTTCGAATCGAATCGGATCGTCCTTGAGGAGTTCGACTTCACGACCTGGGGCGGGGCCATCGCCAGCTACGGTGCTCCGATGACCATCGAACGATGCACCTTCACCGGCAACAGCTCGGAAGGCGTCGGCGGCGCGATCCATGCGAACTACGCCCCCCTCACCGTCCGCGACTGCAAGTTCACGGACAACTCCGCGGTGCAGACCGGAGGCGGCATCTCCGGCGAATGGATCGATCTGACGATCGAAGACTGCGAGTTCCGGGGCAACGAAGCCGGGTGGCTCGGCGGAGGCATTCACCTCGCGACCTCGAAGGATCAGCCCGTCGGCACGGACAGCATCGTGACCAACTGCCGATTCGTCCGGAACAACGCCTCGTACGCCGGCTTCGGCATGGGCGGCGGCATCGCCATCCAGCACATCCAGACCGTCTCGGTCCATGGCTGCAGCTTCGAGGACAACTACGGCTACGTCGCCGGGGCCATCAAGGGCGGCGACCTGCCCAAGGTGGGTGTGGTCAACGTCTTCGACTCCGACTTCTGCGGCAACTCGCTGCCGGGAAACGACACGTGGGGCGAAGTGATCATCGACGAAGACTCGGTCTTCCTGACCAGCTGCCAATGTTCGGTGGACATCGACGGCGACGGCCGGGTGGGCGTCGACGATCTGCTTCGGCTCATCTCGTCATGGGGCGGCTTCGATCCCGATTCGGACGTCGACAACGACGGCACCATCGGAGTGGACGACCTGCTCGAGCTGATCGCCGCATGGGGCATGACCTGCGACTGATCGATCTCGCCACCGTGGATCAAGGCGATGCGACAGGAATCTCCCGACCGACCGGCTCCCGTTCGATGGACCAGTCGAGGGCAGATCGCAACCATGATTCGAGACCGTCGGTCTTCTCCGGATGCGGCGAGAAGAGCAGCACGCGACCTGATCCGAATCGACCGCGCACGATGGCCGGTGTGTCGACCATGACCTGGGGATCCGCCCCGTTCTCCCCCACTCCGGTCCGGAACCAGGCGAGCACCTCCGCCTCCTCGCGCCCGTCCAGTTCAACGCTGGATCGCATCAGTGGGCCCTGCCGGAACGAGATGTCCAGCGTGGAATCGCCTGCATCGAAGACCTCATGTCCCGACTCGGTCAGATCGATGCGAAGCATCGCCCGGCCACGTCGCCAGTGCTCCCGATCGAAACTGTCAAGGGCAAGCAGTTGCAGACTCCACGAGTAGTTGTCGAGTGCCAGGTACGCTCCCGCACAGACTCCGATGTACGCCCCACCATCCTTGACGAAGGAACGGACGGAATCCCGGCCGCTCTGCTGGATCGCCTTGGCCTGGCCGCTGCCGCTGCCGCCCGGGAAGATCACTGCGTCGAACTGGCCGAGGCAGCCGGCCCGGATGTCGGCGGGCCCGATCCGATCCACCCGGCAACCGGGCAACTGGGCCTCGAAGCGTCGCCCCTGACTTGCTCCGCCAGCACCTCCGCCGTCGTAGATCGCGATCGTCGGCCGTGCATCGTCCGGGCAGACCATCTGGTTCACGATGGATGCATCCTCGATCATGTCCAGGGCGACGAGGCGGGCGGCGACCATCGTTCGATGCTGTCGGCATCGACGGGACAATGGCTGCTTGGCGGTGGTCGTTTCGAAGATATGCCCCTCTGCGTCCAGTGAGACGGCAGCCCCCCGGGCCAGGCTCCCGGCGACGATGGTCCGAAGCGGGACGAACCGTCGCTCTGGATCCTCGATGCCGGTGTTGACCGCCTCGAGCATCGATGCCTGCGCTGCATCATCCGCGCGCCGGTGGGTGATGATGCTCGAACCGACGCTCTTGGAACCGGCGGCACGAAAACCGTACCCCTCGTGCAGATCGATGACCACGTCGGGTTCGACCGACACCACGAAGGACCAGAGGGACGGGGCGGCCGGGCCGGTGGGCGTGACGGTTCCGTCGATCACCGGAAAGTGCCGGTTCAGGTCGCCCGCATCCTCTTCAAGACCTGGAATACGGCGGGTGCGATCGGCCAGTGCTGGCGGATTCGCCGCGGGCACGACGATGATCCGTCCGCGATCGACGGACCAGGTCGCGATCTGGCTGGCGGCACGATGACCGGCGGGCTCGTCGCCGTGCATGCCGCCGACGATCAGCACCGTAGGACCATCCACTTCGCTGTCGTGGCTGTACCAACGGGTCGCGAACGGCGTCCCCTCGCCGACGATCCCCTGCTGCACGACGTGCCCGAGAACCGAGGTTCCCGGCAGAAGCACGGCCCAGAGGATGACGAGGATCAGCGGACGGAACATGGATGCGATGGTACCCCGGGGGGGACGATCAACCATTGAGATGAGTCGGAACGGCGTCCGGATCAGGCCATCGCCCCTGCAGGGATGCCTCCGAGCACGTCGTTGAGCGTGCGGCTGGGACGCATGGCGTTCGAGGCCTTGTCCTCGTCCGCCATGTAGTACCCCCCGACATCCATCGACGGTCCCTGCACGGCATTGAGTTCGGAGACGATGGTGGCCTCGTTGGCGGCCATGGCATCGGCCACACCCGAGAATCTGGCCGCGAGATCGGCATCATCGCTCTGCGAAGCCAACTCCTGGGCCCAGTACATCGCGAGGTAGAAGTGACTGCCGCGATTGTCGAGCTCGCCGCACTTTCGCGACGGTGACCTGTTCTCCATGAGGTAGCGGGTCGTCGCATCGTCGAGCGTCCTGGAGAGCACCTTCGCCTGGCCGAGGCCGTAGTGTTCGGACATGAAGTCGAACGAGGCGGCCAGAGCCATGAACTCACCCAGCGAGTCCCAGCGGAGGTGATTCTCCTTCTCGAACTGCTGGACGTGCTTGGGGGCGGAGCCGCCGGCCCCGGTCTCGAACAGACCGCCACCGGCCATCAGGGGAACGATCGAAAGCATCTTCGCACTGGTGCCGACCTCGAGGATCGGGAACAGATCGGTGAGGTAGTCGCGAAGCACGTTGCCGGTGACCGAGATTGCGTCCTTGCCGTCCTTGATGCGTTCACAGGAGAATCGCGTCGCCTCGGTGGGAGCCATGATGTGGAACTCGAGTCCATCGGTATCGAGCTTCGCCAACGCAGCTTCGACCTTCGGCAGCAGTTGGGCGTCGTGAGCACGCTCGGCATCGAGCCAGAACACCGCCGGAGCACCCGTGGCGCGGGCCCGGCTGACGGCGAGCTCGACCCAGTTGTGGATGGGAGCGTCCTTGACCTGACAGGCCCGCCAGATGTCGCCCACCTCGACGTCATGCTCCATGAGCACTTCGCCTTCGGCATCGACGATCCGGACCGTACCCGGAGTCTCGATCTCGAACGTCTTGTCGTGCGATCCGTATTCCTCGGCCTTCTGAGCCATGAGACCGACGTTGGGAACGCTTCCCATCGTGGTGGGATCGAAGGCGCCGTTGGCCTTGCAGAAATCGATCACGGACTGGTAGACCCCGGCGTAGCTGCTGTCGGGAATGACCGCGGTCGTCTCCTGCGTACCGCCATCCGCATTCCACATGCAGCCGGAAAGCCGGATCATGGCCGGCATCGACGCATCGATGATGACGTCGCTGGGAACGTGCAGATTCGTGATTCCTCGATCCGAGTCCACCATCGCGAGACCGGGACGATTGGCGTAGATCGACTGGATGTCCGCTTCGATGGCCTCTCGCTGATCCGCGGGGAGATCGGCGATCTTGGAGACCAGGTCGCCGAAGCCGTTGTTGACGTCGACCCCGAGCTTCTGGAATGTCGCGCCGTGCTTGTCGAAGAGATCGCGGAAGAAGACCTTCACCGCATGACCGAAGATGATGGGATCGGAGACCTTCATCATGGTGGCCTTCATGTGCAGGGAGAACAGCACGCCGTCGGCGCGGGCACGCTCGATTTCAGCCTCGAGGAACTCCACCAGGGCGGAATGGCTCATGAAGGTGCCATCCAGCACCTCGCCTGCCTGCAGCTCCAGTCCCTCCTTGAGGACGGTCACCGCACCCGAAGCGTCGACATGTTCGATGCGGGCGGTCGTCGGCGCTCCGATGGTGATCGACTTCTCGTTGTGACGGAAGTCTCCCTGTTCCATCGTCGCGACGCGGGTCTTGATGTCCGAAGACCATTCACCCATCGAATGGGGATGCGCCTTGGCGTATTCCTTGACGGCCTTGGGGGCACGACGATCCGAGTTCCCCTGACGAAGCACCGGATTCACGGCACTGCCCTTGATCGTGTCGTACCGGGCCTTGGAGTCGCGTTCCTCATCGCTGGAGGGTTCCTCCGGATAGTCGGGGAGGTCGTACCCACGCGACTGCAACTCCGAGATGGCGGCCTTCAACTGCGGAACCGATGCACTGATGTTGGGGAGCTTGATGATGTTCGTGGACGGATCCGCCGTCAGCTCGCCGAGTTCGGCCAACGCGTCGTGGACCTTCTGGTCATCCGCAAGTCGCTCGGGGAAGTGGGCGAGAATCCTGCCGGCAAGCGAGATGTCGCGAAGTTCCATCTCGATGCCGGTCCCAGCCACGAAAGCCTTGACGATCGGAAGAAATGAGAAGGTGGCCAGAGCCGGCGCTTCGTCCGTGTGGGTCCAGATGATGGTGGGTGTATCGGGCATCGTGTGGTCTCGCTGCTGTCCTGATTGAAGGAATCGACAAGTCGACGATTCTAGTCGATCGAACCCTCGGGCGAAATGGCTCCGCACTCAAGCCACGCAGCGAATGTTCCCAGCCAGTGGGCCCCTGTGTAATGGTCGGATTCAACCCCCTCGAGTCCCGCGGCCCGGTGCTCTCTCACGGAATCTTCGATCTGGTCTCGCCTTCCGTCACCCGCGGGAAGACAGGCTGCGATGTCACGAAGCATCCAGGCCCGACTGAGATTCAGCCCATCGAGATGGCAGAGCCGCCCATCGGCCCGATCACGGGGCATCACGGGGGAAAGAACGACCCCCCGCCCCAGACCGGGAATCGCCCGATCCAGCCATGCCGCGAAGTCGGGGGAATCAAGCACCCTGCTGAGCAGCCATGCTCCGCCAAGCGATGGCGACAGAAAGTCCTCTCCCGATGGCTCCAGATGGATGGCGCAATCAGTGTCCTCTCCGTGGAATGCCAGGGCGGTCCTGTCGATCAGCTCGAGCACCGAAGTGTTCCCGACCGATTTCGCCCAGTCACGGACCAGTACGAAGGCGAAGGCGGTCTGGGCGTGGGTACCGCTTCGAATCGGATGGGACAGGTTCGAAAGCCATCGGACAAGATGGCCGACGACGATCTGCTCGAGCGGAAGAAGCGACTCGCGACACGACTCGAGATCCGGATGAACGCACACATGAAGTTCGCTCGCAAGCGCAAGAACCCACGCCTGACCGTAGGGACGTTCGAATCCGGGACGAGCAGACAGGTAGTCGCATTCCGCATTCAGATCGTCGACGTTGAGTCGACGGCGAAGCACTTCGACGCATTCCTCGCGCACCGAACCGGACTCCAGCGCATTGACCCCTCGAACCAGCAGCCAATGCCCGTGCACGGCGGAATGCCAATCGAAGCAACCGCAGAACACGGGAGTCAGGTCACGAGGAGAGGTGATCTCGCGGGGAGAATCGAATACATGTGAAAGGTGGTACGGAAACGGGCGGTCGACGCCGTCGATCGCCAGTCGAACGAAGCGGGACAGCTCGAATCCGCTCATGAGTCCCGATCGACTTCCGCATGCTGCTTTCGAAGCCACTTTTCGACCCAGAACGGCGCAAACGGAATGATGGAGGCGAGGAAGATCAGAAACGGCGGCTTCAAGTTCCACTTGGCGAAGAAGCACGCGTTCACGAGTGCAATGCAGAACAGCAGGAACAGCACTCCATGGATCATGCCGATCACCGAGACGGCCCAGGGCATCCCCCATGCGTACTTCAACGGCATGGCGATCCCGAGCAGGACGAGGAAGGAGATCCCTTCCACGAGGCTGATGATTCGAAGACGTCCGAGTGGCGACTGCATCATTCCCACACTGTAGCGGGACGGGGCGGTTCGATCACTTGGAAGCTGCGATGGAGGCGGCAAGTTCGCTGACGCTCTGGAGCGAGGCGTGCATCGTCATGCCCGGAACATGCTCGAGAGCGAGATGCCCGATGTTTCGGCCGCCGATGACGAGCTTGATGCCGCACGCACTGCAGTCGGCGGCGAACTCGTTGATGAGATTCGACTGGGCACGACCGTCCTTCAGCGTACTCACGGAGAGCCAGGCGACGTCGGGACGATCGGCCTCGGGAAGGTCGACCGATGCGACGCGAAGAACATCCAAGGGGGTATTGGGACCGATGTTCGAGGCTTCCGCACCGTGTTCCTGGAACACGGAGGCGACGAGCATCGAGGGAAGCATGTATGGATCCGGGGCCAGTGAACAGCCCACTGCACTGTAGGACGAGTCGGAGGGCTTGATCATCGTCTGGATCTGCTGAAGAACCTGTACGCAGATCTGCGTTGCACGATGTTCCACGAGGATGGACTGCGGGGTGTGCTCTCCGTCGCCGATGATCTGCAACGCGTACTTGATGTACGAGTCGCCGATCTCACTGATGGGCATTCCCGACATGAACAGCGACAGGATGATCTGCTGGGCGGCTTCCGAACAGCCGTCCTGGAGCATCTGAAGAAAGTCGTCCGCCGTGTCGGAGTTCACGGCCGCGGCGTCGAGACCGGCCGGCAGGCCGATTGCTGCAGGATCGAGAATCGTCATCGAACGATGACGAATGAAGGAGATGGCATCCTTGAGAGTGATGCGTCGATGCCCCCCGCCAGTGCGGGTCACGGACAGAAGCCCCTGATCAGCCCATCTCTTGAGGGATGACTCGCTGATACCGATCGCCTTGGAGAGTTCACGGGGCGAAACGCTTCTGTTCATGGCAAATGACTGCATGGAGTACATGATATTCCAATATTCGGTCATAAGTAAGATCAGTTTGAACGTTTTGAATGTTTTTTCGTCCAGAGCCCCTTGCATTGGTAAGGAATGAGTATATGGTGATGAACGTAATGAACGTTATGACCGATTTGGTCGTATTGAACGATTAAGCATCAGAACAAGTCACACCCCCACCGCAGAAGGAAACAACAATGATTCTCAACCCACTCATCATCACAGCAATGACCACCCTCGGACAGTGCTCCGCCAGCAACAACACGATGACCGTTGCGGTCTCCAAGGCCCCCACGATCGCCCAGGCAGCAGTCTCCCAGGATCAGTTCAGCACCCTCGTGGCAGCCCTCAAGGCAGCCGACCTCGTCGAAACCCTCGACTCCGAAGGCCACTTCACGGTCTTCGCCCCCACCAACGACGCCTTTGCCGCACTGCCCGACGGAACGATTCCGGCACTGCTGAAGGCTGAGAACAAGGGACAGCTGACCAACATCCTGACCTACCACGTCGTCCCCGCTGACATGTCGGCCAGCAAGGTGATCGCCGCGGATGGCTCCAAGACCGTCAATGGACAGTGGGTCGACTTCTCGTACGGCCCGAACGGAGCATTCGTCGACAATGCACGCATCACGACGACCGACATCAAGTGCAGCAACGGAACGATCCACATCATCGACCGGGTGATCCTGCCCAGCGAGAAGAACATCGTCGCCACGGCATCTGACACCGGTACCTTCAACACACTTCTGGCCGCAGCCAAGGCCGCCGGCCTCGCCCGCAATCTCGGCCAGGATGGCCCCTACACCATCTTCGCACCGACGGACGACGCCTTCGCACGGCTCGGCAACGAAACGATCGCCGAACTGCTGCTCCCCGAGAACAAGGACAAGCTTGCCCGCATCCTGGGCAACCACGTCGTTTCGGGTCGCATCTACTCGCCGGATGCCATGGCAGCCGGTCAGGCAACGACGCTCGCCGGTACGAACCTGAAGATCAAGATGATTGAGAACAACGCACGTGTCGGAAACGCGAATCTTCTTCTGACCGACATCGATGCATCCAACGGCGTGATCCACGTGATCGACACCGTCCTGATTCCGACCGAGGAACAGGCCCGACTCGACTGATTTGCCCTCCCTCCCCGGGGC